>TARA_R110000868_G_scaffold411774_1_pt1 | contig 51503 bp, 38 predicted proteins | sample TARA_R110000868 | Tara Oceans TARA_R110000868 (sample SAMEA4397489) | marine metagenome | biome: Polar Biome; feature: [SRF] surface water layer (ENVO:00010504); material: water (ENVO:00002006), including particulate matter (ENVO:01000060) such as... | depth 5 m | reverse complement strand
TTTTTGTGCCTTGATTTTAATAGAGCGTCCATATATGCCCCGCGAGCATTGCGAGTGCTTTGGGTACGACAGAAAAAAAATGGGCCTTGGTGAACAATAGATTTACGCCATGGGATGCAAGAGACGATTATCTTGCAAAAAATCTTTACGATAAAACTCATGGCCGCCTCTGTGGCGGCCAAACCAACAACTCTCCGGCGTTAGCTTTAGCTGCCAATGCTGCTGTTCGCTGGGCTCTTTAGCCGCAAAAGCCTGTGGGCTAATCACGCCAGCATTAACCCCTCCCTGTAAGCGCGCCGAGGGATACCAAAAACAGGCCACCTCTAACTCGCGCATCGCCCTGCCCAAGCCTTGGCTGTAAGACCAATCACCAGGCTGGCTAATGGCTGCGTGATGAGCGGCCAACTCCGGGGAGCTAAAATCCACGGCTCTATCGCTGGCGATAGTAATCGCTAAAGCCGTGCGGTGATCGTTAATCGCAGCCAAAGGGCCCAGCTCATGCAAAGCCGATTGAAATAGCCATAGATAGACGGCGGTTTCAGCTAGGGCGGTATTTAGCTCTTTCGCTCCGTAAAAAATCCCCCGTTCCAACGTCGTGCCAAAACGCGAGCCGTAATCTAAGGGCGGGTAACGAAAAGGGGTGGCTAATAAATAGGATAGGCCCAAGCAATCGGCAGGTAGCCGTGGCTTGGATAACTCTAACAATTCCTCCAGACGCGACTGCTCGCTGGCGGAGCGGGTGATGGCACGGGTGGCGGCTATCTCTTGGGTTTCTACTATGCGCCAAATCGTTCCTTCAGCTGGCGCTATCAATCCTTTTACGTCTAGCACTACACCCGCCCTCGCATGGCATCCAGATAACGCACCACTTGGGTAATGCCCTCTACTTTTTGGATGAGGTCTATAGGGGCTTGATCAGCCAAGTGGCTGTTAGCTGTTTTCAGCCAGTGCTGCATAGACTTTGGATCGCCGCCGATAATGGCATACAGCGCTCTATAGGCCCGTAATAATAATAAGGCCAGCTCAAAGGGCTTACCTTGCGGCACTACCGAACTCTCATTACGTATGCGGCTCATGGTGGGCTCAGACACTCCTATCACCATCGCCAATTGCTGACGTTTAAGGCCCATCATGTCGGCCGCTTCACACAGGGCATGGCTAACTAGGCTTTGGTCGTCGATTTTTTGTACGGCGTGCATATCGCCCTCCACAGGAATCATGTGATTCTTTAATTTACAAAAAGTATCACAAGAAACAATAATTGCAAGCACATATTCATAGCCGCGAATAATAGATATTGCCAACCATAAAAAAAGCGCCCGGCTTAAGCACGGACGCTTTATGCAAAATTATAAGTTAAGCCATTGATTTAGCAGGTAAAACCTAAACCTAGCATATCTAAAAACCTCAACCACAGGCCGCGCTTGCCGCCGTTTTGATCGGCTTTTATTAAGGCGTTTTGGGTAAATCGCACACCCAACCAACGGAAAGGTTCTGGGAACCAGGGTATGGCTCTTTTGGTGACAAACTGCATCTTAATAACGTCGCTAGGCTCATAGCCTAGTAACTCTATACCTATGCGCGCACCAAAACGTGAAGCCCCCACACCATGGCCGGTATAACCAACAGCCCAAGCTAAACGGCCGTCATACATCACCCCGGGCACCATGCAAAAACGGGTAGAGGTGGCAATAATACCGCCCCAACGATGAGTGAATTTTATCTCGCCTTCTAACTGCGGGAACATCTCAAAAAACTCGATGGCTAATTGCTCGTGCCTAGCGGGCGCATCCATTAACTGTGCATCAATGCCGCGATTAAAATAGTAACGCACGGCACCACCGCCGCCCCAGGTAATACGATTATCTTTAGTTAAACGAAAGTAGTGGAACATATTATTGTAATCGGCCAAGGCATGGCGCGACTCGGGCTTACCCCAGTTAATTTTATCCAGCTGCTCATCAGTCAATGGCTGGGTGGCAATTTGATAATCCCATACCGGCACCACGGAGTTGCGTATGCGGCTGATTTTGCTGGTATAAGCATTGGTGGCCAGCAACACTTTTTTGCTGCTGATAACGGCACCGCCGGCGCAAGTCACCTTCATGCCATCACTGCTTATCGGTTCCACATCCAGCATTTCGGTGCCTTCAAAAATACGCACACCCAGCTGATTAACTAATACATCTTTTAAGCCCCAACATAAACGGCCGGGATGTATCACCCCATCTTGACCATCGCGATGCCATAGGCCAGCAAAGAAGGTGGGCGAGTTAGCCTGTGCGCGTATGGCATCTTTATCAAACCAAACTACATCTTCACCGGCTTCTTTACACTCTAAATACTCAGCGTATAAACGCTGGGCTGATTCTGGGTCTAGGGCCACATCGGTTTCACCGACATGCTCATATTGGGCATCAATATTGTAACGCTCAAGAGTTTCTAAAAACTCTTTCATGCTTTGCGTACCCAGCTCGTCTAATTTATCCGCTTCACCAGGAAACTGCGCCTCGGTATTGGTTTCACCATGGGCCACACTAGTACTTAAAAAGCCGCCATTACGACCCGAGGCACCATCACCTACAAAGGTTTTTTCAATTAAAATAATATCGGCATCTGGCTTACGCTCTTTGGCCTGCATAGCAGCCCAAAGCCCGGTAAAACCACCACCCACTATCAGCAACTCGCAGCTCTCATCTTTTACAATGGGCGGCAAAGGCTCGGGCATAATGGCAGGATCATGCCAAAGCGGCTTTAATTCTGCGTCTTTTAGTGCGTCGTGGTGCTTATGCATAATAGTTACTCTTTATTACAATTTTTTTGGCGCGGCATTAATAGCTTAGTTGGCTTTACGCTGTAGCGATAACCGTAAAGAATAGCGTTACGCTAGCACTCACTATGGCGTGACAAACCACTGACTCGGGAATGAAGAAGGCATCGCCGGCATTAAAGCACTGCTCGTTGCCAGCCTCGTCGTATAGGCTAATAGAACCCGCCTGTACATAGGCAAACTCATTGTAGGGGAAGGCTTGCGGCGCAGATTCAAACGCCTCGCTAGCCCAAGTGCCGGCAATAAACTTGCCGGTAACATCGGTATAGCAAACATGCTCTTGCGGGGCAGCACCCTGGGTTACGGCAAAAGGTGCGGCCGTGCGCATGGCCGATAAAGGCGCATCGGCTTTGGGAATAATAATACCTGCAACCGTAGGTTGTGCCGGTATCGTTTCTTGCGGGTGCTCAGAAATCACAAAAAACTTACGCAAGTAACCCGTTTGCTGCCACTGGCAATCGTAGCCCTTGGGAATAATAAACGCTTCACCGGCCTTGGCTTTTTCCATAACACCGGTTCTGTTGTTTTTGATTTCGCACTCACCTTCTAACAACCACATAAACTCATCACAGCCATAGGGGCCGGCGGCTTCTACCATGGTGTCGGTATCCCACACACCGATAAACAAGCCCAAGGCTTCATCTTCGTAGTAAATATGGGAGTGCTGTGCAGGGATTGCAGAGGCAAACATATCTTGGCTAAGTTCGTCGGCTACCTCGCCAAAACCTGCAGGGTTGGCGCTTAAACGAATAATACTTTTATCTGACATGGGGGAAAACCTTTACAAAATAAAATAAGCACACGGGCCGCACCCGCGCTAGATTGCTAGCTGGCTCTGTAAACTAACAGCCCATAGCCCCAGCGGACTAGCACTATAACCCAGTAAAAAGCGGAATATGATTGCCCTAAACGCAAAGGGGTTTTGCGATAAACGCAGCAACACTCATTGCCAGCAAGGAATTATAGGCCGACCGTACAAAAACCTCAATGTTCAAGCGAATATAATTTATAGCTTATATTACGGCAACGGCGCACAGCCTGCTACGCGGCTTTGGCCTAAGCTCAAACTATTAGCGATAGTGTGTGTTGGGAAAGCCAAAAATCGACTTGTTCATCCTGAACACAAAAAACCGCCAATTAATTGCTTAACCGGCGGTTTTTTATGCTTCTGAAACTAGCGATTTATCGCTTTATTTCATATACCAACCCCAAGGTTTGGGGCTGATGAACTCTGTAACCTGCTTAGTTTCTAGGTAGTTGTACATGCCCCAACGTCCCAGCTCACGGCCAAAGCCACTTTGCTTATAACCACCCCAAGGGGCTTCGGTGAAAGTAGGCTGTGAACAGTTAACCCAGATGATACCGGCGTGCATGGCATCGGCAACCCGTGAGCAGCGATCTTTGTCGGTAGACATAATGGCGGCAGCCAAACCAAAGATAGAATCGTTGGCTAGCTCTATACCCTCTTCCTCAGTGCCGAAAGAACGTACGGCTAATACTGGGCCAAAGATCTCATCGGTCCATAATTTGTCATCCAAAGGTGGATCAACAAAGATGGTAGGTTTAACGTAGTAACCTTTAGCGAAATCGTCACAACGACCACCCGTCAACATAGTTACACCGGTTTCAATGCCGTGGTCGATAAATGACAACACATCACGCATTTGACCTGCACTGACTAATGGGCCCAATAAGGTGCCTTCAGTCATGCCATCACCTATGGTGATTTTTTCCGTTTCTTCTTTCAAACGTTTTAGGAACTTGTCGCGTATACCTTCTTGCACTAACAAGCGCGACGTACCAGAACAAACCTGACCCTGATTCCAGAAGATACCAAACATGACCCATTCAACTGCGCCTTCAATATCGGCGTCGTCAAAAACGATAACGGGCGACTTGCCGCCTAACTCTAAGCTAACATTTTTTATATCTTGCGCGCACATAGACATGATGCGGCTACCTATCGGTACGGAACCGGTAAAGGCGACTTTATTGACTAATTTGTGCTGGGTTAATGGATCACCAATCACCGAACCTAAGCCGGTAACAATGTTCAACACACCGGCAGGTAAATCGGCTTCTTGCGCGTAGCCGCCATATTCTAAGGCTGTCATAGGGGTAACGGTGGCTGGCTTTAATACACAGGTGGCACCGGCGGCAATCGCTGGCGCGATTTTCCAAGAAGCCATCAGCATGGGGTAGTTCCAAGGCGTGATTAACGCCGCTACACCTATGGGTGAGTAACGTACTTCCGACTTAAACCTGTCGTCGCCTAACTCAGTGTTTTCTTTCTTATCGTCTAGCTCTTCAGCTAGGTTGGCGTAATAACGGAAACAACCTATAGCGTCTTCTATATCCCATTCAGCTTCGGGGTAAGGCTTACCATTATCCATGACTTCTAATTCAGATAATTTGCGCAGATCGCGCTCCATGCCATCGGCCATTTTCCGTAAATAAACCGCACGCTCTTTACCGGTGGTTTTAGACCACGGGCCTTTAAAGGCGACGCTGGCAGCCTTAACCGCCTTATCAACATCATTAGCACTACCAGCAGGCGCGTTGTGAAACACCTCTTCGGTGGCAGGGTTAATCACCGGGAAGGTGGCGTTATTTTCGGGGGCTACCCACTCACCATTAATAAAAAGTTTATCTCGCATTACTGCCTCCAAATTCTGTTATCAGGTCGCTAAAATTATGTTTATTGCTGCTATCGTTGCTTACAGCCGTCAAAATCATGCTGAATAGTAAAATTGGGCATGGCAAAAGTCTATACCCAAAATAGGGCTACCGGCCAATTTTTTTGATCATAAAACAGCCAGTGACGCCATTTATTACGCCCTCATTACCGATAGAACTAAGCCAGCACTAGGCAGTTTCTACCCTGTTTTTTGGCTTTATATAGCGCCTGATCTGAGGCCTTTAATACCTGCTCAGCCTTGCGCAGCTCAACGCCCCGCTCAGCCACCCCGACACTAATGGTTACTGAGACGGTTTTAGCCTTAACAGCTGCACCACGCTGGCTCTGCCCCTGTTTTTGCGAGGGTGGCCGGCTGGCCTGATTGCGCAAACTTATCCCATAGCTGGCGACTGCCACTCTTACCTGCTCTAAAAAAACGGTGCACGCATCAGCCGATTGCCTACCCGTAAACACCACACAAAACTCTTCACCGCCGTACCTATAGGCCACGCCACCGCCAGCCACTTTGCCTATCTGGGCAGCGACCAAACGCAACACATCATCACCCACCTCATGGCCATAGCGATCATTAAATTTTTTAAAATGATCGATATCCATGGTGGCGATAACGTAATGGCCCGCTAATGAGCGCAGCTTTTCATTAAAAGCGCGACGGTTGCGTAGACCCGTTAAATCATCCCTAAAAGCCATGTCGTGCGAGTTTCTAAACAGGCAGTACATTAAACACAGCGCACAGCAGCTGAACAAAATGGCTGAAATATAGGCTACAGAAAACAACTGCAGGGTTAAATACACCGCAACTAAACACACTACTAGGGCGGCCTCAGTCTCTCCCTTACGTAGCACCAGTAGCCCTGCTGTAATCAGCAAGGCTAAAGCAAACAATAAATTGGCAGCATAAGATAATAAATAGCCCTGTGCTGGGTGCGAATCAAACAGATAACGGTAAGGAAAGGGCTGTTGCAAAAGTGCTTCAGGCCACACACTCAAGCCTAAGGCCTGCGCCAACAAACATAACAACAGTACAAAGCCATAGCGGCTCCATATGCCGCGCTCGGGCATAAGCGCTAGCAGCATCACATTAAGCGGCAACAATAGACTTAACGCCGTATATAAAAAAAAGGGCCTAGGCTCGGATAAGGGCTGCTGCAAGCCCAGCTGCACAGTGATGAATGCCAGCATAAAAAGTCCAGCAGCCGCAAACACCCGCAGGCGATTGAACTGCTGTGCCAACAGCATAGCCAATAACAGTAAGGGGTAAGGCAAGTAGGTCAATAAGGGCTGATATTGTGGCTGTATGCGGCCAATTTCAAACACTGAATACAGCGATAAGACCAACAGCAGAACGGGTATCAATAAGCGCCAGAAAATACTTAACATAGCTAGAGTGCCAACACGGTATTATTATGATTATAAAAAATACTGGCCAACAATAGCATAAGCTAATATTCACAAACAGGGCTTTGCGCTACACTACCTACATTCGCTGCCAACTAACAATAATTATAGAGATATTACATGTCAGCACAGCCCAAACAAGCCCACCACCCCCATAACAAAGCCGGCGGCAGCACCTTAGTCACCGCCCTCATTATTCTATTTTTACTATCAGCTGCGGTAGTCATTACGGTTATAGTCTTTGGCCCTAAGAATATAGAAAAAAAGTTTTTTGCTCGCAGCATAGGCGGCGCCGCAGATTCTTGCGAAGAAAAAATAAACGATTACTTTGGTGATCGCTTGGTCAGCAAATACTATGATGAAATTTCATCGCGACATGATAGCAGCCGCAAGCAATATACGATTTATTACCGCATCAGCCATAGCACGTCTACCGATGGCAGGCCCGGCATTGAAAACTCCATGGCCAAATGCGTAGTGTGGGAGAGCCTAGGCTATGTTTCTGATTTCAGGGTATTTAAACCCTAAACCACTCACCCAGCGTAATTGTATAAAGGTAACCACAGTGATACCCACTGTAGTATTAGGGGTTAATCGAGTCTTTTAACTTAGGTAGCCGCCAATCCCAAATCATCGCCGCGGCACGCAACATAAAAGCCGCGGCTACGGCCAACACAATAGCCAGCACCTCATCAACGGCCAGCAGCCCTCGCAAAATAAAATAACCACTGCCACCCACCAACGCCGCCGTGACATAAATTTCTGGCTCTAATAACACCAGCTTATGGCCCAGTAAAAGATCCCGCACCACCGAACCAAATGTCGGAGTGATCATACCCATAGTAATCGCCACTACAGGGTCTGCATGCATAGCCATAGCTTTTGCTGTGCCCAACACACTAAACAGGGCCAGCCCCACCGCGTCCATCCACAATAGTGAACGACCAATCGACACCAGTAAATGTGAAAAGAAATAAGTTAATATCGCTGCCGCTATTGTTGTGTATAGATATAAGGGATCTGCCACCCAAAACACCTGCGGCGCATTAAGAAATAAATCCCTCATGGTGCCACCACCGATGCCGGTTACCGTTGCGAAGAATACCAAGCTTAGAATATCTAAATTTTCTTCAGCTGCCGCCAGGGCGCCACTAATGGCAAACACGGCAACCCCGACCATGCCGGATAGATAAAGTACATTTTCAAAACTGAACACTGCAGCGTACTCTTAATTAGTAAAATTAACGCCCTTCATACAGGACTGCTATAAGTCTGTTATAGCTCAGTTATAGCCCAACATACTCTCATAATTTATATACGGTGAAATCCGTATTGCTTATGCACATTTTTTACTACGCTTGTGCTTAGCCCGCGCAATAAGCTTGTGTTTAATAACTTAATGAGTTTTTTCCCTTTTTGAGGGTTAGCCACACTCACGGCAAAAAATATTTTTCTTAAGGGCTGACAACCGGAAACACGATAATTTAACACTATATCCTGACTAGCCTTATAGTACTCTGCGACTTTGCGGTCATTGATAAATACATCTACCTCTCCGCTATGCAACGCCGAAAATAGTTGGCTTACATCCGCATAGGCTTTAGCCGTTCCTGTTTTTAAGGCCGCCGCTATAAAGGCATCTATACCTGTGCCATAACTATAGCCATTAATTGTTCCTACAACTTTATGCTGTAAAGATTTAACACCTGAATAGTGCCAATCTGTTTTAACCGGACTAAAAAAACAACTTTGGCTATAAGAAAAATGATAATCAGGAAATAATAGATCCGGCGTTTCTGTTTTAACGGTGCCTATCAACACATCAGCCTCACCCGAACGCACTAGGCGTATAGCCTCAGCCCAAACGGCAGTACGATAAACAACCTGATAACCTCGGGCTTCAAAAAACTTCCGCGCCAAATCTACGCCTATACCTTGCTGTTGATTTTCTGCACAAGTGAAAGGGCACCACTCATCAGCCACTAAAGTAACCGTTTCACCCGCGTGAACGACCACCGCAATCAGTAAACCATAAAGTACGTAAAGAGCCTTAATCATCGTTAGCTTCATATTCCACACAGCATGACATGCACGTTATTGTTGCCTAGGACATTAGCAGTAGTCGCCCCATTCAACAAACAAATATTATGTGCGTAAAAAAGCCCCTATTATATAATAGAGGCTTTTTCTCAAACGCTAATAAAACCGCAGCTAAACATTAAGCAGTAGATGCTCTCGCTCCCAGGCTGTTACTACACAATTAGCTACTTCAAATTCTTTTAATTTAACGGCTTTATATGCTTGCACAAAAGGCTCACCCAACACCTCTACCACTTCGGGTAAAGCATCTAGCAAATTTAAACTGCTCAGTAAATCACGGGACAGTTTAATGCCCTCTTCTGAGGCATCCCCCAGATGGGGCTCTGTGGCGGCTACCGTATGCTTAATACCCAAATAGCCACAGGCCAAGGACGCAGCCAAGGCCAAATAGGGATTGGAGTCCGCACCGGGATAGCGATTTTCTACCCGCTTAGCAATAGCCGGGCTTTCCGGCACACGCAAGCCTACGTTGCGATTTTCATAACCCCACTCCATATTAGCCGGCGCGGAATGGCCGCTAGAATAACGCCTATAGGAATTAACATTAGGGGCATAAAGGCTAAGGCAGTAAGGCGTATATTTTTGCATACCGCCTATAAAGTGCAGAAAGCGGGCGTTTTCATTACCCTGTTCATCCACAAATATATTTTTTCCTTCTTTATCCAAGACGCTTTGGTGTATATGCATGGCGCTACCCGGCTCATGTTGATAGGGCTTTGCCATAAAAGTGGCATACAGCTTATGCTGTAAGGCTACCTGCCTAACCGTGCGTTTAAACGCAAATACTTGGTCGGCTAAGTACAGGGCATTGCCATGATTAAAATTAATCTCAAACTGCGCGGTACCGCATTCATGCACCAAGCCTTCAACGTCAATGTTTTGTTGATAACAGCAATCATATAAGTCCTTCACAAAATCACTGTACTCGCTCATGGCATCTATGCCAAAAGGTGGCGGCGCCGTTTCGCGTCTACCACTTCTACCTACCGGGGGCTGTAATACTTGTTTAGGGTCTAGGTTTTGCTCGGTAATATAAAACTCCATCTCTGGCGCCACTACCGGCGTCCAACCCTCATCGGCATATAGTTTTAATACCTTTTTCAACACCGTACGTGAAGAGATGGGGTGTGGTATACCCTCTTTATTCACGCAATCATGTACCACTTGCGCAGTCGGCTTTTTGGCCCAAGGTACTAATCGCAGGGTGCTATTATCAGCCAACACAAACAAATCTATGTCTTTAGCATCCATATAATCAAAATGGGTGTCGGCATATTCGCCGGTTACCGTCATCGCCAATAAGCTCTCCGGCATGCGGCTATTGTTCTGCAAAAAAACCTCTGGCGAGATGAATTTGCCTATGGCATTGCCCACCATATTAGGGATGATGCATTCCACCTCTTCTATGCTGTGTTTTTTTAGCCACTCTGCAACACTTGCTTCCATCGTACTACTACTCATAAGACACCTTTACGCCTTGTTATTTCTATAGTGATTACAGGCCTGCTCAAATAATGTAAACAAGCTTAAATTAAACGGATTGTTTTTTACCTGCCATTCCGGATGCCATTGCGCACCGATAATAAAATGCTCAGGGTTATCGCTGGCATAGGCTTCTATTAAACCGTCGGCGGCTACGCCCTCGGCTTTTAAACCCGGCGCCAACTGCCGTATGCCCTGCTGATGTAAAGAATTAACCTGCGCAGTGGTTTTACCCCAGTGCGTGGCCAATAGGCCACCGGCCACTAAATCTATCGCATGCGCATCTTCATACTGCTGTTCCAAAGGCAGGCTTTTATCTTCGCGGTGATCGTTTATGCCCGCTACTGTTTGCAAGCGCTGGTATAAGCTGCCACCCAAAGCCACATTCACTTCTTGAAAGCCTCGGCATATGGCAAAGATAGGTAGCCGTATGCGCTGCGCCTCTTTTATCACCGCAAAAGCAGTACTGTCGCGCGCGGGATCACGCAGTGGCTGGTCCTCCTCATTGGCTTGCTGGTAATGGTTGGGATCTATATTGGAATAAGAACCCGGCAACAGCAGGCCATCGACATGCGCCAGCAAAGCGGGCACATTCAAATCATCAGCTAGCACCGGAATTAATACCGGCACCGCATCCATAGACTGGGTAATAGCCCGCACATACTTATCGCCCACCGAATGAAAATGGTGTTCGCCTATTTGCTTGTCATCACATAACACGCCTATCAATAACATCTAGCCCACCCTCTCATATTAGCGCTGCCGTAAATAAGACTTGGATTATTATGGAAACCGAACTATTATTCAACTATTATTCCGAATAATTGTTCGGTTTACGCCATCAACCCTAGCTATATACCCTTAACTACGGGGCCGGCGAGCACAGTAAACACACCCTTAACACAGCATAAACAGGTTAGTTAACATGACAGGCGAACGCAAAGGCTATATAGACTCCTACTACACAGCAACGGCCAATCCGCACCCAAGCTACCCTAGCCTAAGCGACGATATGCGCTGCGATGTGTGCATTATAGGCGGCGGTTACAGCGGCCTATCCACCGCCTTACACTTGGCAAAAAAAGGCCTGCAAGTGGTGTTATTAGAAGCTGAGCGAGTGGGCTGGGGCGCCTCTGGTCGCAACGGCGGCCATGTGGGCACCGGCCAGCGCAAAGGCCAGCAAGAGTTGGAAACCATGCTAGGTAAAGACACGGCCAAAACCCTGTGGCAATACGGTTTAGAGGCGGTACAAACTGTCGAAGGGCTGATTAATGAGTACAGCATCGCCTGCGATCTTAAAAAAGGTAACGCCCATGTCACCAGCAAGGCCAAAGAAGCCGACCATTACAAAAAAGACGTGGAATATATGCGCTCCGAGTATCAATACGATCAAATACGCTACTTAGACAAAGACGAGCTGGTCGACTTATTTGGCACCAATAAATTTCAAGCGGGCGAAATGGACGATGGCGCTAGGCACTTACACCCGCTCAACTTTGCTCTGGGCTTGGCACAGGCCGCCCAACAAGAAGGGGTAAAAATTTATGAATACAGCCGCGTTAACAACTATAGCAAAGGCAGCCCCAGCCGTATAAGCACCGAACAGGCCGCCGTCACCGCCGACCATATGGTGATAGCCTGCAATGGCTACCTAGAAAAACTGGAACCCAAAGTCGCCGGTAAAATTATGCCCATCAATAATTTTATGCTGGCCACCGAGCCACTGCCGGAAGCATTAGCCCGCAAAATAAACCGCGACGATGTCTCGGTTTCTGACAGCCTATTCGTGATTAATTACTGGAAATTATCCGGCGACAACCGCCTGCTATGGGGAGGCGGCGAAAACTATACCAGCCGATTCCCCAGCGATATTAAAAACTTTGTGCGCAAATACATGTTGCGTAATTACCCAGAGCTTAGTGACCTACGCATAGATTACGGCTGGGGCGGCACCTTGGCCGTTACCCTCAACCGCATGCCCCACTTTCAACGCTTGGAAAACAACTGCTATGTTATCCAAGGCTATAGTGGCCACGGCGTTCCCACCGCTATTTTTGCCGGTAAAGTCTTAGCCGAAGCCATAGCCGGTGACGCTGGACGCTTTGATACTTTTGCCAAAGTACCCAGCCCCACCTTCCCCGGCGGCACACTGTTGCGCTGGCCAGGGCTGGTGGCGGGAATGTTATACTACTCGCTGCTAGATCGGCTATAAGCACTACTAGTTAGTAGCCCGACAGCTGCTAGTAGTGCGACTAACATCCAACTAGCAGCCCGGCAGCATCTAACAGGGCTGCTCAGTAGCCCTCAGGCTTATCGCCCGTTATAGGAAATACACACTGAATGAAAACGACTAATGCCGCTGGCAACGACGACAAACACAGCACCGCCGCCAGAAGAAAGCCACGGCAAGCCAGAGCACAAAAACGTCACGACCAAATTTTAGATATCACCGCTGAATTGTTAGAAAGCGTAGGCATAGATGGCTTAACCACCATACTCATCGCCAAAGAGCTGAAGATCTCGGTGGGCTCGCTCTACCATTACTACCCCAATAAAGTTGCCATACTTTGCGCGTTGGCCTCACGCTGGCTGGATGAAATGACCTATATCATTGCAGAGGTGGATAAGAACATTGCCGAACATCGCGATATAACCAGCTACGTGCAGGTTTATACCGATAAGATTAGTGATATGTATAAGCGCCAACGCGGCATACTGCCATTGGTACAGGCGATGTATGCTATACCCGAGGTTAGGCAGCTGGACGAGCAGCACGACACCTTGATGATTCAATATTTGGTCAACGCGCTTAAGCACTTTGGCTGCAAAGCCAGCAAGCCAGAGCTAGAGCGTATTGCTAGGCTTTACCACGAAACAACCTATATTTGCTCTATGACCATAGTCGAGCAGCAAGGTAGCAAAGCCAGCAGGAGCCAAGCTGATTTAAATCAGATGTTAAACGCGCTGCTGGCTAATTATTTTTAAACGATTAAGTAAGCCAAAGAATTATTTCATATTGTGAAAATATTCCCCTACCTCTGCCAGTAACCAGTCACGAAATTTATTGACTAGACGACCGCCTTGTTTTCGATGAAGAAAGAGATAATTTCGATCACGATTAGCTGAAATATTCGACAATATAGCCAAATGACCCCGGATGATGTCTTCCTTAACTAAGTTAACTGGACTTAACGCAACACCATGTCCAGCCACGGCAGCCGTACTCAATAGGTTAAAGTCTTCAAACGTTGTTCCCTTGTTAAGATCGGGCGGTTTTATACCTGCTGAATCAAACCATTCCCCCCAAGCGTTATGGTTTTCATCGTGTAGCAAATTAATCCCAGCCCAATCGGCCGCACTAACTTGTGAGCCAATTCTATCCAGTAGGGAGTGACTGCAGACAGGCTGTGTTGCACCAGAAAGTAACGTATGACTTTCATAGGGGCCAACGTAAGGGCCATCCCAATTTCTAATCAAAATATCGATATCGTAATCAATAGTATCAGTTGATTTAGTCGCGTAAACGATACGAATTTGTACATCTGGATACAGTGCATAAAACTTCGGCAGTAATGGAATAATACAGCGCGATGAGAACGATGCCGTTGATGCCACTGTTAAGGTTTTACTCATATGCTCCTCCTCAAGGAGTGAACAAGCCAATCCTATGTTCTCGAACGCTCTTGTCAACGAGCTTGTAGAAAAACGTTTTGCCACAATCGTCCGTCCATATCTCTCTTCTTATTGGTTTTGTAGGGTGGCTACACACTGTGTAGAAACCACCCAACTCTATTTGACATAATGCCATATTATGCGCAGTCAGCGCGTATGGGTAGCCCTTTATGCCGCCTTTTTGGCTCTTTCTTGTTCCATTTCACCGTAGCGCATTACCTTTTCGATATTGTGTACCATGCAGAATAAACGCCACTGGCCCTGCACCTTGGCTTTGCTGCGCAGTGAGAAGCGGTTTAATCCTTTATTGGTGCCGATATTGCCAAACACCGGTTCCACCACCGACATGCGGTGGCTATAAACTTGTTTGCCGTAGGCGCTATCAACCCGTTTTTTCATCCAGTCGGTCGCGGTAGGTTTAACGGTAAAGGTTTTTGATACTTGTCTGCCGTTGCCTTTGCGATGATCAGCCGAGGTGGGGTTGCGCATGCACTGCTGCTTTAAGGCACAGTGTCGGCAATCACTCAGCTTCCCTTCAAAGCATAATTTAACCTTCGCGCCACTGACGTTCTTTTCGTCGCGCAGTGACAGCGCATTACCGGCTGGGCAGATACAGCTTTTCTTTTTTAAGTTAAACGTAAATTCGCTACTGGGAATAACGTCTTTTACACCGACTTTGGTATCTTGATGGCGTTTACCGTATTTATCTTTTTGGTGCTTGTAGCGAGGGTCGCGCGAACGGAACTGGTTGTCGGGGATATAACTATTAATCTTTTCCTCCATTAAATAACGGTTGTTCTCTTCATTCGAAAAGCCGGTGTCAGCCGTCACAATAACGTCGTCGCCATAAATATCGTCACTAATTCCGATGCGCTGATAACGATCACTGATGCTTTCTAGTACGGGTTTTAGCGTGTGATATTCTTGGCCTTCACCAAAGGCCTGGGCATCAATAATGACTTGATGCTTCTTATCAACAGCGGCAACGCCGTTGTAGCCCTGGATAACACCCTTATTGGTTTTCACCTTACACGATTCGTTATCGGTGATATTACTTTTCACTTCCTTTTGTTGTTTGCCTTGGCCCTGCCGTGGGCTTTCCGTCTTTAGGAATTGATTAATCTTGTCGTGGGCCTTGTCTAGCGTGTTGATACTTTGCGCTAAACGCTTCGCACGTTCCTTTTCATCGCTGCGCCTGCGGTCACATTTTTTATGTTCTTTAATGCAATGCTTCAGTTGTTTGGCGATTTTTTCCCGCTTCTGTTTTAGTTCTTTAAACGTACCAGACCATTCCTTGGCAGCATTAGAGGGCATCTTGCAGCCGTCGACGGCAAATAGCTCATTGCCCAATAGCCCTTCCTGATAGCAAACTAACAATACTTGCTCGAACAGCGCTTCAATCGCATCGGGGTAGCTGCTCACAAAGCTCGCTATGGTGGTGTAATGCGGCACGCTATCGCAAGATAGGGCCTTAAAGATAATATTGGTCTCGCAGCTCCACATAATCTCACGGCTAGAGGTGATGCCTTTGGAGTAAGCAAATAAGATTATTTTTAAGAGTACCGCTGGGTCGTAGGCTGATCGGCCGCCTTTTTCGTTTTTATATTTATCGTGGAAGGCTGATAAATCGAGGCGGTTACTGATGAGGTGATGCAGCGTATATTCGAAGGTATTAGGCTGAAGCTGCTCTTCGAAGTTAATAACAACCATGGCTGTTTGGTTGTAATCGTAGGGTTTGAAATTTGGCATGTAGACTCTCCGTGTAGATGCCGTATTTTATCAAAAAATACCTAGTTTTTTAAGTTTTTCTACAGCCTCAACGCTTGCGACAGCAGCTCCCCCGACTTGGTCGTCCCCACCCCTCTGCCAATCTTTTGCATCAACGGCTGATTAAAGTAACTCTCCAGCTGCTTGAGTTGATGGCTGATAGCCGGATGGGTCACATGCAGCTCTTCGGCTGCCTTCTTGACACTTTTGAGGCGGGACACTGACTCAAATGCACGCAGAGCTGATAACGAAGGGAGTTTATGCATATAAAATATCTCAAAGGCATAGCAATTAGACAAACTCTACAATACCGATGCAGAAAGGTAAATATAACTAACCTTTTCAGCCAATATTCATCACTTGTTTCACCCCGAACCTGTCCGTACATTTAACCCATCATTGTCCAGCTGCAACCGTATCCCTAATGGATACACGTCCTCCATAAACATATTACGGACACTGAGGGCCCGTACCCACCGCAAAAACGCGGGTAACCAATGCTGAAGGTATGAGCCTTATCTGAAAGGCTAAATGGTAAATGGTAATAAACTGTTGAGGGCAAGGTCCGAGGCTAAAATCTATAGGGAAAACAATTATGTATAAAAACTATCCCGCTGCTTATCAGGTAAGCAAGGGCTCGGCATTGCAAGTAGACGAGGCGCTCTATACACGCATCCGTGACGAGAAAAGTAGCAGAACACTCATCGATACGTTTGAAGTACCCATACGCACTGGACGCGCTTGGCAAGTGCCTGCGGGTCACATTTTTCGCATAACCACGCCCGTTGGCCCGCAAGTTGGCGACCTCAATATATGGAATGCCAATGACCCACGCGAACACATGTGGGCAGCGCGCACCCGTCAATTACAGGGAGCGCACGTGACGACCAATGATAGGATCTGGTCAAACCTTCCGTTTTTGAGACCCTTAGCAACCATTACCGACGATAGCCTAGCGGATTATGGTATTGACGAACATGGTGGCCGCGTACACGACCTGCTGGGTACCCGCTGCGACCCCTATATCAACAAGATGCTCACGGGAGAAGAATTTCATCATCACTGCCACTCAAATTTAACTCGTGCTGTTCAACCTCTTGGTTTGACCGAGTTTGATGTGCATGACGTGCTGAATGTTTTCCAATGCACCGGATTGAATCATGAAGACATGTACTTCATGAAAACCTGCCCCGCGAAGCAAGGCGATTATCTGGAGTTTTTTGCAGAAATTGATCTGCTCTGTGCAATATCAACCTGCCCTGGCGGCGACCTTTCTTTGGCCATGTGGGGCCCTGAGGCTCAAGACCCACTCAGCGTCTGTCGGCCGCTAGGTGTTGAAATTTATCGCCTAAATGAATCATTACTGGAGGGTTGGAACCAGCCCAAACGTGCAGACTATGGTGGCTTACACGGTATGCGGCTGCAGCAACCGGAATGGGAGCGTTAAATCATAGAACCCAGAGGCGGACAAGGTCACAAGCTTAGATATCCGCCGCAAGGTTAATTCCTACGGCAACCCCAAAAGGATATTGCTGTAGGAATTAATAACGCCCATACAAGGAGTGGTGAGTATAACCAGTCTTTCTATGTTAAAGAGGCCTCTTATAGGCTTTCATACAGATATAACTAGTACACATCGAGGAAAATAATATGTTGAATAAAAAACTACCTCTCATACTTGCGATTCAGGCAATCGTGGCATCCATGCCCATTGGCGCATCTGTCTTAGAAGAGATTGTCATCACCGCACAAAAACGAGAGCAGTCGGCTCAAGATGTCGGCATAGCCGTTACGGCGTATTCCGGCAACCAAATGAAAGCCTTAGGGATGACTACCGCCAGTGAAGTTGCTGCGCAAGCACCAGGCGTTCAAGTATCTCAACCCAATGGCCCAGCGACCTTCTCATTGTCCATACGCGGCGTTGTACAAACCGAGTTCACTGGCCATCAAGAAGCGCCCGTTGCCCTATACCTCGATGAGGTCTATATCAGCCAGATGCAAGGTGCCGGGTTTCAGTTATTTGATACCGACCATGCAGAAATTCTGCGCGGTCCTCAAGGCACGCTTTACGGCCGTAATGCCACCGGCGGCTTAGCACACTATGTCAGCAATAAACCCAGTCAGTTTTCAGAAGGCTACGTAGAACTTACACTTGGTAACTATGACAAAGTCAAAGTTGAAGGTGCGACTGGTGGCAGCATTACTGATGACGTATCGGGTAGACTTTCCTTCACCCAAGAAAAATACGATCACATGTACGAGAACGAAGACAGTAACAACGGCGATGCTATTGATGGTAATAATTGGGCGCTACGCGGCCAGCTACTGTTCGAATTCGACAACTCAGAACTACTGTTAAGCCTACGCAACGCAGAACAGGATATTGATCAAGGCGGTATTAAAACAATTGCATCTACCTACAACGCCAATGGCGAAGTAGTGCTATTGCCAGGCCAAGCAGATGCTTACGGAAATATTAACAGCTCCAATGAAAATAAAACCTCAGGTAGTATTGATGGCTTTCACACCCTTGAAAACAGAGGGGGGACAGCTACTTACTCCTACGACGCAGAAAGCTTTTCCGTCACCTCAATTACTGACTACACCACATTAGAAAGTACCTACTATGAAGACTCTGATGGCTCGGCCATACAAATATTAAATTTTGGTTTCACTTCAGATGTTAAGCAATTCTCCCAAGAGCTTAGATTAAGTGGTGATCTAGATAATAATCGCTGGGTAGCCGGGCTATATTATATGGATATAGACGGTGCCTATACTATGGAGACACCGTATCCAGGATTTGAAGCTGCTTATGTGCCCTATTATGGTACTGCCGCCAGTTATTGTTCAACGTGCGCCTTCGGGTCCAAAAGCTATTGGGATATGGATACCACCACTTACTCAATTTTTGGGCAATGGGAACACGATTTTAATGACACTCTGACATTAATTGCAGGAGCCCGTTATTCCGTTGAGGAAAAAGACTTTGCCTTTGTGCAAGACGATGCTGTTTATGCAGACCCTAATAACACAGACATACACTCTATTCTTGGCAATGTTTTTACCTTTGACGATAGCACAGCTGAATTTAAACCTTCTTTCGACAAGGTAATGTGGTCTGGAAAGTTACAATTAGAATGGACCCCCACAGAGGACACCTTAATCTACACAGGTGTCAATCGCGGCATTAAGGCAGGCGGTTTTAATGCCCCCATTGATGCCATCCCCTTGCTGTCGTTAACCAATGCACAAGCTAACGAATCGATGACCTTCGATGAGGAAGTGCTGACATCTTACGAAATTGGCTTTAAAACCAGTATTCTCGATAACATTCTCCGCTTTAATGGCGCGGCTTTTTATTATGACTATAAAGATTTTCAGAGTTTGGCCACAGTAGGATTAACACAGTTCGTTTCAAATCGTGATGCCACCAACCAAGGTTTCGAGCTTGAATTGACGGGCTCACCTATGGAAGGGCTTGATATTTCATTTGGCTTTAGCTACTTGGATGCCGAAGTTGAAACTGACTCAGGCGACAGTAGACCTCCGTTTGCATCAGAAATATCAGGCAATGGTTTAATTCGATATGAATGGCCAGCCTTTGATGGCGCATTATCTATACAAGCTAGCACCAGCTACCTAGGCGAATATTATGCGCAGCTTGGTGAACCGGAAGCCTTTAAAGACGGCGAGCTGTTTGTGACTAACTTACGGTCAACTTATGTCAGTGATGATGACCAATGGGAGCTAGCCCTATTCGTCAATAACATCACAGATAAACGTCATCTGGTAGCTGCTTACGATCTAACCGCCTTCACCGGTAGCTCTCAGCTTTTCTATAACAACCCTCGTACCTTTGGTGCTACAGCAACTTACCGCTGGTAATACCTGTCTAGTGCCTAATCACTTTAGGCACATTTATGCCCCGCTTATAGCGGGGCTTTTTTAACTCGCGGGAACCCAAACAATGTTGCTATACCAACGTATTAAAGAAGATTTTTCCCTGCCTCTGGGGGCTTATGCTGCGGTATGGGGCTGTGGTTTCTTATCAATGATTTCAATGCCCTACCTCATTGGCGGAACTATCACTGGCCTAGGGTTTACTGAAACACAAGCTGGCTTATTAGGTACTATAGAACTATTGGTTACTGCTGCTGCCAGTATGATACTAGCTCCCATGATGAAGTCTTTACCCCGAAGAAATTTAGCCATTACCGGTATTTTATTAGCCTTTGTTGGCCATAGCCTTTCGGTAATAATCAGCGACTACTGGACCTTAGCACTCATGCGCTCGATAGCAGGCATAGGTGCAGGCATAGCCGTAGCTGCAGGCCAGGCCACTATTGCAGCAACAGCTGACCCCGGTAAAACAACAGCCCGTATGATGATAATTTTTGCTGTAGCGGTATCTATTTCATTGGTCACCTATGGTTATGTTTCGGATTTGTGGGCTCATCAAGGGGTGTACGGCTTTCAGGCCCTATGGGTACTGGCCATGTTACCTTTGGCCCTTTTATTACCCAAAAAGTGCCCATTATCTGAAGCGAAAAAGCTATCCACCAATACAAAAACCCCCTTACTCATAGCCAGTTTTTCTGTGATGATTGTTCTATTTTATACACTTGTAGATGCCTCAGTGTGGTCTTTTTCTGAGCGTAAAGCTGACTCTCTAGGCATAGCTATATCAACGGTGGGCTGGGTATTTGGTATATCGCTTTTGCTGGGCGCCTTTGGTGGAGGCTTTGCCAGTTGGTTGGGCAATAGGTATGGGCGTATGCTCCCGTACATCCTTGGCCTCACCTGCTCTGCTGCTTGTGCGCTAGCCATAACAGGCGCTCCCAATATACAAACCTATGTTTCAGCACAACTGGCATATGGTTTTATATTTACTTTCACCATGCCATTTTTATATAAAATATCTGCAGACCTGGATTCGAGTGGCCGCATTATTGTGGCGGCCTCAAGTGGCGCAGTTATCGGAGGCGCAATTGGCCCATCCTATAGCGCAATGGTTATTTCAGAGTTTGGTTTTTCGGCAGTCGGTTACTCTTATAGCATAGCGGCAACTGGTGTTTTATTTTTGGTATCAATTATATTCAATTATTTAAACACTGCTAAAAATAACGACAACGCAATAATGACCCACTAATTTCAACTACAAACACAAACAAATCAATAAAAAAAATAACCACACACAAAACCTATAAAAGCAAACGAAAAAATTAATTCACATTTAATTATAAAAAATAACAAAAAAATGAAACCTATTCTACCGCACTAGATATTAAAGAAATAATGACTATCGTCCGGAATTTTCACTACTCGTATTTACCAGTCATGCATTGACAACAACAATAAAAGGGGGGGACAGCATGAGCATTATCTATATTTTCATTAACCCCTATTAAACAAACATCATGAGCCAGTAACTAGATTTAATTACCCTAGAGTTTCATCGCGATATCCGATCTATAATGATATCGGGTAAATACAAGTACCTGCCAATCAATACACGAGAGAAGCCCTATAATGAAGAAGGCCATTCAACGTATCTGGAACAATACTTACTACAGAGTTTGGAACAAATTTAGCAAGTTACGAGGCCGAAAAAAATGGGCCAACATAGATGATATCTGTATTCACTATGAGGAATACGGATCCGGAGAGCCTTTGTTGTTATTACACGGCGGAATTGTCGATCACGAGTGTTGGACGTCTCAGATCCCTACCCTAGCAAAGCACTTTCGAGTAATCGCGCCGGACACGCGTGGTCACGGCCGTTCCAGCGACAACCTTGAAAAACCCCTAAGCTATTATCAATTTGCCGATGACTGGGTCAAACTGCTAGATAAACTTGCTATCGAGCATGCCCACGTAGTGGGGTGGAGTGACGGAGGCTGCAGCGGGCTATGTATGGGGTTGCATAATCCTAAAAGAATCAAGCGCATGATAACTATAGGCACCCCCTATAATATCGCCAATTATCATGACGGCGCTTTAGACGAGCTCTTGGGAGAGGAACAATGGAAGAGCAATCCGCTTTTTATCTCTTACGGCAAAAAGGCCAACAAAATCTCCCCACAAAAGGGCGGCTGGATACATTTTTTAGAGCGATTAATTGAAGGGGCCTGGCAGCAAGAACCGAATTTCACGCTCGAACAGACCGCAACTATTGAAACACCCACGCTTACGATTATTGGAGAAAACGAGCAGCTTTTTGACCTCAAACACGCCAAAGATATGTCCATTGCGATGCCCAATGGACAGCTATTAGTGATACCCAAGGCGACCCACTTTATCCCGTTTGAGCAACCCAAAGCATTGAATCGAGCAATTATTAATTTCCTCAAAGAAAAAGCTTAACAATGCCTATCACTTATTCAGCGCCTCGATGAACTGGAGACCCACTCCTTTCATACTCTATAGAAATCAGGAGGCACTTAACAAACAGTTACGTAGGTATGTAAAACATGCACGATTAAGCGCCTAATATTAGCCCTATAAACCTCTTTAAAGCCGCATACTAAACGCGCTACCGATAACTTATTGTTCTGTGGCCGATCAACCCGCGGTAGTACCGCCATCGATAGCCAACGCTATGCCGGTAATATTTTTGGCATCATCGGAAGCCAAATAAGCCACCGCCTTGGCAATCTCGCTGGGGGCCGCTATGCGCTGTAAGGGTGCCATATCTTTCAACGCCTGCTCTGTAGCCGCTGGATTATCGGATTTTTCAATAAAGTCGCGGCGCACCATATCGGTATCCACATAGCCAGGGCATACGCTATTGATCCGCACCCTAGGTGCTAAGTCCAGCGCCAAAGCGCGCCCCATATTGATCACCCCAGCTTTGGACGCACAGTAGGCCGGCATTAAACGCTCACCCTGCAAGCCGGCATCAGAAGCAATGTTCACAATATTACCGCCACTCTCTTTTAACGCAGGCAAAGCCGCTCGGCAGCAAAAGAACACCCCTTTTAAATTGATATCTAGGGTGGCATCCCACAACTCCTCGGTGGTGTCTTCTATAGCCGTTGAATAATCCACCCCCGCAGCATTGACCAAGATATCCAGGCCGCCCAGCGCCTGCACCGCTTGTGTAACTATATCTTCACAACCCGCGGCGCTACCGACATCGCCTACCACCTTGATGGCTCTTTCATGTTCGCCCAAGGCCAGATAGGCCGCCTGCACCGTGGCTACACTGCGACCATTAATGGCCACATAGGCACCACGACTTAATAATTCTTGCGCTATAGCAAAACCAATGCCGCGTGAACTACCCGTTACTAAAACACGTTTAGATTCAAAACTCATACTTACACCTCATCACTATTACTTTGCCTGCTTTGGTTTGACACTAACCATCAGGCTATTACATAAAAACCTATCGCGGCCAACGCAGCAGCGATTAACACATAGGGCAGTTGACTGATCGCATGTTCGAATGTGCCACAGCCACTACCCTGCGCCGACAACACGGTCGAGTCGCTATAAAAACAGGCTTGGCTACCAAAACCGCTGGCGGATAACAACGCCCCCACCACCAAGGGTATGCTGACATCCATCGCTATCGCCAAAGGAATCACCACTGGAAAAGCAATCGCAAACACTCCCCAATTGGAGCCGGTCACAAAAGACACCAAAGCCATGGAAATAAACGTAACTACCGGCAACGTTTTAGCATTCATTAAGGGCGTAACATATTCAATAATATAGGCGGTAAAACCTATATGGTTATTCGCCTCTATGAGCATAAACACCGCAACTAATATTACCAGCACCGGCAACATGGTTTTTAAACCGTCCATCATGGTGTCAAAAATTTCCGTTAGCTTTAACACTCCCGCCAACCAATACTGCAACACTGTTGCCATAGTCGCCGCTATCACCCCCATTAATAAATCGATATCAAACCACAGGGTGAAAAAAATTAAGGTAATAATAGGGATAAAAAATAATTCACCGTTGGGGTTATGCAACTCTTGCTCTACATAGGTATCACACACTTCACTGTGCTCACCATGTGATGGTGTCAGCTGGCCGGTAGTTTCGGCACGATGTTCCGCGGCTTTCATTTTACCCAGCAGTGGTATCACCCCCATAATAACCAGAGGCACCATTAACACCGCAATAATGGGGTAAAACATATAGGGCATAGATGCGATAAACAGCGCCATACCCTGGCCACTCTCGGCAAGGCCGTTTTTTTCTAATAAGCCCGCGTAATACACTGCCCAAGTAGACAAGGGCACTAACAGGCAAACCGGTGCCGCCGTAGAATCCACCACATAGGCCAGCATCTCTCTAGACACTTTAAATTTATCGGTGACTTTTTTCATGGAAGAACTGACGGTTAGCGAGTTGAGGTAATCGTCCAAAAAAATAGCTAGGCCTAATAGCCAGGTGCAGATTAAGCTGCCTTTTTTACTGCTAACCCGCTTGGCCACCAAATCGCCAAAGGCCTGTGTGCCACCAGCGCGCACTAACAGCGCAATAAAACTACCGTACATGGCGCAAACTAATAACACCCATACATTGGTGTCGTTTTTAAAAGCTTCCTGCAAGGTATAGGAAAATTGGCTTAAGAAATCCCAGCCATCAACAATAATAAAAGCAGTGAGAGAGCCAGCCATTACAGACTCTATAGTCCTGTGGCTAAGCAATGTCATACACAACACAATAGCAGTCGGTAATAATGTTAACAGGCCATAGTGCTCCACATCACACTCCTTTTTATTTTATTATTTTTATCATATCAGTTTTTTATAAAGATAAAAAAACCCTGCTAAATATAATATCTAGCAGGGTTTTATTAGCAAGCAGTATCAACAGCGCATGGTGTTGGTGCTGCTTGCAAGCTCACAGGCAAAAGCTTAACTGCCAAATTTAGCTTGTAGCTCTTCATAAGCTTGATCTAAAGCCGCTTTCGCTTTAGTCACTAGCTCATCGATTTGCTCTTTGCTTAATATTAACGGTGGCGAAATAATCATGGTGTCACCAGTAGCACGCATTACCAAGTCATTGGCAATAGAGGCATCTCTACAAAGAGCACCGGCAGTACCATCTGAGTCATAGCGCTCACGTGTTGCTTTGTTTTTAACCAGCTCAAGCGCACCCACCAAACCTAGGGTACGTACCTCACCCACTAATGGATGATCACTTAATTCAGCCATACGCTTTTGGAAGTAAGGGCCGGTGTTTTCGGCAACGTTCTCAATAATCTTTTCATCTTTAATGATTTTGATTGTTGCCAACGCAGCGGCACAAGCAGCTGGGTGACCCGAGTAAGTAAAGCCGTGAGCAAAATCACCGCCATCTGACTTTAAGACATCAGCCACTTTATCACCGACGATAACGCCACCTAAAGGTTGAAAACCGTTAGTGACCGCTTTGGCAAAGTTAATGAAATCAGGTTTAGTGCCGTAGTAGTCGCAGCCAAACCATTTGCCAGTGCGGCCAAAGCCAAAAATAACTTCATCAGAAACAAATAGCACATCGTATTTGTTCAGTATGCGCTGCACTTCAGGCCAGTAAGTTTCGGGTGGAATAATAACACCACCGGCACCTTGAATAGGCTCGGCAATAAACGCGGCAACGTTTTCTTCTCCTAGCTCAAGAATTTTTTCCTCTAAAGCGCGAGCCGCTTGCAAACCAAACTCTTCACGGCTTAGGTCGCCACTTTCGCCATACCAATATGGTTGTGCGATGTGCTCAATGTTAGGTAGTGTTGCAAACTGCTTGTGCATAAAGCTCATGCCACCCAAGCTGGCTGCAGCAACTGTAGAGCCGTGGTAAGAATTTTGGCGGCTGATAACTATGCGCTTGTTAGGCTGCTTTTTTAAATCCCAGTAGCGAGCAATAAAACGTAAAACCGTATCGTTACCTTCTGAGCCTGAGTTGGTGTAAAACACATTGTTCATGTGCGCAGGCGCTAAGTCGGCAATCACCTTAGACAATTCAATAGCTGCAGGGTGTGAACACTGGAAAAAGCTGTTGTAGTAAGGCAGCACTTTCATTTGCTCAGTAACGGCTTCAACAATAGCTGGCTGGGTATAACCCAAGTTACAACACCACAAACCCGACATGCCATCTAATAACTTTTGGCCTTCATTGGTATAAATATAAGCGCCTTCAGCCTTAGTAATAATACGACTGCCCTTGCTAGCCAAATCTTTAAAATCGGTAAAGGGGTGCAAAAAGTGTTGCGCATCGGCGGCTTGCAAATCTTTTGTTGAATGCTGTGTCATATCATTTCTCCTGCATTACATCGTTAGAGCCTAGGCTCATCAGTGGGGTGTAGCTAATTTCACCTTAGCCTTACTGCTTACAAACTGCTCACAGTGTAGACCAGATGTTTTGATCACATTTCAAGATGCAATGTGATCACATTATTCATAAGCCTGTCAATACGCAGTTTTATCTTAACCACAACAAAACCTCGCGACTGTTGCTGGCTTAACTGGATACAGGCCAACCCATGGCTGCCTGTAAACGTCTAACACCATCTAAAATATCGTCATGAATCAAATACTTAAGCTGGGTTACATTATTTTTCTCTATGGCTGAAAGTATCGCTTTGTGCTTATCTTCAGACTCATTAAAGCGATTTTCCGTTAAATACTGGCTGTGCACCATGCGCATAAAAGGGGCTATTTGCAGCCACAAGCTCTCTATCAAGGGCATCACCACTTCACACCGGCCGTGGCGATACAACTCTCGGTGAAACTCAAAATTAAGGTAGATATAGTTTTCTACATCATCCTCCACTATAGACTGAGTATGCTTTTCATTGACTTCGTAAAGATAGGCTAAGGCCTCAGGACTTATGTTTTGCATGGCTCGACCAGCGGCATAAGACTCCAGCGACACCCTGGTCTGGTACAACTCCTCCAACTTGTCTGGGGTCATCATAGGCACGGTAATACGGCGGTTATTAAGCAGTTGCAAGGCACGCTCAGTCGTTAAACGCCGCAGCGACTCCCGCACCGGCATTAGGCTCACCCCTAACATTTCAGCAATACCCCGTAGGGTAACGCTGTTGCCAGGCTCAAACTTACCTCGCAAAATCGCCTCACGCAGCTGCATATAAACTCTTTCCTGCTGAGTTTTAGGCCCCTGATTGCCGGACTTATCATCGGTCTTCATAAGAGATGTTTCGCTATAGGGCTAATTAGCCACAATATTGTGATCAAAATAACCAGTATGCCCATATTCAAGCGCATTACAAACTTATATTATTCAGCAATGGGCTTTACAATACTGCGCAAGCAAGCAACAGAAGCCCCATTACAGTACCTAAACAGCTAGGCTATGGGCTAACATATGATGTGATCACAATACAGTGGTTAGCATCCCCTAATTTGGGTATTTTTATAATGTGGCAAACACTCTAAGTTAAGGGCTGTTCTAACAATTAGAATTTTTTCGTGAGAGCAAGCAAGCATCGCGCGAAAAAGCGCCGTTTACACGGAGTAAATGAGAGCTTGAGCACGGAGCTGACGCGATTGTTACGGGAAAAGGTGATTTTTAGAGCTACTCTAATCCTGTTACTTCCTATAATAAAATAATGACAAGGCCTCCCAACGCGATGACAGCCATGACCACAGCCACAGCGCCAGGCAAAAACAAAACCTTTAATGCACAGCTGTTTTTTCAGCTCTTTAAGTATGCTGTTTACTGCCTGCTATCCATGAATATTTATTACTTTTTTGTGGACGACTACAGTGCCAGCTTGCAAACCTTTGCCGGTGGCATAGCATTAAGCCAGCTGATCGAAGCCTTTACCGCCACCATAGACACCGCAGCATGGGTTGTTTTATTACTGCTTTTCGAGTTAGAAACCTATGTATTAGACGATGAAAAAATTAAAGGTGCCGTCAAATGGAGCATACACCTCACCCGCGCCGTCTGTTATCTGTTTATTATTTTCTCGTTTTACGGCTTTACTCAAAAATATTCCCTATTGCACAACCTCATCCCTTATTCGATACCTGATGCCTGCTCATTAATTGGCTCTAAATTCACCCATGTGGTCTCCATAGACGAATACATAGCCATCACCGCAGAAAGCTGCAAGATATTAAATACCCACAGCAGTGATTTAGTGCAAATAACAGGCACCAATATTATTAGCCACCCCGACAACTTACTGGCCACACAGCGCCTGTCCTTGGTTGAAACGACCAACTCAGCCACTTGGCTAATGATAGTCGCCATACTTGAAGTTGACGTATTCCTGCAAGCCAGGGACAAACTCGCCGGCACCCTTATGTGGGTCAGCAAAGCCTTTAAGGCCGTGCTCTATAGCGTGCTATTTTTATGCGCGGTGTACTGGGGCGTAAAAGGTAGCTTTCTGGATTTTTGGGATGCTTTTTTGTGGTTAGTCGCCTTTGTGTTTATTGAAATGAATATTTTTGAATGGCATGAAGAAAACCAAGAAGCTAAAGCACTAGCCGAAGAAAGCCATCATGCCGACCCCGTATAACTACGCGCCGCTGCTATGAAAATCATTACCGAGTACCCCACCTATACTGTTAGCGAAAGCCTCGGTATTAACCAAAGCAACTGGGATCACCCCGAGCACTTGGGGCTAGGTCAGCTGCACATGGAACAGTTGTTTAAAACCGTCGCGCTAGAACCTGGTAAGGCGCAGGCCTTAAACCGGTCGGCGCAAACCCTAGATATAGACGGCTTGCAACTCAACGACCCGCTCATGCCCGAGCGCAAAATTAGCGGCGAGCAATTCCTCAATCGTCGCCTGTATAACGATGCCCTACTAGTAATGCAGGGCACCGAAGTACTACACGAATCCTACCGTAACGGCATGACTGCGGATGACAGACACGTTATACATTCCTGCAGTAAATCGCTGTGCTCTATCGTTGTAGCCATCACCATAGAACAAGGGCTGCTGCAAAGCAGCGAATTAATTAGCCATTACATACCCGAGTTTCGCCAGCGCCCCGAATGGCAAGGGGTTACCTTACAGCATGTGCTAGATATGCAAGCAGGCATAGCCTACAGCGAAGATTACAGCGACCCCGATGCCCATTACTGGCACTACGCAAGAGCCGCAGGTTATTATCCACCTCTGGCGGGCGAGCATGCCATAGGGGCCAAAGCTTGGATTATCGACAACCTCAACACCCGTAGTCACGCACCTGGCAGCAGCTTTGTTTACAACTCCTGCCTAGCTAACATTTTAGGCATGGCGCTAGAGGCGGTACATCGCAAACCACTAGCCGCAATTTTTGAACAACTGCTCTACCAAGTCGCTGGCACAGAATCCGCCGCCTACTTTAATACCGACCCTATGGGCTTTGCCATAGTCGAAGGGCAGTTAAATATGCGCCTGCAAGACTTTGCCCGCTGCGCTAGTATTATGCTCAACCAAGGTAAAAACCTCAGCAATCAACAAATTATCGCGCCAGCATTCATCAGTGAAACAATTCCCCCCGACCTACATGCTAAGGCAATATACCAAGCTGTTGATTCAGATACAGTTTTTAAGCTAGGCCAGTATAAAAATCAATTCTGGATACTCAGCCCTGAACAAAAGCAATTTGCCATGCTGGGAATACACGGCCAATTTGCATGGTATGATCTACGGCGCGAGCTAATGATTGTCGGCTTTGGATCTTACCCTAGGCAGGATGGCCCTCTGATGACACAATCACTCAACACACTTTGGCAAGCCATTGCAGCCCAAGTGTAAAACAATAAAGGCCCCTCACTTATTGTTATGAATAGCACAAACAGCAACACACAATCCTTATTTAATCGCTTCAGCCACCATGCTGCCGAGCTAGTCGTGAGCGCCGGCAGCAGTGACTTCCCCAGCAAGTTAATTGGCATGCTTAAGGCATTAACGGCGGCCAACGACGGTACCATTTTTGTTTACCCCGATGGCAAAATGCCCAAAATCGACTATTTTGATTCGCCCGACAAAGGCGGCAGCATCAACCTAGATATACACAGCAAAGGTGCGTTTTTACTAGACCCTTATTATCTGGCCGGCTTTGACAAACAATACGGCTGTTTTTCACTTAAAGAGCTAGCCCCCAACGCCTTTAAAAAAACCGAATACTATAATACCTATTTTAGGCTTTCTGGCGTACATGATGAGTGTGGCTACGTACTACCTATAGGCGACAATAGTTTTGTTAACATCTCTTTAAATAAAACCACCAACAAAGATAAATTTTATAAAAAAGACGTAAACATCTTAAAAGATATATTACCTTTCATACAGTCCATAACCACAAAACACTGGGGTAATGGCAGCAATGATGCGCCGGTCAGCCACAAAAATTTACGCAAGCCCTTACAGTCGGCATTAGATTGTTTTGGCAGCAGCATACTCACCGAGCGCGAAAGTCAGGTCATCAACAAGGTTTTACGCGGCTACAGCACTAAAGCCATGGCTGAAAAGCTGTCCATCTCTAACGAAACCGTCAAGCTACATAAAAAACATGCTTACGCTAAATTAGACATCAACTCACAGTCCGAATTATTCCACCTCTTCCTCGACTCCCTAATGAGCGTGGACGAATACAAAGGTGGCGACACCTTATCCGACTATTTATAAAAGATTTTTTGTATGACTACACAAATAAAAATGACCGAACCGCAAATGCTGCAACAGCTATTAAAGCAGGGGTTTGAGCATTTAAACCAAGGTCAAATCCGAGAAGCCGCCGACTGCTGTCAAAGAGCTATACATATTAAGCCCGACCTAGTGCCAGCACACTTTTTAGTTGGTTTGGTTGCATTGGAAGGTCAGGATAGAAAAACCGCATTTCAAGCATTTAACTCAGTAACCACATTACAAAAAAACCACCCCGCAGCTTGGGCACAAATCGCTAAGCTATGCATGTCTGACGGCCAGATAAATTTGGCCGACAATGCCTTAAAGCAAGCCTTAAAATATCCCAACAAGGACCCTATGGTTCACGATTTACTGGGCACTGTTTTATCTAAAATGGGCGAGCATAAAAATGCTCGGAAGTGCTTTCAAGAGGCCGTAACACTGCAGCCCAATCACCCACCCTATATGTTGAATTATGCCAACAATCTTATTTATCAAGGTGAACTCGAAGAGTCAGAAAGCGTATTAGAAGACATTATCCGCATCCAGCCTAACAGCCCTCAGGCCCACTGGTCATTTTCTGGCGCCCAAAAAGCAACAAACACTAAGCATATAGAGACTATGCAATCGTTGGTCTCAGAAAAAAACATACACCCTCGCTCACTGCCCTTTTACTTCTATGCCATGGGTAAAGAATACGAAGATCTACAAGAGTGGGATAAAGCTTTCGAATCATTTAGCAAAGGCGCTAAAGCTAGACGTGAAACCGTCGAATTTGATGAAGCACATGAAGTCGCCACCTTCAAACATATAGAAGACACCTTCACCAAAGAGTGGTTTGAACAAGACCAAAAGGGCCACAGCAGCGATGCGCCTATTTTTGTCCTAGGACAACCGCGTACTGGCACCACTTTGGTTGAAAGAATAATTACCAGCCACTCACAAGTGCACTCCGCAGGTGAGCTGCAACAATTCGGTTTAGCCATACGCAGGCTTAGCAATCATCAGGATCCGCGCCGCTTTTCACCCCAATTATTCACCGAAGCTCTAAAACTAGACCCTCAGAAAATCGGTGGCCTGTACTTGCAAACAACAGAAAAACTATCAGGTGGCAAACCACGCTTTGTCGATAAGCTACCGCAAAATTACCTAATGATTCCTTTAATATTAAAGGCATTACCCAACGCCAAAATCGTCCATTTGACCCGCAACCCTATGGATGCCTGCTTTGCCAGCTATAAGCAACTTTTTGCCGACGCCTATCTACACTCCTACGACCAAGCAGAAATGGCCAGACACCACGCTCGCTATAGGCATCTGATGGACGTATGGCGTGAGCGCTTCCCCGGCCAATTTTTTGATATATCCTATGAAGCCACCACTAGCGACCTAGAGCCCAACGCCAGAGCCTTAATCGACTTTTTAGAACTACCTTGGGAAGACACCTGCTTGCACTTTCATGAGCAAAAAACAGCCGTATCTACCGCCAGCTCTATACAAGTGCGCGAGCCCGCACACACGCGCTCTATAGGCCGCTGGAAGCACTATGAGCAACAACTTTCTACCATGATGAGTACACTACACGAGCAGGGGGTGCCTATTGATAACTAAAAAAAGCCAAATATTTACATAAACCTACACCCAAGGGGTATATAACCTTTAAGGGGTATTCGCTATCTTGGGCAGTTACTTATGCATGTTGATTTAGTGAGTTTCAACTAAATCAGGGGCTGCAGTGAGTATCACGTTTAAAAGGCGGCCTAAGGGCACTTTTAAATAAAACCAATAAATCAATAAATCAACGCCAATAATTACAACAATAAAATCCAACAAAGGTCAGTGAGGATAATTATGACTATGAAATCAGCTCCCCGAGTCATTCGGGCCAGGAAGTCAAAGTTAGCCGCGGCAATTGCCGGGACAATTATGGCTACATCCCTTACCCCTTCTGCTTTTGCACAAGAGCTAGAAGAAGTAATGGTAACAGCAACCAAGCGTTCAGAATCGGTTCAAGACGTACCTCTAGCCATTACCGCGTTCTCTGGTAACTTTACCAAAGACGTCAATATGGACGACGTAAAAGACTTAGTATCTTTTACCCCAGGTGTAACCGGTAACAGCCAAGACAGCTTTATCGATGCCATCAGCATCCGTGGTATTCGTACCCAAGACTTTGGTATCGGTGGTGATCCATCAGCTGCCTTCTTTAAAAATGACTTATACGAAGGCCGTAACGGTTCTGCGGTAACATCATTATTTGATATGGAGCGTTCTGAGATCCTACGTGGTCCACAAGGCTTCCTATTTGGCCGTAACTCTATCGGTGGTGCATTCAGTGTACACACGCAAAAAGCCCAAATCGGCAGCACAGATGGCTATATCGATGTCGATTTAGGTGAAAATGAGCACCGCACTATTGAAGCTGCGCAAAACGTACCGGTTAATGACAACTTTGCTATGCGATTTGCCGGTTACTACTCGCATGAAGATGGTGTTATCGAAAATAAATATAATGGCGACAGCTTAAGCCATTCAACGCCCAACCCGGTCAGCGAGTACTATGACTACAATGGCGATGACATGATTAAGCATGAGAAAGCAGCTCTACGCTTCTCAACCACTTATGAAAAAGACCGACTAATGGTTCAAACCTTCGTAGAATACGAAGAGCGTAAGCAGTCTGGCTCTGTCTACCGCGCAGTACAAGAGGGCGATGCCTGGGACGCACTAGCAAGCTCTATCCCTCAGCTACAGCCACTTAAAGGCGGCGAATTTGCTCTAGATAGCGATATAGGCCAAGGCGACGATGATGACGCTGAAATCTTAACCTTAGGCTTGAAAATCGAATACGACTTCGACTTCGCCACGCTAACGTCTAACACCGGCTATAAAGATCACGACTACTTCTACACAGAAGATTACGATGGCACACCTTTATACTTGAGCAACTACGGCCAAGATCAAACCGGTGATTACTTCCAACAAGAATTCCGCTTAACCTCAAACACTGATGGTGCATTATCATGGTATGCAGGTACTTCTTACTATAAAGAAGAACTTGAAACTGAGTTTATTCTGAACTCGAGTGAAGACCATATGTGTCAGTACTATGGTGCGGCTTATTACCCCGGTATGGGCTCTGGCGCTGGAGGTGCATTCACGGGCTGTGCTGATTACTATGGCTCATCATTCACCCCTAGTGCTAATGGCCTGCTAGAAGAACGCGGCACTATCACTGGTGAATATGAAGGCTGGTCTGTTTATGCCAACATGGGTTACCAATTTAACGAACAGTGGGAAGCAGAGGTAGGTGTACGTCATACCTACGATGAAAAAACATTTGGTATCAATGTACCCACACCTGAAAGTGAGCTAGGTAATTACTGGGCTTACGGTTTCTCTACCGATGGCAAAGTAACTGGGCCAACGGAAGATTGGAGTGACACTCAAACACGCCTTATTGTTCGCTACCGCCCTAATGACGAAGCCATGATCTACGCCAGCTTCACTGAAGGCTATAAATCCGGTGGTTATGCTAGCTTTGGTATAGCCGGCCCAGATGGCACGCCTGCTGGTTATGGCCTCGCCACTGACAAAAGCGGCAACCCGCTTAATGACGTAGATATTAAACAAGGCGAAGGCTACCAAGGCATTACATTCGACCCTGAAACGGTAGACTCTTATGAAGTTGGCTATAAAGATACATTATTTGATGGCCGTGCGGATGTTAGCTTAACCGCTTTCTACTATGAGTATGAAGACTTACAAGTAGTCGTATCGACGGATCAAGGTGCAGCTTCGGTAGAGAATGTTGGCCAATCTGAAAGCTATGGCCTTGAAGGTACTATCACAGCGCCTATAGATGATAACTTCAGCATTTATCTTGCCTTGTCCTATTTACATAGTGAAGCCACAGACCTACAAAAAGTTTGCGGCTTAGCTGATATCAATGGCTGTGAAGGTAGCACACTATTCTGGGCACCAGAATACTCTGGCGCAGTAGTGCTAAATCACAGAATGAGCATAGACGGCGGTGAGTTAAAAGGTAGCCTAGAAGTATTCGGCGAATCTTCACGTGGCGGCGGCTGGGAAGGTCTGAAAGAAACTGAAATTGATACGCAGTACGAAGCTGCCTTCCGTTATGGTTTCTTCTCTGACAACGGCTGGAACGTTGGTATGTACATAGAAAACTTAACCGACGAAGAAGGTTGGGATGGCCAAAACAACAATGGCGGTATTTTACCCGCTCATTTCTTTGGTCAAAAACGTCCGCGTACTTTCGGTCTTAACTTAGGTTACGAGTGGGAGTAAATCCCAGTCACTAGCGGCTAGTTTTTAGTCGCTAGTGACCTCATAAAAAAGGGCGATAACCTTACGGTTATCGCCCTTTTTCTCTTCTAGAGACTAGAAGCTCTGAACTAGCGACTTTTGTTAATGCGGTAATTGATAATCATTGGGCACCACAAACCCAAACTGAAACACAATTCTTGGCCGCTCTACATCCACCAACTGTGTCGCATGCTGCGCCTCGCTGGGGAAGAATCCCCATACTGCTCGCTCGGGCACATCCACTATTTCCCCTTCTATAACAGGGTTACCACTGGCATTTTCTTTATCCACCATAATATTGCAGCGTAAATGCTTGGCATTATGTTCATCGTGATAGGGGTATTTATCGTAATGCGGGTGTACTTGCCCGCCCTTTTCAATTAAAGAGATTATCCAACCCAGCTGTGGATCCACCGGGCATCCTTGCAGCCCAAAGAACTCAATAATGCGCCCGCCTAACTGTTTAATAAACGGCGTGCAGTGCTCGGTACCCCATATTTTTGCCCGATATCTATGAGGGCCTTTGGCGTTGCTCTCTAACACACCCTGCTGCCAATAGGCTAAGGCTATACCTCGTAATTCATCTTGCTCTGCGGCGCTAATAAAGCCTGTGGCGCACAGTAATTCAAAAGACTTACTCATTATGAAGGCTCTCTACTCTCTTATTGGGGGGCTTACCATTGCAGCAACATGCAGTATCACAAAATAGCAGCACAAAAAAAAGCGACACTCGTTAAAGCGTCGCTTTTTAATTAAAAATATAATATTGGCCTGTTTAACACAGGCCAAATCTGGTTTTTAGAACCTCATATCAAAAGTTACACCAGCCGTGCGAGGACGGTTTGGCCATACTAGAGTATTAGTCAAACCATAACCACCGCTGTTATTCGTGTCACGGTTTTCCCAACCACGTTCGAAGTATTCTTCGTTAGTAATGTTTTCTACCCACAGGGTAACACCCCAGTCATCATCACTGCTGTAGCCTAAGCGCAAATCAATTTGCTCCCACTCTTCGATTTTTGCTGACTCGAAGTTACCTGGGCCACCAAACACTTCACCTTGATAGATATAGGTGCCGGTAACATGCACTTCACCACCCTCAACAGGTACGGTATAAGTCGTCATCCAAGAACCTGAAAACTCAGGGGCAATTTGCAGTTTATTACCTTTAGTGCCATCACCCGCTTCAATTTCTTCGGTGATCTCGGTATCTAACCATGCGGCTGCAGCACGAATTTGCCAGTTCTCACCTGGCGTCCAGTTCATGTCTACCTCTACGCCATCGGCTTCGGCTTCACCTACGTTTTTAACCAAGGACGAGCCACTCTCAAATATCACTAACTGCAGATCAGTATAGGTATAGGTAAAGTAAGTAACATTTAACTGCATACTGCCATCTAACAATCGAGCTTTAACGCCTATTTCATTGTTAGTGGTTTCTTCTGGATCGAAAGCTACAGGCCTAGCGTTTATAGCAACCCCATTGCCATCAATACCATCATTATCAACACCAAATGTAGAGTAACCGCCCGTTTTATAGCCTTTCGCTACGTTATAATAAACTGAAACCTCATCATTCACGTCAAAATTTACCGCTAAACGTGGGGTGAATTGGCTCCACTCATCATCATCTTTAACTGGCCCTGGGGTAACAAATTCAAAACCAAAATTATTGCCTAAAGCACCGCCAGAATCTAGAAACTCAATTTCCATTTCTTTCTTATCAAGCGTATAGCGGCCACCTATGGTGACACCTAAGCGGCTGTCCAAAAACATCAGGTTTAAATCACCATAAACAGACCAACCTGACGCTTTAATGGTATCGATGTTGGTTTCCGTTTTAGTGATAATGTCACTTTGTGCAATTTGATCGCCGGTACCTTGAACCGTTACTTCAGACCAATAATCTTCAAAGTTTTGATCTGCACAGCCGGTAGCTGGGCCGAAAAAATCAGCCGAATCGGTTTGGCTAATACGGGCACATAAATCATCTTCGTTATAGGTAGATCCAAAAGTCGCGTCTATATCTTCTTTATAGGCACTGATACCCGCAAACCACGTTACATTGCCTTCGCCTTCGTACACCAAACGAAACTCTTGGCTAAGATAATCGACTTCTTGCTCCTGCCTGTAGTTGTTAACCTGCAAAGGAATTGAGTCATAATCTTCTAAATAATCAAAGTCATAGGTTTTGTAAGCCGTAACCGATGTCATGCTGTAATCAGAGTTGATAAACCAACTAACGTTGGCTTGTAAGGTTAAAATTTCACTCTTATCATGACCACCATCTAGCAAATCAGAGTTGATTTTATCCTGAGGCACGCCACTATCGGCACTCCAGTACACCGAAGCATCCTGCTCTCTATCTTCGTAACCTAAACGGAATACCGCTTCAACGTCTTCACCTGCATATTTCAAACCGAAACGGGTAGAAAGAATTTCACTTTTACCTACGTCATCACCACCCTGAACATTTTCCAGCCAACCATCAGCATCTTTGGTGTAGGCTGCGGCACGGAAAAACCACTCATCGGTTAAGGGCACATTGATCATGCCATTTGCATCATAACCATACTCATCTATGGTGACAGCTATTGCGCCTTCTTCTAACTCGTTGGGCTCGTTGGTAATAACATTAATACCGCCAGCAATCGCATTACGACCAAACAATGTACTTTGCGGGCCTTTAACCACCTCAGCACGGGCCATATCATAAAAGGCCATCTGCACACCGCCGTTACGGCCAGCCCAAACGTTATCCACAAAGATAGCAACCGAGGGATCACCACCGATACCGAAGTCATTGGTTACGATACCGCGTATCGCCAAGGCATCGATAAAGCTGTCTTCGGTTTTACCGTTAAAGCCAGGTGTTAAATCTACCAGGCCACGTATATCGCCAACACCCATGTTGACCATCTCATCACCGTTAAACGCTGAAACGGCTACAGGGATATCCTGCAGGGTTTGCTCACGCTTTTGCACGGTGACAATCATCTCTTCCAAAACTGCGGAATAAGCTGAAGTGCTAGCCACGGCTAAGCTCAAGGCTGAAAGTTTAAAGAATTTTTTCATGGTTGGATCAGCCAATTTACGGACTTTACTCACGAATGTGCTAGGAATCATAATCTGCCTCAAATATTACATTGGTATAATATGTCCACATGTCGCCATCACAGTAGCCTAACGCGGGTAATACCTGCATTAAATTACCTGTAAAAAGACTAATGTAGCTCCCCTAAGGTTTAACACCCTTATTTTTTTATGCGGTGTATCAACTCCATGCTGATACACCGGCATTATCACTGTAGCCGATGTAAGTGGAAATACGCACCACCCCTTTGGGGTAATTCATTTTTCCTGTAGCTATGCCAAGCTACGCTAGATAAGCGTAGAACTTTTTTTTTGATAATCCAGTATTTACCATACCCACAAGGCTAGGAGCATTATGAGCAGCCCCAAACACACTAAAACACTGGGCCAGAAAGACTTGGTCCTGTTTACCGTCTCAGCCATTTTATTGCTAGAAACCTTGGCTGCCGCGGCCTCTATAGGTGCCTCCAGTATCTTCTGGTGGGTTTTCCTCTGCCTTATCTTTTTAATCCCCTTCGCCTTAATTTGTGCCGAAATGGGCTGCGCCTACCCCGAACAGGGCGGTATTTATGCATGGATTAAGAAAGCCTTTGGTGGCCGCTGGGCTTCCAGAGCCACCTGGGGCTATTGGGTCAACACCGCTGTGTGGATGCCCGCTATCTTTATCTTGTTTGCCGGTATCTTTAAACAGCTGTTTTACCCTGAGTTATCCCTTAATGGCCAAATTATGCTAGGGGTGGCACTCACCTGGATAGCGGTAGGCGTTAATGTAATGACCCTTAATATTGGTAAATGGGTACCCAATATAGGTGCCGTGCTTAAAGTGATTATCTTTGCCATCATTATTATTGGTGCTTTTAATTACACTCAACATCAAGGTATGGCTAACCCACTAACCTTTGATACGCTTATCCCCGACCTAGGCAGCAGCCTACAATATATACCCGCTATTATTTACGGCATGTTGGGTTTTGAGCTGATCAGCGCCAGCAGTGATGAGATGGAAAACCCCGCTAAAGATGTACCTCGCGCCATCTTTATGTCGGCGGGTATTATCATCACCCTTTATATACTGGGTACTATTGCGGTATTAGCCGCCATACCCGCTGATGAAATCAACTTAGTAGAAGGCCTAATGGATACACTGTATCTATTCTTAGGTGACTCCCCAATAGGCCAAGCAGCTGCACTAGCTTTAGGTGTTGCCGCCTTATATACCTTCTTCTCTAATGGGGTTACCTGGTCATTGGGCTGTAATCGTGCAGCCGCTGAGGCAGCCCAAGATGGCGAACTACCCAAAGTGTTTGGCATAGTGCACCCGACCCGTGGCACCCCGGTAGGGGCGGCCATTTTAACCGGTGCGGTTAGTACTGCTACCTTACTGCTATACGGTTTTATCTCGGGCAGTAATGAAGACCTGTTCTGGTCGCTATTTGCCTTTAGCGCCGTCGTTTTCCTACTACCTTACCAAGGCATGTTGCTATCTTTTGTGCGTATGCGCAAAACCGACCCTGATCACCCCAGGCCCTATAAAATTCCTGGTGGGGACCTAGTTGCCAAACTGTTGGCTTACTTATGCATGTCAGTTTTAGGCTTAACCATTGTCCTGTTTATTTACGTACCTGGTGAAGGCGTACAGTGGCCGGTATTAATAGGCGTTTTATTCACCCTAGGTTTAGGTGAAATCATCATACGCCAAGCGGAAAACCATAAATTCCCGCAAACAACACAAACCGAGGCCCTATAAGCTTAGCAATAGCTTATAATGCCCGCCCTAATCGCGTATTTGGACTAAGAATTGGAGTACCCCCATGCGAAATTACAACCAGTTTTACATTAACGGCCAGTGGGTAGCACCTATAGAGCCCAAGCTCTTAGATGTTATCAACCCCGCCAACGAAGAGGTTTGTGCGCAAATTTCTATGGGCTCAGAAGCCGATGTTGATGTCGCCGCCAAGGCTGCACGCCTAGCCTTTAATAGCTACGGCTACAGCAGCCGCGAAGAGCGTATCACCCTGTTAGAAAAAATCATCGAAGTCTACAAAAAATACTACGATGAAGTGGCCGATGCCATTACCGAAGAGATGGGCGCCCCTACCAAGCTAGCTAAAGGCGGCCAGGCCCACACCGGCCTAGGTCACTTTCAATCAGCCCTTAAAGCCTTGAAAACTTACGAGTTTAATGAAGACTTAGGTAACTCTGAAATTGTCTTAGAGCCTATAGGCGTGTGTGGTTTCATTACCCCTTGGAACTGGCCCATCAATCAGATCGCCTGTAAGGTCGCCCCGGCTTTAGCGGTAGGTTGTACGGTAATTCTTAAGCCTTCTGAAGTAGCCCCCTTATCAGCTTATATCTTCACCAAGATCATGCACGAAGCGGGCGTACCTGCCGGTGTATTCAACATGATTAACGGTGACGGCCCCGCGGTAGGCACAGCTATCTCAACTCACCCTGAGATAGACATGGTGTCTTTCACCGGCTCTACCCGCGCCGGTACCTTGGTTGCCCAAAACGCAGCCCCTACCGTTAAGCGTGTAGCGCAAGAGCTAGGCGGTAAGTCAGCCAATATCGTCTTGGAAGATGCCGACCTAGAAAAATGCATTACCGAAAGCGTATTGGACATGTTCAGCAACACCGGCCAGTCCTGTAATGCCCCTTCACGCATGATAGTACCTGCTAGCAAGCTTGCTGAAATCAATGCAATCGCAGCCCGTGCGGCGGCAACGGTAGTGACTGGCGACCCTAGAGCCGAAGGTATTACTATGGGCCCGGTAGTTAGCGAGGTGCAATTCAACAAGATACAAGGCCTGATTCAAGCCGGTATCGATGAAGGCTCAGAGCTACTATGCGGCGGTACTGGTTTGCCAGAAGGTATAGAAAAGGGTTACTACATCAAGCCTACTATTTTTACCAACTGCACTAACGATATGATCATTTCCCGTGAAGAGATCTTTGGCCCAGTATTCTGCATCATCCCTTACAACACATTGGATGAAGCCATAGCTATAGCCAACGATACCCCTTACGGCTTGGCTGGTTACATCCAAGGTAAAGATGAAAAGACTATTCGCTACGTAGCCTCACGCATACGTGCCGGTAACATCAACATTAACGGCAACTATGGTGACTACGACACTCCCTTCGGCGGTTTCAAGCAGTCGGGTAATGGTCGCGAATGGGGGCCCCATGGTTTCGCAGACTACTTGGAAGTGAAAGCCATTTCAGGCCTTAAATAAGCTAAACCCTACGGCTTAGTTTACTGTCGGCAGCACCTGCTGCCGACAGTACCCAGCTCATAACAACCCCTCTACCACTCACACCCACAGCATAAACTTCTAAAAAACCTTGCATTAACCGCCACAAAACAAAGCCATCTCCCTACAACTATCAAAAATGTGAATATTCACAATTTGCTAAAAATGTTTGCTTTTAGGGGGCGATTGTTTGTAGTATCAGCGCAGCTTACCGAACTATTGTTCGGTTATATAAAAAATACTTATAACGGGTATCAACTGTACTCATGTCGTAAGTAAGAGCTGATGCAAGGGTCGCCAATCTACCCGAAAGGCAATCCCACCCATCGCTCGCAATTCATGCCTGCAGGCTACACCTCGTCGGCATACCTGAACGCCGCCCAGTAAATACACTGGCGTGTTCCGTCAATAATGATAGTCAGAACGCCTATCATTTCTCAATCCAGAGCCCACCTCTAGCTCTGTAAAGTTTTTGCAAGGCAGCACCAAATGTCTTTGTGAAAATTCGATGCCTAAACGTTGAATTGATCATCCACCGTCAGTCATTGCCATAACTAAATTTTTTTAAAATTTGACATTGCAACCGATGGAGAGACTTATGTCTTCAAATATCTTAGTGCCTGGCATTATGCAAATAGGCGCGGGCGCCAGCTTATGCCTGCCCGAAGTGCTAGTCCAATTAGGGGTAAAGAAGCCCTTATTTATTACCGGCCCCGTGGTCACCAAATATGGCTACCTAAAGCGCGTTACCGACACCCTAGACGCCGCAGGCATAGCCTATGGTGTATTTAACGATGTGCCCAACGACCCCACCACCCAAACCGTTAAAGATTCGTTAGCGGCACTGGCTGAAAGCGATTATGACTGCGTAGTTGGCCTAGGCGGCGGCAGCCCCATGGATACCGCCAAAGCGGTTTCGCTGCTAGCGGTAAAAGGCGGCGAAGTACGCGACTACAAAGCGCCACTCAATAACTCGGTACCGGGCTTACCGGTTATCGCCATCCCAACCACTGCCGGCACCGGCTCTGAAGCAACTAGAGTGACCATTATCACCGATGCTGAATCAGATGAAAAAATGCTGCTGATGGGCCGCGCCTTTATGCCTGTAGCCGCCTTAGTGGATTTTGAAATGACCCTCACTATGCCCTACCGCCTCACCGCAGACACCGGCATAGACAGCATGACCCACGCCATGGAAGCCTATGTTAGCCGCAAGGCCAATATGTTCTCGGATGCGCTGGCGCTAGCCGCCATGAAAATCATCTACAAAAACATACGCAAAGTGTGTGATGACTTGAGCAACCGCGAAGCGCGTGAAGCGATGATGCTAGGTGCCTGCCAAGCGGGCATGGCCTTCTCTAACGCTTCCGTTGCACTGGTACACGGCATGAGCCGCCCCATAGGTGCCAACTTCCACGTACCTCACGGCTTAAGCAATGCCATGTTGCTGCCAGCGGTAACGGCCTTCTCGGTACCCCATTGTGTTGAGCGTTACGCCGACTGCGCCCGCGCCATGGCAATGGTGCCCGCCGACTGTGATGACGCCACCGCCAACAAAGTACTGCTAGAAGAACTGCAGCGCCTCAACGATGACCTGGAAGTACCCAGCCCTGAAGACTACGGCATAGACCGCAGCCGCTTTATGGACTTGTTACCCACCATGGCTGAGCAAGCCATTGCCTCGGGCTCACCGGGCAACAACCCCGTGATACCCAGCACCGATGAAATTATTGCTATCTACAAAGACATATACAGCAACAATTCCTAGCTGCGCCCTAAGCATCCTTAAAAAACGCGGGTAGAGCAGACTCCCCGCCAGCAGTAACCATTAACAATAAATAGCACTGGCGATGTAGAAAGTGCCAGTAGGAGACAACATGACTAGCAATACAACAACGACGGCATACACCCCCGCCGTGCCGGCCACCATAGAGCAAAACCCCATACGCACCGGCGATGACTGGCAACAAATGCGCACCGCCTGTGAGCAAGACCTAGGCGCTTTTCACGGTGACATCGCCGCCAAAAACTGCCATTGGTTTAACGCCGAACAAAACGCTTGGTTAAGTAAAACCGACGACGGCTGGACCGGCTGGAATAGCAGCGGCAAAGCCGTAGACCTAGCCCAGTGGACACCTTGGCACACCGCCCTAGACGAAAGCGAGGCACCTTTTTACCGCTGGTTTATAGGCGGCAAAACCAACGCCGCCTTTAACGAAGTTGACCGCCATGTATTAGCAGGCCACGGCGCTGAAACCGCTTTCTTCTACGAAGGCGACCGCTGGGACCCCACCGCCAACGGCGGTAAAGGTGGCCCGGTACAACACTATGCTATGTCACGCCGTGACCTAATGATTCAATCGGTATTAGCCGCGCAAGCTTTACGCGACCTAGGTTTGAAATGCGGCGACCGTATCGCCATCAACATGCCCAATATACTTGAGCAAATCGTGTGGACCGAAGCGGCTAAGCGCGTAGGTGTCATCTACACGCCAGTATTCGGTGGATTTTCTGATAAAACCTTATCTGACCGCATAGAAAACGCCGGTGCCCGCGTGGTTATCACCGCCGACGGTGCCGCACGTAACGCCGAAGTCGCAGGTTTTAAAGAAGTGTATACCGACCCCGCTTTGGATAAATACATCTCTATTACTTCTGCGTTAGACATACTCGCTAACGCCAACATTGATGACGCATTAAAAACCAAAATCGTTGCCCACGTAACAGACGTACTCGGTGGCGAAATAACTTTAAGCCGCGCCGAAGTGATGCGCGAAGTAGGCCAAATTTTAGCGAAGGCGCAGTTAAGCGCAGAAGACACCGCCGAGTTACGTGGCGAATTAGCTGCAGCATTATCTAACTCACCCGCCCGTGTAGAAAAAGTTGTGGTGGTGCGCCACGCAGGCTTAAACGACCTACCGTGGTCAAAAGGTCGCGACGTATGGGCGCACGATTTATTAGCCGATGCTGAACAAACAATATTAACCAACGCCGGTTTAAAAGCACGCGCCGACTTGGACGCATTAAGCGATCAAGATTTAGTGGCCGCACTTTACCAATCCGTGCAACCAGTAGCAGTAGATGCCGAATTCCCCATGTTCATCATCTACACCTCGGGTTCTACAGGTAAACCCAAAGGCGTAGTGCATGTACACGGCGGTTATATTGCCGGTATCACCGAAACCATGAAGGTGGCTTTTGACGCAGTGCCGGGCAAAGACGTGATGTGGGTGATTGCCGACCCCGGTTGGATTACCGGCCAGTCGTATATGATTAGTGGCGCGCTGTCTGCACGCATACCCTCAGTAGTTACCGAAGGCTCACCGGTATTTCCCCACACCGGTAGATTTTCTTCCATTATTGAACGCTATGGCGTCACCATTTTTAAAGCGGGCTCTACCTTTTTGAAAGGTATTATGACCAACAATCAAAACCGCGCCGACGTCGACCGCTACGATATGTCTTCGGTAAAAGTCGCCACCTTCTGTGCTGAACCTACCTCACCGTCGGTGCAAGAATTTGCCATGGACTTGATGACACCACAGTACATCAACTCCTACTGGGCTACCGAGCATGGCGGCATAGTATGGACGCACCCCTACGGCAATAAAGATTTACCGCTGCGGGCAGACACTCACACCTACCCACTACCGTGGATATTCGGCGACATTTGGATTCCGGAAGGTAGCGCAGATGAGCAAGGTCGTGTTGGCTTCCGCTCTGCTGAGCACGAAGAAAAAGGCGAAATCGTTATTGCCCGCCCTTATCCCTATTTAGCGCGCACCATTTGGGGCGACAGCAATAATGTCGGCAAGCCGGAATGGAAAGGCGATATCACGCGTTTTGAAAAAACCTATTTTGGCAACTACCGCAATGACGATGGCAGCCCTGCCTACGGTTATCTGCAAGGTGACTTTGCCCGCAACTATGAAGACGGCAGTTTTTCATTACACGGCCGCTCTGATGACGTTATCAATGTATCGGGCCACCGCATGGGCACGGAAGAAATTGAAGGCGCCATCTTAAAAGATAAACAAGTTAACCCCGATTCAAAAGTGGGCAACTGTATTGTTATTGGTGCACCACACACGGCAAAAGGTTTAACACCCTTGGCGTTTATCTTGCCTATGGCTGGCGCGCACATCACCCGTGATGACGAGCGTAAGCTAAAAGAATTGGTACGCGAAGAAAAAGGGATTGTGGCCGTTCCTTCAGACTTCATCACCGTTTCTGCTTTTCCAGAAACGCGCAGTGGAAAATACATGCGCCGTTTCTTAAAAGCGATTGTTCTCGGTGAAGAGTTGGGTGACACCACCACGCTACGCAACCCAGAATGTTTAGACGAGATACGCGCAGCAGTAGCTAACTGGCAAGCAGGCCAAGACCGTGCCGAGCGTCAAACCATTACTGAAACCACACGCACATTGCGTATTGAATACGCACCCGTAGGTACTAAAAACGGCGAAGCTATACGCGTGGCCACCGTCACCATTACCAACCCACCGGTAAATGCTTTATCTGAGCGTTTACTGGATGAATTGGAAACAGTACTCACCCACATAGCGCGCCGCTCAGATATAGGTGCAGTAGTGTTAGCCGGTGCTGGCAACAAAGCCTTTGTGGCCGGTGCCGACGTGCGCCAACTATTAGAAGATGTACATGATGCCGCCGCCGCGCGCTCATTGCCTTCTAAGGCACATGCCGTAGCCAATATGATAGAGAACATGAACAAGCCCGTTATCGCCGCCGTTGAGGGCGTAACCCTAGGCGGTGGTTGTGAGATGGCATTAGCCTGCCACTTACGTGTCGCGAACAGCCGCACTATTTTCGGCCAGCCAGAAATTAATTTGTACCTGCCACCGGGTTACGGCGGCACCCAACGTTTGCCACGGGTCTTGATTGAAGCAACAAGAACGGATGCAGCAGGCGATGATGCCATCACCGGTTTAAATCGCGCCATGGCCATGCTGTTATCGGGCCGCCAAATTAAAGGCCAACAAGCTAACGAGTTTGGCTTGGTTGATAAATACTGCACCGGCACTGACAGCGTATTACCTGCCGCGCAAGCACTGGCACGTGAAGCAGCACTCAAGGGTGCAGGCGATGCCATCAATGCCATGAACAAACGTCACGAGGCAGTGGCACGCTGGAACCAAACGGCCACATTCCCCGCAGCGACTTTAGACGATGACTACGTACAAATTTGTATTAACGCATCCGAACAAGCTGGCCGCGGCCCCGTTGCCCAGGCTATTGTAGGTTTAGTTAAGTTAGGTTTTGAGCAAGGCTTTAAAGCAGGCTTAAATAGCGAGATAGATACCTTCGCTAAATTTGTGATGGACGAAGAAAACGGCGGTAAAAAAGGCATACAGTTGTTTATGGATAAACAATCACCGGCACTACCCAGTAAGGCCCGTAAGGATATTAGCGAGAAAGCTGCGCTAATCGAAACAGGCGACTTACTGCCTATGGGTGCGCCTTACTTAGCCGGTATCACCCCCATCCCCAGTTACCAATTAGCAAAAGCAGTTGTTCGCGATGCCAAAACGGGCGCTTACTGCCACGGCGATCCTATAGACGTAGAAGAAGAAGTGATCATCCCGGTACCGCAGCCAGAGGCTAATGAAGCTTTGGTTTATATGCTGACCTCTGAGCTTAACTACAATGATATTTGGGCCATTACCGGTATCCCTATTTCCTTGTTCGATGAGCATGACGAAGATATACACGTCACCGGTTCTGGCGGCATAGGCATAGTGGCCAAAATGGGCGAAGGCCTACAAGGCGAAGGCCGTTTGTCTGTAGGTAAACTGGTGGTGGTTTATTCCGGTGTCTCCGACGTGCTAGACCCCGCTGCCGGTGTCGACCCCATGTTCACCGACTTTCACATACAGGGATACCAATCACCCGACGGCTCGCATCAGCAATTTATGATTTGCTCTGGCCCGCAGATGATAGCGCCTGCTGCTGACTTAAGCTTAGAAACAGCTGGCTCTTACATGCTACCTGCCGGTACCGCCTATCGCGCCTTATTCCGCGCGTTAGAATTACGCCAAGGTGACAGAATGTTTGTTGAAGGTGCGGCTTCGGGCACCGGTGCCTGGTCGGTAGAATTAGGCATAGCCGCTGGCGCTAAAATTACTGGCATGGTGTCGTCGGAAGAGCGTTGTGAATACTTACGCAAGCAAGGTTCTGCTGGCATTAACCGTAAAGACGCCGCCATTAAAGATTGCTTCAGTAAAGTACCTGTCGATGCCACACAGTGGGCGGAGTGGGAAAAACAAGGTGAAGGCTTCTTACAAGCAGTGCGTGCGGCCAACGACGGTGAGTTGTGTACCCACGGCTTATCACACGCCGGTGAAACCGCTTTCCCTCGCAGCTTTCAAGCTCTAGGCGAAAACGGCGTAATGACCTACTTTGGTGCTAGCTCCGGTTACCACATGACCTTTATAGGCAAGCCCGGTAGCAGCTCCGCCACCGACATGTTGCGCAAAGCCAAAGCACGGCCAGGGCAAGCAACCGTTATCTTCTACGGCAGCCGCACTGGCCAACGTGATAACGAAGCCTTGGCGGCGATTGAAGCAGGCCGCGCCTCGTCACTACGCATAGTTGTGGTAACCGACACCGATGCTGAACGCGATTTTGTAATGTCACTAGGTTTTGGTGATGCCGTATTAGGCGCGGTAAGCTTGGCCGAAATTAAACGCCGCGAACCTGAATTCGACTGGCCGGACACCATGGGTGACCTACCCAACCCCGAGTCGCCAGAGTTTAAAGAATGCGTGCGTTTGATGAACGAAAATACCCTTAAGCCCATAGGTAAAGCCGTAGGCAAATTGCTGCGCTCTGAAGACAACCCGCGCGGCCAACCCGACATCATCATTGAACGTGCGCACACCGACTCTTTGTTTGCCACCACCATGATGGTGAAACCCCACACCGGTATTGTTATTTACGCCGGTGACATGGGCGGCAAGCGTTACAGCTTCTACGCACCGCAGGTGTGGATGCGTCAGCGCTCGGTACTCATGCCTACTGCGTCTATAGTCGGCACCCACTTGTGTAACGCGGCAGAAATCTTAGGCCTCAACCAAATGATAGATGCCGGCGCGGTGCAAGTACCCGAGCCTTACTTAGGTGAGTGGGATGAAATGGAAAACCTACACCAAGCCATGTGGGAAAACCGCCTACCGGAAGTCACTAACGGCGCGGTTAAAACCGTTATCAACCACGCCCTACCCATGCACGGCTTAAAATCTATGGATGAGTTGCTGGCGGCGTGGGCGGAAGAAGAGCAGCCCTAGGCTGCTCAACGGTAAGCTACAAGCTGTAAGAGGCAAGTAGTAAGCCGCAGGCTTACGGATTCAGTATCGGTATAACAGCAACAATATGTATAATCCCTATCAATCACTGGCCTGGTTAAAACTAGGCCAGTGATTTTTAGTTTTATCTGAAGTAGCTTTTATCATTCTAGAAGCTACTTCAGATAAAACTACGAAGCACCCTAACCAACTAGATACCGGATCAAGTCCGGTATGACAAAAATAAGTCAGCGTCACTCCGGCGAACGCCGGAGTCCATACACGATAAAGTGTAGATACCGGCTTTCGCCAACAAAAAACAACTTCATTGTAAAAAATCAGGCAAACATCAACCATGCAATTCAAAGCACTACTAACCACCGAAAACCAAGGTAACTACGACACCAAACTCGTCACCCGCCACATCGACGACCTACCCCAAGGCGACTTACTCATTGCCGTTAGCTACAGCTGCCTAAACTACAAAGATGCCCTCTCCACCTCCGGCCACCCCGGCATTACCAAAAACTTCCCCCACACCCCCGGTGTCGATGCCGTAGGCGTGGTCAAAGAAAGCTGCAGCGACAAGTTTAAGGTTGGCGACAGCGTGATTGTTACCGGTCACGACTTTGGCATGCATACCGATGGCGGCCTATCGGAATATATACGCGTACCTGCAGCTTGGGCCATACCGCTGCCCGCAGGGCTAAGCCCACTACAGACCATGCAACTAGGCACAGCCGGTTTAACCGCGGGTTTAAGCTTATTAAAGCTGGAAGCCATGGGTGCCAAACCCGGTGACAACGTATTAGTCACCGGCGCCACCGGCGGCGTAGGCTGCCTTAGCGTCGCCCTGCTAGGCAAATGCGGCTATAAGGCCATCGCCAGCAGCGGCAAGGCTCAATACAGCGATAAGTTGATAGCGCTGGGAGCCAGTGAAGTAATAGACCGTAAGCAACTGTCGGAAGACTCTCCCAAAGCACTCTTAAAACCCCGCTGGCAACACGCCATAGACTGCGTAGGCGGCGACACCTTGGTGAATATTTTTAAAACCTTGGCCCCCGGTGGCAGCGTCGCCGCCAGTGGTTTGGTAGCCTCTGCTAACATCAACGCCACGGTATACCCCTTTATTCTGCGCGGCATCAACCTACTAGGCATAGATTCAGTAGGCGTCAGCAATGACATGCGCATAGCTGTTTGGCAACGCTTTGCCAACGACTGGCAATTAGACTTGCCGCAAGGGTTTGTCACCGAGATAGGCTTAGAGCAAGCTTATGCGTACATACAGCGATTCAAACAAGGCGACATATTCGGTCGTATAGTGGTTAAAATCGCCGCATAAATACTAATACTAAGGGGCTAGTTGCCAGATTGTCGCTTTGCCCCTTTTTCATAGGCTGTTAAAGTAGCGGTCTTAACAACTCACGATTATTTTTACAGGGCTGCGTTTTTTATGTCTTCAAAGCAAGAGCAATTCATAGGTGAACCTTTAAGCCCTGCACAAACCATCAATAGCGACTCACCACAAGTGACTTCCTCCGGTATTTTATTAGAGGTACACCCCAGCCGCGCCGAGTTATATGAAGAGCTACACAATCGCCCTTCACCGCTGGTTAAAACCCCCTGCTGCGTGACCCATATTGCCTTATTAGTCAGCCGTGAACAGCGCGCCGATGAATACCAGCACTTGGTACAGCTATGCCAACGCTTTAGCATTAACCCACCAGCCGAAGGTGCCTCCTGTTTTTATCAAAATTTTGGTGGCTTTGAGTTGCGCTGGGAAAGTCACATGGAGTTTTCCACTTATACTTTTATTTGCAGCGCCTCCGACCCGGAGTCCTTTATCACCAAACCTTACACCGGCCGCGCCTTGCAGTATGTGCCTCGCGACTGGCTACAAAAATTACCCGGCCAATCTATGGCCGCGGTGCATTTAGCGATGGCCAAAAGCAGCGAATCCATCAACCAAGATCACCTGGACAATGCTTTTGAACAAATGCGTTTATCGGGCAGCCAAGTGGCAGGTAATAAAGCCGAAGTTTTTACCAGCTTTCGCATACACAGCGATGGTTTTAGCCGTGCACTCATCATAGACAAAGGCTTAAATAGCTATCAAGCGGGCCGCTTGATGCAACGGGTATTAGAAATAGAAACCTATAGAATTATGGCCCTGTTATCGCTGCCTATAGCTCGAAAGCTATCGCCACGCGTACAAAAAATGGAAGAGAAGCTGGCCAAAATCAATAACTCTATCGCCAGCTTAAAAGAAAACATAGACGATAATGGCATGCTAGTGGAGCTCTCAGAGCTAGCCGCCAAAATCGAACAATACCGCTCTGACACCAACTATCGCTTTGGCGCTACCGTCGCCTACTACGATATTGTCAACGCTAGGCTCAGACAGTTACATGAAAAAGAAATGTCAGGCTACCAAACGCTGCAGGAATTTATCGGCCGCCGCTTAGGCCCAGGCATAAAAACCTGCGCCGCGGTAAAAGAGCGTATGGAAAGCTTGTCGCTACGCATAGCGCAAACCAGTAGCTTATTACGCACCCGGGTAGAGCTGTCTATAGAAGCGCAAAACCAAGCCCTACTCACCTCTATGAATCACCGCAGCGGCATGCAACTACGCTTACAACAAACGGTAGAAGGGCTATCGGTAGCCGCCATTGCCTATTATTTAATGGGTTTGCTGGAATATATTTATGATGCAATAGAGCATCAAGGTATACATATTGATAAAACGACAGCACTGGGGCTATCCGTTCCCTTTGCCGTATTAATCACGTGGGCAGCTATGCGCAAAATGATGCGCAGTGTTAAAGAGAAAAGTACGACGACAAAATAGCCGCCCTAACGCGTTTTTTCTAGCACTTTCTTCTGTCGTGCCGGACTTGATCCGGCATCCATCTTTCTACCAAAAACCGTAGATTCCGGGTCCAGCCCCACAACTGTCCGGAATAAAAATCACCAACATACCTTTAGG
>TARA_R110000868_G_scaffold411755_1_pt1 | contig 51540 bp, 71 predicted proteins | sample TARA_R110000868 | Tara Oceans TARA_R110000868 (sample SAMEA4397489) | marine metagenome | biome: Polar Biome; feature: [SRF] surface water layer (ENVO:00010504); material: water (ENVO:00002006), including particulate matter (ENVO:01000060) such as... | depth 5 m | reverse complement strand
GTGTCGCAACCGCCATCGCCGGCGGTCAATCCAGCGCATCGGGCAATTTAAATTCTGTTGGCGCTGCCACTGCAATAGGCATTGGTCAATCACAAGCATCTGGCGACCTGAATGCGGACGGTACCGCGACCGGGATTATGGTGGGGTCGGCGGTTGGAGATTCTTCGGCTGCCGCGAGTTCTGCCGGGACCAGCACCGCCACCATGGGTGGCGCGGCTATCGTATCAGGGGATATGAGCGCTGATGGCGCGGCCAGTGTCGTTGCCGAAGGGGTAGCAGTAGGCGGCGCAACGGTGGTCGAGATATCGGGCCAGATACCCAGCCTGGGCGGGGCGGGTTGGAGCCCATCACGCAAGCGCAAGATCGAACAACAAGACCGCCAGGACATTGCCGATATTATGGCGTGGCTGGAATCTGATCAGTGGAGAGAGGCAGCCTAATGGCACGTTACGATAAATGTATCACCAGAATGAATGATGCCGCCGGCCGTGATCTCACCGACAAAGAGGTGGAGGCTGTGTTTGCGCGCATCCATAAAGCAGCGCTGGATATCAAGGCCGGGCGGGCTGATGTGCAGGATGTAGGCGTTGGCAGTGAACGCAGCAAACTCGGCAAGGTAGTGGGATCCACCGATGAAATGCACTCTTTGATCCAGCGTGCTGCCGACATTGCCGCTAAGGATCTCGAGATAGAGGCAAAAAAAGCGGAACAGCAGGCGCATTTGGCAGTGTTACGGCTTGGCGCGCGCAAGGGTGATGTGGACAATATTGAAGCCACCGGCGTGAAGCCACTGGATGCGGTGGAAAAAACGCTGGTGCGTGACTACAGCGGCAGACTGGATGTGGAAAGTCTGGAACAGAAGGCCACCGGATACCGGGACTATTTCAATAAAGAATTGCTGAAAACGTGGGATGCACTGGGATCTGACTATCTGGGGTTTTTCCAAGACAAGGCCAAACTGCTGGAACTGGTGCGCGAGCTGCGCGGCGAGGATAGCGGCAATCGTCTAGCCAAGGAAGGAGCAAAGACATTCCATGACACAGCAGAACAGGCGCGGCTTATATTCAACGAGAATGGCGGCAGTATCGGCAAGTTGGATGACTGGGGCATGCCGCAGCACCATAGTCAAGTCAAGGTGTCGGGCGCCGGCGATTCAAAAGATCCTGCGATTAACCGTCAAAAGTGGGTTGACGACATCATGCCCATGCTGGATAGGGCCAAGTACGTTGACAACATCACCGGGCAGGCGTGGACGGATGCCGACATGGTTACCTTCCTGGGGAAAGCATGGGACACGATTGCCACCGATGGGCATGCCAACACCGTGCCGGGCACATTCCAGGGTAACAAGCGGGCAAACCGGCATGCTGAACACCGCCAGATCCACTTTAAAGATGCGGAATCGGTCATTTCGTACTGGGACACGTATGGCGAAAAAACGGCTATCGAGATACTGACCAACCATATCGACACCATGGCGCGTGATATTGCGTTTGTGGAGCACTACGGGCCAAACCCAAACCAGACATACCAAACCCTGCGCGACATGGCGCTGACCAAGGCCACAATGGATGATCCGCGGCAAACCGAAACCCTCAAGGGCAGAGCGGTGGGTCTGGATAATCTGTGGCAATACGCATCTGGCGCCACCAAACCGACATACCGGCAATGGCTGAAATCCACGGCTGATGGGATAAGTCACCTGAACAGTGCGGGTAAGCTGGGCGGTGCTGCCCTGGCTTCATTCTTTGGCGACAAGCCAATGATGGAAGCGGTCAGCAGCATGAACAATTTGCCGGCCATGCAGCGCTGGACCACCGAGCTGTCACTACTGAACCCCACAAACACGGCTGACCGCCGGCTGCTGCAAACCCAGGGATTGATGGTGGATAGCGTGAGATCCGGGCTGCAACGGTTTTACGAGGGGCTGGGACAGTCGAGCACCACCGGCCGGCTGGCCAATGCGGTGATGCGGGTTACCGGCATGACCGCAATCAACGATATCCGCAAAGGGGCATTTGGCCTGTCCCTGATGTCCGCGATCGGCAACGAGATCCAAGCCGGCCGTCAGTTCGACAAGCTGCCAGATTCTGATGTCCGCGCGCTGCGCACCTGGGGTATCACCAAAACCGAGTGGGATACGTGGAGCCTGGCCAAGCTGGACCGCATGGCCAGCGCCGAGCATGTGTTGACGCCGGAGGCTATCAGCAGGATCACGGATGACCAACTACGGGCCGCCAACGTGATCGGGCAGGTAGATGGCCCAGAAGTAGCCGCGGCAGCTCGCCGGCAGGCTATCGTGAAACTGCTGGGGGCGGTGAACACGGAATCCGAGTTTGCCATTGTTACCCCGGGCTGGAAGGAACGGGCGCAGTTCTACGGCGCGCAACAACGTGGCACGGTGCCCGGCGAGATCATGCGCTCGGTGTTGCAGTTTAAATCTTTCCCTTGGGCTTTCCTACAACGTGGCATGGATGCTGTGGCAAATATGGATGGTGCGAGCTCCAAGGCCATTATGAGCAGCTACCTGATATTGAGCACCACCGTGGCCGGCGCCATGTTGATGCAAGTACGGGACATGCTGGCTGGCAAGGATCCACGAAAAATGTGGGCTGACGGCACCTATGACAAGGCGAAATTCTGGGGTGCCGCCTTCCTGCAAGGTGGGGCGCTCGGCATTTACGGTGATTTTCTCTACGGCGCCAATCAAACCAGATATGGTTCAGGAATCCTTGAGGCGGTGTCTGGGCCTACGCTCGGGCCCATGCTTGAGCTGGGGCTGGTATTCCCATCTGGGGCTATCCGTGGCGCCATGGAAGGCAAGGACACCCACTACGCGGCGCGGGCGCTGGCTAATGTGAAAGGGTTTGTGCCGGGATCCAATATTTGGTACGCCAGGGCAGCCATGGATCATCTGGTTTGGCAGCGGGCCATGGAATCCTTGAGCCCAGGTTACCTCACCACGATCCGTCAAAAGTCTCAAAAAGAATATGGCCAAGATTGGTGGTGGCAGCCGGGCACCACTTCGCCTGACCGCGGGCCTGAGCTCGGGGCGGCGATCGCACGATGAAACGCCACCTGGCAGCCGGCTTTGTGGTGTGCTCCATATTCGTGATGGCGAATGTGGTGGCTGCCGGGGTATGCCGGGTGCTGGGTGATATAGCGCAGGCCACTGTAGCGCGCGACGACTTTCTGGTATGGTTAGCCATAGGAGGGGTTGCAGTCGGTTCAGCGCTTGCATTTATTGGCGGGGCAATGCCCGCCGGCATGAAATTCTTACGCTGGATTAGATAGGGGGCACCATGACGCAAATTGATAGGTCCGAGGGGCTGGTAGGGAATACGGCGATCAAGGCGCCGTGCCGGCTGGCCACCACGGCTAACCTGGCCAGCCTGGCTGGATTGCTTACCATCGATGGATCCGTGACCGTGGCTGGCGATCGGGTGCTGGTGAAGGATCAAACCAGCGGCGTGGATAACGGCATTTATGTGGTGGACACCGGCGCCTGGGACCGCGCCCAGGATTGCGATGGAAGTCTGGATCTGGTGTATGGCACGCTGGTGAAAGTAAATGCTGGATCGGCAAACCAGGGTTTCTGGTATGTCACCACCACCACAGATCCCATCGTTGTGGGTAGCACTTCGATTGCGTTTGCATTGGCGTCAAGTACTCTGGCGGTGGTATCCGCCTTCATGCAAACGATGTTAGATGACATTACGGCCACCGCAGCGCGTGACACTCTGAACATCAATACGGTTGCCCTTGAAGATTATGGCGGTGTAGGCGATAACGCAACTGATAACACGGCGGCGATTGCTGCGTGGTTTGCTGCGGGGCTATCCACCGGCAAAGAAATGACCGTTGGGCCTGGCACGTTTTACTGCGCCAGCGCCATTGAGTTCGATTTTGTATCGACGGCGCTTTATGGGTTCACGATGACCGGCGCCGGGGTGCAAAAAACAATATTCAGGTCTGGTGTTTCCAGCGGTGTAGCGTTTTCCGTGATTACCAGCGGCGGCACTGTGCCTTCTCCCGCCATCGGCGTTTATGCAAAAATCTCGCAGATAGGTTTTCTGTCTGCGCACAACGGCAAAACCTTAATGATCGGCAAGGCGGATTTTTCGGACCAACAAAATCTTGTTCGGCTTGAGGTGTGGAGCTCAAATACCAGCGACGGATCGAGCGCGTGTTTGCTGGAAATGAACGCCACTTATGGATGCAATATAGACATGAACGGCGGGCTTGGAACTACCGCAAACGCGGGTGTCGGCCTACGGTTAAAAAAGGCCGCTTTCAGTGATTTTTTTGTGTCAATCGGCGGAACGGAATCAGGTGGCACGCCTACCGGCACCGGCGTAGCCATTCACATGACGAACGATTTTGCCTACGGAAATACCTTTACGGCACCTGATTTGGAATACTTCAAGACCGGGGTATTGATCGATTACAGCGCAGTGACACGCAACACTTTCATCGGGGGGACATGGGGTGATTTTGTGGAGAGCGCAGTTAAGTCCACGGCGGGTAGTCAAAACATTTTCATCAACCCGAACCTGAATACGATAACAGCGCCTTTCTTCCTAAATGGAGCATCGGCGGTTGGCGTGGGCCGTCCGTGTGAGTTTGTTTATGCAATTAGCACTCCTTCAAATGGCGCAACATTGGTATTAGGCCCAACGGCGCGTTGGGAAAAGCTCACTACCGGAACACTGGCGACTCTCACAATTACTCTGCCGCAATATGCTTACGATGGGCAGGTCAAAACGATTCAGACTCAAGGCGAGCTAACGGCATTGACGCTCAATGCGGCTGGTGGCAATACCGTATTTGACGCAGTGACTACGATGGCTGCCGGAACATCGGTATCGTATATGTATAACGCTTCTGGTACGCAGTGGCTACGCATAGCATGATCCCGCGCTACGCTAAATCTCTTTTTCACTGTGTGCTTGCGCTACCTATGCAAGCGTTTGCTTGGGCAGTTTGTGGCCCTTGGGCGTCTGTGCTTGCGGTGGCGTACTGGTTCTACAGCCGCGAGATCGTCCAGTATCAATACAGCATCAAAGGTGATGCGAGTACTGCTACCGTTTGGTACAAAGGGTGGTGGCCTGGTGAATGGGATTTTTGGAGCCAGATGGATTTTATAGCCCCAGTGGTTTCGTCGTTGCTGGTGGTAATTATAGGATTAATGATTTGATCAAGACGCGTATGGGAGTGGGCGAGATCAGCTAAGTTCGCCAACGTACATAACAATGAATAAGAAAGGGGCATCATGCTAGACCAACTACCCTCATGGGCTGAAAACATACCGTTTGCTTGTTTAGTGACAGAGCGAGCAATACGCAAGGGCATGACGACTCGGATTATCGAGGCATTGATTGTGGCGTGTATCGGTGGCGGATTTGGCGGCTACGTGATGATGCAGGTCGCGCAGGCCAAGGTGGAAGTAAAGGTTGAGCATATCGAGAAGCGATTTGATGCGCATATTAGCCAAGAGCAGATTGAAAGGGCGCAGATTCTTGCCGCAGTCACGGACATTCGCAACTGCCTGATGCAGCGGACTTGCACAAAATGACCGCGCCTAAGTCTAAAGTCTACCGGCGCCGCGAATCGGATTCCGTTCGCAGTGTGCTGTGCTGGTTCGCAGCAAGAGCAAGCGAATTCTGGGATTTCATTGACAAGCGGCAGATCGACAAACATTTGGTTAGTCTTGGTGTGTTTATCGGCACCGTGATAGTTACCCGCTGGGCAATGGGCTACGCTGGATCACATGCCGACAAGTCCGGTATCGAGGTCGCGGCAATCATCGCGGCCGTGAATGTCCCTTACATGGCGCTACAGACTGCAGCAATTTCATTTTACTTTAGGGCGAGAGAATGAGCGAATTAGCCAGCATTAAAAGCACCGTCTTTGCAGATACCTTTGCACTGCTTTCTCCCGGCATGGATAGTCTACCGGCCAGAGCAATGCTTTTAACCATCGGGTTGCAGGAATCTCGGTTTGAGTATCGCAAGCAGATCGGCGGCCCGGCGCATGGATTCTGGCAATTCGAGGCCGGTGGAGGCGTCAAGGGCGTGTTGAGCCACACTCAGACACGCGCACCTATCGCCCATGTTTGCGCTGCTCGTGGCGTCAATCCTACAGTCACTGACTGCTACAATGCCATCATCAACGATGACATTCTTGCATGTGCCTTTGCCAGATTGCTGCTTTATACGGTTCCCGGCAGGTTGCCTAATCAGGATGAACGGAACAAAGGATGGGCGCAATACATTGACGGATGGCGTCCTGGCGCACCGCACCGGCATACGTGGGATGCGTTTTACGATCAGGCTTGGCGTGAGGTGATTACGTGATACTCAATCCGTGGTTTTGGCTAGGCATCCTGCTGCTAGTCGCCGGTGCAGGCGCAACGGGCTACGTGAATGGGGCGAGGCACGCTCAGGATGCGGCTATGGCGGCTAACGCTACGGCTTTAGAGGCCGCCATCAAAGACGCCAAGGAAAACGCTCAGATCGACGCTAATGCGTTAATCGAGCATGAGAGAAGCAGGCAGGCGGTCAGAACGGTTTACGTGGACAAAATACGGACGATAACGGAGACAATCCAAAATGCGCCTACTAATTGTGTTGTGCCTCCTGACTACCGGGTGCGCGTCAACGAACTCATTGCCTCCGCAAATACCCCGGCAACTCCCGTCGATGGCGTCTTGCCAACCCCTACCCCTGCTGGCAAGTGACCGCGTAGACGATGCGCTAGACCTGCTTGCGCGGTTCGTGCCGCTTTATGCGGAGTGCGCTAGTCTTGTGCGGGAACATCGGGACTGGCACATGCGCGGAAAGTAGGTGGGCGGCGGCAGGAGCTACCCTGCGCGTGTGTCGCATACACACTCGCCGCCCGTAGTCATTTTGCCTGCATCGCGGCCACACACAAGCAGATTGCGCGGTTTAGGTCTGCGTTTTCCACCCATTTCTTTGTGTCTTGCCGGAACGCCGCCCATCCGGGATTATTCCATCCGAGAGCAATATTAAACTTTTTCACCAACTGCATAGCCTGCGCGTCGTCGTGGAGAGGGTCATACTGAGTCGCATCAGCGGCGCATGTTCCTAACCAAACTCCTTTATAGCCATTCGGCAAAGTGGTTTGTAAGCCCATCGCCTCCGCGCACAGCCGCGTTAGTTCTATGTCGGTCATTTCCCATCCCTAGCCGCGAGGATGGCTTTAGCAATCCGAAGTAGCGCCTCGTCACTGCTGAAAATTGTTGTCGTAACCCACTTTCCTGAAACATTCTCATGCAATCGCGTAATATCCAAAGCGTCGCATTGATTAACAATCACGCGCATTAATTCTTCGTCGCTCACGTTTGCTCCCCTACCCGCAAACCGTAGTAAGTAACAACAGACACAACTATGGTATAGATGAAGCAGATGGCCCCTATCCCCCCGCGCTCAAACTCATAGCCGCCGATCCAGAAAATCAGCGGCACAAGGAGTCCAGCCAAGACACTCAGTAAAATGTTTCTCACCACGATTTACTTTCTCCCAAATGTAATGGCCTGATACTTCTGTTTCAGTGCAGCCAGTTCAGCAGAAACCTCATCACGCTGACGAGTAGTAGCAGCGATGTCTGCTTGCAACTGCTTAGTTACCTCGGCTTTCTCGGCGCGTTCTCTTTGCGCATCAGCCGCATAGCCGTGCGCGATTGCGCACTCATAACCCTCGCGCTCGTGTTGTATTGCTGCCCTCGCCGCGTCCCGCTCGCGCTCAATTTTTCGGCATAGCTGCGCTACTAGCGTTTGCTCTGTGTCGTAGTTCACGACGGCATCTGTCTCCGGTGTATCGCTCATGCCTTCTCCTTTCTCGCCGCAATTTGAAGTTCCTCAACAAAATTACGCTTTTGCCTAGTTGCCTCGTTTCCATCGGTTCGCACTTCCTCAACCCAACTAGATGCGCGTTGGCACAGGTCGCGCAGCCGCGCTATCTCCGCGTCCCGCTCGGCAAGCTGTCCGCGCAAGTCCCGTTCCATTACTTGTAGTATTTTCCTAGTGTGTGGCTCCGACTTCTTTTCCTCGGCAAGCGCGGCTTCGGCTTTCTCGGTGCGTTCGTCCGCTGAAATCGCCGCGTTACGTAGCGTGCGAATCTCCGCCCCCGCCTCGTCCCGCTCGCGCTCAAGTCGGCGGGCGAGTCGGCGTAAATGCCATGCTGCGTTACTTAAATCCTGGTAGGATAAATTCAAAGATGGGAATAGTGCATCCGTTTCCGGTGTTGGTGCAGCGCCAGCAACCACCTGCCCCGCACCCTTTTGCGAAGGCACAGAGGCAAGGTCAGCAGGTGACTGCGGCGCTGCGTTGGTCGGCTCTGCGCGTGGGGCAACAAGGCGTTGACAGCTATCGCTGTGGTGCAGTCCGCAAAACGGACAAGGATCCGGTAAAACTTCCATAGTGCCTCCATATTTTTCAATCCACGACTGCGCCAGCGACCAAGCGCCAGACCCCGGCTTGATCTGCCGCAGGATGAACTCGGCGCTAGTTAGCGACTGATACAGCGGGCTTTCCTTGTCGATGGTCATCTAATCCGCCGTTTCTTTGCTGATCTCCCCACCAAACAGAGACACGGTGACATTGGAGCCCAGCAGTGCTGACAATGATCCTACCTGGTGAGCATCCGGCAGCGTAGCGGCAGAAAAGGTTATGGCTACCGTACCGCCCGCGCGGCAATCCAGCAGGATATTTTTTATGGCCACCGTGAATTCCAGATCCGGGTTTGCCGGATCTTCGTCCTGGATCACCAATTGTGCGGACGGCATAGGCACGGCGAATTTCAGCGGCTCGAGCTGGGAGTACCGCAGCACCGGCATGTGGCCATCTTCAAACAGGGCCGGGTTATCTTCATCATCCTTGTAAAGTGAGGCGCGCAATCCTGGCGCCAGCTGTTCCAAAAACAAGTTAGGCACATCGGCCTTAATTTTCAGGTCGGCGGCCAGCACAGTTTCTTCGCCGTGCTTTTCGTCGCGCAGGTTCAGGTGGGAAAGCACAGCGATTTGTTTTTTCAGAGTAAACATGATTTTCCTTAAATGATTCCAGATATGAGGTCTTTTTTCTCGCTACAGATCCGGTTCACCACCGCAGCGATTTTGTCTTTGGCAGATATTGGCCTTAGTGGTGGATCCAGATCCGGGCCGTTTAAAAAGGTATGTCGTCGTCCATTTCATCAAAGCCGTTCGGTGTCTTTGCGATAGATCCAGCCGGCCGATTATTACCGGGTTGCTGTGCCGGCGCCGCTGATTGGGCGTAGGGCATATCATCATCTGGCGGTGTTGGATTTCGCGCTACGCCTTTGGTCCGCGGATCCGGGATTTCTCCCATCATCACGCGATATTCGCCGGATTTTTTGATCAGGTCTTTGGTCCTGTCATTGAGGGAGTCAAATACTTGTTGGCTGAATACTTCGAGCTCAAAGTATTGTTGCTGCACCGTAAGGCCAGGGCAATCCATGCCTTGTGGCATCGGCCCGATGGTGGAAATATTGGCGTACACAGTATCATCACCCTGGCTGTGTGTGATGTTCAAAAACGCCGCGCGGTTAAGTATCACCTTAAGATCAAAGCCGCCAGCCTCGTTTAACCGTTTGGTGTCGAATGCCTTGCCGTACCACGATTCCAGATCTTTGCGCAGCCCGGATTTGGGGTGGTGCGAAAGGGTGTATTTCTTGAAAATCATGTGGTTTTTGCCATCATCGCGCTTGAGTGCAGTGCATTCAAAGCCGATGCGGACCGAGTGGATTTCCTTGTCCCAGTGCGGATCCACATGAGTGCCGAGATCAATTACCGAGCAGCAGCGAGCCACCGCCCAGCCGGCCGGCGCCGGGGCGAATTGTTTGTCGTTGGTTGTTGGTGTGCGAAGTCCCATGGTTTATTGCTCCTGGATGGGCGTTGGTGCTACCGGCGCCGGGGTTTGATAGGTCATGATGGCTTGGGTTGATCCGATTGCCTTGGCGGCCTTGGTAAGCCGCTGGGCAAGCATTCTGAGGTCATGGGCGTCGCGCATCAAGCGATCGTATTCCAGCTTGGCGGTGCGACATTTCTTATCGGCGCCCCAGCTCGCGGTGCCGTAGGTGGCTTGCAGCTTGGCCGCGGCCAGGGTGTAGTGTCGCGCGGCACGGTCGAGCAGCGCCTTATCGGTCTTGGTAAACATTTGGTTTCCTTTTCGTGGTTGGTAAGGGGATGATTTTTGTTGGGTTATGCCGCATCTTTATAAGCTGCTGCCAGCGCACGCTTTAAATCAGCCTGTTTGTGCAGCTCATGCGATAGATCTGCGCGCCAGGTATCGACCAGAAGGTGGCTATACCACAGGTCAAAGGTGATCCAAATGATATTGATGCGAGCTTTAAACCGCCTTAATGTCATACGTGAACGAGTGCGGGCGATGAAGCGGCGCACCTCGGGCTTTGCGAAGTCGGTGTGCATAGGCATTATGCTGTCACCGTAGCGGTAAAGCATTCCACCACTTCCATGCCCAGTTCGCGCAGATTTTTAATAACAATAGGGCTGAGTGTCTTGGTGCCGGCAATCCGGGCCACCGCCTTCGCGGCATCGTTCACCGGGTATATCAGCGTGTTGCCATAGACTGATCGGGTTTCTACTTCGATTCGGATATTCATTTCAGATCTCCCAAAAGATTGAATGTTGAAGTGCGATTGAAGTCTGCCACATAAACAAACAAAAAACAAGTGTAGTTGTAATTTATTTTAAGATGTGGCAGAATTAGCCACATGCTTAAAGAAAACGCACTCAAGTATTTTGGTACGCAGGTTGTATTGGCCAAGGCTCTTGGCATCAAACAACAGGCGGTATCCAAGTGGGGGCTGGTAATACCGTGGGGCGCTGCGCTCGAGCTTCAGGTGATCACCGGCGGGTTAATTCAAAGGGACGAAAGCCTTTATGAAAATCGGAAACCCAAGCATGTCGATCCTGAAACACTTGACCGGTAAAACTGAGTGCAGATCGGTAAAGCTGGTGGCCATGCTGGCCGGGGTGTCAATTCCCACAGCGCAGGCGATGCTAAACAAAGCCATGGATAATGGGCTGGTTGACCGCAGGAAGATCAGGGCTGGGGCGCCGCGCGCGGTGTGGGGCTACCACCTGACCGTTTTAGGATCGACATTTAAAGGCAACGCGGCCAGCGTTGTGGCTTTAGCCAAACGCAGATATTTGACACAACCAAAAAAAGTGTGGCATGATTTGCTCGCACATTAAGGTGCCTGGGTTCGTAAACCTAGTCTGCGTGGCGGCAGAAAAACCCACTTTGGTGGGGTGCTTTGGTTCTCGCAAGCGTGCTGCCGCCAGTTTGTCGAGATTACGAACCAAGGTGCTCCACCCAAGTGGGTTTTTTCTTGTGCCGCACTCCGAGCGACATCAAGGGCCAAAACCGGGCCGCGCGGGACAAAACGGTACTGATCCAGTGATAGGCCGTGGGATCAGGCTGGGGGGGATAAAGCACGCACCAGTCGGCAGGGTCACTCTGAGGGGAGGGGCGATAAAGCGTGACTGCACTTGGCAGGCTCAACTACTCTTTTTTTTAACGGGGGGTAGGGGGGTGCATGGCAGGGGATGGTGGGATTACCAAAGTACAGGGGGAGCCCTATTATCCGCATTCTGTCTGTCTGTTTTGAAATGTTCTGTACGTTGCCGCACATAAGAGCAAATGACCACCAAACTCGAGAAAGCGCACATGAACCGGGTTGCCAGGCTGGGCTGCTGCGTATGCCGGCGCCTGGATTACGGGTTTGTGGTTGCGCAGGTTCATCACATTGCACTTGGATCTGGCAAGCGCAGTCCCTTTGCCACCGCACCCTTGTGTGAAGAACACCACAAAGGCAAGAGCGGTTTACACGGTCGAGGCTCGAAGGCGTTTTGCTCTGCATTCAGATTACCCGGTGAAACTGAGTATGGGTTGCTGGTATGGGTGGCCGAAGACATGGCCAGTGATTGTTTCAAATGATCGCTATTCAGCTCAATCCGCCGTGGCATGTGGTGACGCCGTTGGGTGAAGGGTTTGCGCATGCACTGATTGACTACGGCCCGAACCACAATTCAGTGATCGTGTTTGCGCCGTTTGAAGCGAACGACCAGTTTATGTCGCACATCGACATTTGCGAGTGCAAAATGGGTGGCAACGCAATGTATGATATTCAACACCCAAAACCTTTTAAGGAACGGCAACTATGACTTTGAACCGACTGACCGAGCGCATGACGCGGGTGAACCTGAAAGGGTTTGTGGTGCGGGCCTGGACCACAGCAGAGGAAGGCGACTATGGCCAGGATCATCGGGTTACCGGTGTACTGCATGATCTGGGCAACAGGCCAACCGATTGGCCGCCAGCGCATTCGGAGATTGTGGAGGCCATTGATTCTCTGGGCCATGAGGTGGTGGCGGCCTACGAGATTCTGGATGCTGACGGCAATGGGTGTGTGATTTACCCGGACTGGAAGTGATGACAACCAGACGCCAATTTTTGCAAGCCATTATGGCTGCTGGTTGCGCACCAGCCATAGTGCGCGCATCTAGCCTGATGCCGATCAGTACAATCAAGGATCCAGTTATCTTGTTCCCTGATTTCAGATTAGGTTGTCCCAGGATGATTCTTTTTGAAACAAATCCTATCGGAGAAAATTGGATAAAAGATAAGCTTTGGGCAGAGAAGCAAATACGCGAATCTTTTTATTTGGTCCCATCCAAGTGGGATGTAGAGGTAAGCGGAGATTTGTACAGTAGGGTAAAAATATGTCTGGCATGATGCGTTTCAAGAGCGACAAGGAATTCAACGAAATGTTGAAGAAGTCGCATTTGAAGGTGGTGGGTGACACTGCCAAGCGCATCAAGGCCGAGCCACTGCCGCCGTCGAAGATCGTGGCCAGTTCGAAACCTGAAAGCGATATTGAAGCGCTGTTCAGTCAGCAGTTGGCCATGACCAATCTACCGGCGCCGGTGCGCAATTACCTGTACCTGCGCGGCAGTCGGCATGAGTTGGATTTTGCTTGGCCTGATCTCATGCTGGGTGTCGAGGTGCAGGGCATGGCCCACCGCATAAAAGAGAAATTCAAGACCGATATCAAGAAACGCGCGCAAGGGCTGTTGCAGGGCTGGACGATACTCGAGGTGGGTGGGGCCGAGATCCGCGATGGCGTGGCCATGGAGTGGTTGCACCAGTTGTTTGAGATGAAAGGAAAATAAATGTCTATTCATGTGCTGCGCAATTCTGATTATTTTCATTACCTTCATACGGAGGGGTTGACGATATCGCAGTATCAAGGGGTATTTCGTGTGCGGTGGCGTGACTTTTCTACAGAGAAAAGAGACCGTGAATTTTCAGATTTTGATAAAGCAAAAGCCTTTGCATTAGGAGTGTTGGAAAATTACGATGCACAGTTGGACGTTTCAAATATGCACGAGGACGACATTGTTTGTGCATTACGTTTTTGGAGCGAGTTGAGAAAAAAATGACCTGCCGTAATTGCAGACACTCGATTGGAACCGATGGTGAATTGTGGTGTTGCCTGTGGAGCAAAACGGCGACGTTGAAATGTTCGCGTTTTGAATATGAGCCGGGGACTGACTGATGAAAAGCATACTGATAACTGGGGGCTCGGGGTTTTTCGGAACTGGCTTCATAAAGAAGTTGCTAAACACCGAGGTCGAGCGCATATGCGTATTCAGCCGCGGTGAGCACCGCCAGGCCGTGATGCGTGCCGAGCTGGGGGATAACCCCAAGTTGCGCTGGTTCATCGGTGATGTACGCGATCGTGACCGCCTTCGCCGGGCGATGTCAGGGGTGGATGTGGTAGTGCATGCTGCTGCGCTCAAGCGTATTGAGATCGGTTTTTACAATCCAATCGAAATGGTCAGCACCAACATTGGTGGCGCCATCAACGTGGTGGAGGCCAGCCGGGATGCCGGCGTGAAAAAGGTAGTGGCACTGAGTACTGACAAGGCATGGCAACCGGTGAGCCCTTACGGGCAATCCAAGGCGCTTGCTGAGTCGATATTCCGGGCGGCCAATGATGGCTACGGGCCGAAGTATTCCATCTGTAGGTATGGCAATGTGGCCGGATCCAGCGGCAGCATCATACCCACCTGGCGCGAGATATTGAAAACCAAGACCACAGTGCCGGTGACCAACCCGGGATGCACTAGGTTCTGGATGACGCTGCCGCAGGCCATCAAGCTGGTGATGGACACCATCAAGACCATGAAAGGCGGGGAGATCGTGATACCAGACTTGCCGGCCTACCATGTGGGTGATCTGGCTAAGGCCATGGGCGCTGACATGCGTGTTATTGGATTGCCTGACTTTGAAAAACGGCATGAGGGCATGGGGCCTAATAACACCAGCGACATGGCCAGGCGCATGACAATAAAAGAGTTGCAGGACGCGCTGAAACAGGTTTAATATATCTTTGCTGGTCGGGGGAGCCCGGGCAAGGTTTGGGTGCCCAAACACTCAAGCGCCAGCACCTACTCAACCAGCCTTTGGGGGCCAAAATGCAAAACAAAACCGTACTAACCACCACACTCGAATTGCTCAAAGAGCATAACGCATGTGAGTCTGGGTATCGTAAGCTGAAAAAAACGCTTGGCCCAAAGTGGGGATCTGATCAGCCCATAAACCTGCTGGACATTCTTGACAGCAATGGTGTGCAAGACATGATGTGGTGCTTTCGTGCCACTGAGCAGGATTGCATCAAGCAGCGATATTTGATTTGTGCCGATATGGCCGAATCGGTTTTGCATTTGTTTACAGCGAAATATCCAAACGACAAAAGTCCAGAGAGGGCTATTAAAGCCGCTCGTGATGCGGCAAATGGGGTTATTACTTCCGCCGCCGCCGCCTCCGCCGCCGCCGCCGCCTACGCCGCCGCCGCCGCCGCCGCCTCCTACAATGCCGCCGCCGCCGCCTCCTACAATGCCGCCGTCGCCGCCGCCGTCGCCGCCGCCGCCGCCTCCTACAATGCCGCCGTCGCCGCCGCCAGAAAAAAAGAACGAGAAAAACAAGCGGCAATAATCAGGAAATACTTGAAATGAAAAACCCGTACGCCGTAGTAAAAGACTTTGAATCCGCCTTGTGTGAATACACCGGGGCGTCATATGCCGTGGCTGTGAACAGTTGCACTGCTGCGCTTACGCTGGCGGTGGCTTGGCATTTTACCGAACAGCAGCGCAAGGCAGATGGCGAGGCAATAGCCGCTGGGCACGGCATGAAAATGATCGCTTTGCGCCCGCCGATCGATATCCCCAAGCGCACCTATGTCAGTGTGCCCATGGCCATCATCCATGCCGGTGGTCGTCCTACATTCCGGGATGAGGATTGGCTAGGAGCGTATCAATTGAAGCCGCTGGATGTTTACGATTGTGCGCGGAGATTTACCCAGCATATGTATTGCGATCCAGTGGGCGACTGGGCAGACGTAAAAGGCGCAAGGGTGTGGATGGGCAATCTTGGCATCATGCAATGCGTGAGTTTTCACGCCAGCAAAATACTTGGAGACACCCAAGGCGGGGCAATACTTCACGATAGCGCAGAAGCAGATGCGTGGTTACGCCGCGCGCGGTTTGATGGACGCACCGAGGGCGTGCCGCCGAAGGATGACAAGTTTACCCAGATCGGCTGGCATTGCTACATGAGCCCGGATGTCGCTGCGCGCCTGTTGCTCAAGTTGTATTCACTGCCGGCGCACAATGATCCATTGCCAAATGATCCATATCCAGACCTTTCTACCATGGAGATATTCAAGTGAGCACAAAACAAAGCGCAGCTCGGCGCCGTGGCCTAACACCACAGGGTGTTGAAGTACCGAGGATTCGCGTCAATTCCAAGATGGGCCATGATGGCCAGCGGGTGATCATGGAGTGGGATCAACATATCAGGAATTTCCAATTGACGCCGGCCGAGTGCCGAATCCATATCGAGGCGCTGCAAAAAACATTGAAGGCGCTCGAGGAACATATTGCGAGCACCCAAAATGGCTGAACATAATGGGCATGACCTTGCTACCCAGGGCGGGGATACCTTGGCGATCAAGGAACACAAAGGCCAGGTGATCTTGCAATTCCCTAACCCGGTAAGCTGGGTGGTGCTGGATGCCGAGACAGCCAGGCAGGCCGGCGAGGCGCTGGCGCGCAGCGCTTACAAAGCGCATTACGGCATTGAGCCGCAAACCGGCAAAAGCATATTCACCGAGCAAAAGCGCGAGGTGTTGGTGCGGCGGATAGAGCTGATGCTGATCGGGTTTATCCCGAAGGTGCCGGCCATGACGCCGGAAACCATGGCTGTGGCCATCACCGATACCCTATTGGCAGAGGTACTGTGAGCATCGCAATTATCCCGGCGCGTGGTGGATCCCGCCGGATACCAAACAAGAACATCAAGGTGTTTGCGCCCACCGGCCGCACCATGCTGGCCATGGCAGTTTCCACTGCGAGATCTGCCGGTATATTTGACCAGATATATGTCAGCAGCGACGACGAAGCGACATTGAAGATTGCTCTTGGTGCAGGCGCCGTGCCGTTGCCGCGGTCGGCAGAGCTCGGTCAGGATGATGTGGGAACCCAGCAGGTCGTTCAATCTGCCATTACGTTGATCGAAGAGTTGAACGGGCAGAATTTAGTGGCAAGTCACGTATGCTGCATATACCCCTGCACGCCACTGTTACGGCCGGTGGACATTGCCACTGGGTACAGAATGTTTACCTATGCCGGCAAGCCGTTTTTGGTTGCGGCAGGGTTGTACCCATCGCCAATACACCAGGCGCTAGAAGTGACCGCTAATAGTATGAGATTGGTTATGCCTCAATTCGAGGGGTGGCCGTCAATCAAATTCCCTGAGCGGTATTTTGACGCTGGGCAATTTTACTGGGGCACGGCAGAGGCATTTCGTAGTGGGTTGAATCTTTATAGCAATGCGGCGCCATATATTTTGCAGCGCCACTGTGCGATCGATATCAACACGCTCGAGGACTGGTGGCTGGCTGAACTGATTTATCGAGGATTGGAGGCGGCAAAGAATGTTGAATAACACGGAATTATTGAAGGGTGAGAAAAAATCCTTATGCCGCAGTCCTTCTGGTATGTGTGATCAGTCCACTTGCATTGTCAGTGGCCGCTGCGAATGGCCGGAATGTGATCATAAATATGAAGTGCAAGTGAATGCCATGCCAGAACTGGTCCATTTTAAATGCCCTAAATGCGGGCACATACCACCACAATGAAAGGCGTTATGAATACCCCGACTGAATTTTGGAAAGGTAATTTTGGTGATGAGTACCACACCAGAAACCAAGGGCGCATTGAGGCCAACATGGCGATGTTCAGTTTTATACTGGACTGCAACGAGATCAGCCCGCGGTCCGTGATCGAGTTTGGCGCCGGCATGGGTGAAAACCTGATAGCGATCAAGCGACTGTGCCCGCAAGCACGCGCGCTGGCTGTGGAGGTGAATGCCAAGGCAGTGGCCGCGATGCGCGAAGTGGATGTGATCAACACCACCATGGCATGCTCGATACAGGAATTCAACGACCAGGCAAAAGCCGAGCTGGTGCTGACAAAGGGACTTTTGATACATCTGGCGCCCGAGGATCTGCCGGCGGCCTACAAGGCGTTGTATGAGGCCAGCACCCGCTGGATATTGGTGTGCGAGTACTACAGCCAGACACCGCGGGAGATCAACTACCGTGGCCACACTGGCAAGGCATGGGCGCGGGACTTTGCCGGAGAAATTCTGGACACATACAAGGATTTGAAGCTGCTGCACTATGGCTTTCAATACCACCGTGACAAATACCCGCAGGATGACATCAATTGGTTTTTAATGGAGCACAGATAATGGCAGCGAAATCTGCGGGGCCAATTTACGTTGAAAGTGATGGCAGTACGTCAAATGAATTGTTGTTAGTGGGGCAGGCAATCGAGGGAGGGCATAAGCATGGGCCAGGCATAGGCAGATCCGCATGGGTGTTACGTGCTCTTTTTCCAGATTGCAATAAAGATGATGAGTATTGGACGGCTAGGGTATTTCTCGATGAGGCGTGGCGAGATGACGAGGAAAAAAACCTAATGGCCATGCTGCTTTACTTAGCGTCAGAGGTAATTGGCAATCAATGCCTATGCTGCGGAAGGGATTATGAGTGATGAATCCGCGCGTCGAGCAAATAGCCCGCCTTGTCGCCGCGATAGAGAGAGAGCCACTGCGTGTGGTAGCCGATCTGCCCGAAAAAACAATACAGAATCGATTGATGCGCCGGCTTGAGTTACAGGAGGCGCTATCAATTCTTTTGCATGATTACCAGGCGTCTAGGTATGCGCATGAGTTGCTACGCAGCAAGGGGCGACGATGATCGAGCAAGTGGTAATTGGCATCTGCGGTGTGACATCGGTTTTTCTGTCGCAGGATCCGAACATCCGGCGCCAGCGCTGGGCGTGCATATTCGGATTGTTTGCGCAGCCGTTTTGGATGTATGCCACGTTCATTGCCGAGCAGTGGGGGATATTCGCGCTTTCATTCCTTTACGCATGGGGATGGGCTAGAGGGATTAAAATCTATTGGGTGATGAAATGAATCGATGCAAAATATGTGTGATGCCTGACACCAGGCCGGATACCGAGTTTGTGGATGGGGTATGCAGCGCCTGCATTGCCTACCAATCGCGCGGGCATGTGGATTGGTACACTCGCGGCGTAGAATTGGAGCGCTTGCTATCGAAGCACCGGATTGCTGGCCGTGAATTCGATTGCATAGTGCCGAGCTCGGGCGGGAAGGATTCCACCTATCAGGTGTTGACGCTGATTGAACTGGGCGCCAAGCCGCTGGTGGTGACCGCCACCACCTGCATGCTGACCGACATCGGGCGCAAGAATATCGACAATCTTTCCCGTTACGCCACCACCATCGAGGTGAGCCCAAACAAGACCACGAGGGCCAAACTGAACAGGCTGGGGCTACAAATGGTGGGAGACATAAGCTGGCCCGAACACGTAGCCATATTCACGACGCCCTTTAAAATTGCAGTGCAGATGGGCATACCGCTGCTGTTCTACGGAGAAAACCCACAAAACCAATACGGCGGGCCGCTGGATAGTCAGGATTCCAAAACCATGACGCGCCGGTGGGTGAGTGAATTCGGCGGTTTTCTGGGGCTGCGCCCGGCGGACATGGTGGGGCAGGATGACATCACCGCGCGCGACATGCAAGATTACATGCCGCCGGATCCGCAGGAAATTGAGCGGGTGGGTGTCGAGGCTCATTTCCTTGGGCAATACATACCCTGGGATTCTAACGTGAATGCGCATGTGGCTAAGAAAGCAGGCATGCAGTCAGTCATGCCGTGCAAGGCAAACTGGTGGAGTGAAGAAAACCAAGATAACGCCATGACTGGAATTCACGATCACATGATGTACCGCAAATACGGCTATGGCCGCGGCTGCGCGCAGATCAGCGCGGATATTCGAGCCGGGGCAATCAGCAGGGAAAATGCGCTGGTGTGGTTGCGTGACCACGATGGGCTGTTTCCATGGGAATACATGGGGGTGAAGCACTTCGATGTGTGCAAGAGCATTGGCATTTACGCCAACGAACTGCCGCCGATAATGGATCAGTTCACAAACTGGGATTTATTTGGCGGCGTGGAAGATATGAGGCCAATACTGAAATGAAAATCCTGCTGATCTGCACCTTACTGCTATCTGGCTGCGCAGTGTGGAGCCATCCAACCAAGGGGCCAGCCGAGTGGGATCAAGACCTATACCGCTGCGAGGTCGAGGCGGCGCCGGCAAATGACAACTACCGGGCACTGATGATGAAGCAGCGCTGCATGCAACTGAAAGGATGGCGGACATGAGCGACTGGGCGCAATTGATAGAGGACTGCGAGAACCGGGAATCCAGAATGTCGGACTGGGAGCGCGCGTTTGTTGACTCGGTGAAGGCGCGCGCAGAATCCGGCAAACCATTGTCAGACAAGCGGCGCGACACCTTATCAACGATCTGGGAAAAGGTTACGGAGAAGGGTTAATGCTCGCCAAGCGCATAATCCCAGTATTGCTATGCCGTGGCCGCACGCTGGTCAAGGGCAAGCAATTCAATGCGTGGCGATCGGTTGGTGTGGCGCTGCAATCAGCCAGGGTGCATGCCATGCGTGGGGTAGATGAGCTGTGCATACTGGATATCGGCGCCAGCATGGAAAAGCGCGGACCGGACTTGTCATTGATTGAAGAGCTCGGGAAGGCATTGTTTACGCCGCTGGCCGTAGGTGGTGGGGTGATGACGGTAGATGACGCTAACGCACTATTGCGCGCCGGTGCAGATAAGGTGGTTGTGGGCGCTGGCGGTCCGGCTGTGATCAAGCAAATATCGAAGGCACTGGGCTGCCAAGCGGTGGTGGCATCGATAGATGTGATGGACAACCGGGCGAGGATACTGCGTGGCGGTATAGTGTGTGGGACCACGGCGCTACAGCGGGCGCTGGAATGTCAGGACGCAGGTTGCGGTGAGATACTGCTGACCGACATGGACCGGGAAGGCATGATGCAGGGGTATAACCTGGAACTGATCGAGAAAATCAGTAGGGCGGTGAATGTGCCGGTAATTGCGCACGCTGGCGCCGGGACCTACCAGCACATGCTGGAAGCTATCAAGGCAGGGGCAAGTGCGGTGGCCGCTGGATCCATGTTTCAATTCACGGACCAAACTCCGGCCGGCGCTGCGGAATATCTTAAACAACATGGTGTGGAGGTGCGAATTGCCAGTGTTTCTTAAAAATATGCACGATCGGGCAAAACGGCGGTGGTATCAACGGTTTTTTGGGGACTATCGAGAACTGAGTGCCAAACAAAAGCGTGAGAATTACCGGCGCTGGGCTGTATTCACGATTGTATGAAACGCAACCACCGCGGTTACCGGGTAGGCCAAGACCACCAAAAGGCCAAGGTGAGTGACGCCACAGTGGCTGCCATGCGTGCTGATTATGTGCCCTATGTGTTTGGTTTACCTGCAATTTCCAAGAAATACAATGTCCCGCTATCCACCGCCAGGGACATCTGCACATTTGCTACGAGGCCATTATGATTAAACTGATCCCAGTAACAACCAGCGAAGAGCACGTACACCTGCTGTATGCCCTGCTGGAAGAGCGCAACGAGGCCATCAATATCAGCCACACTGAAATGCCAACCATGCAGCAGCACCGTAAGTTTGTGGCCAAGCAGCCGTACCGGGCGTGGTATGTGATTGAAGGCTCGGCTGATAACAGTGCCGGCGAGGGCATGGATCCCACCATGCTGGGCGCGGTGTATGCTACTCACCAGAACGAGATTGGCATATTTATTCTGAAAAAATACCAACAGCAGGGCTGGGGGCCGGTGGCCGTCAAGAAACTGATGCATACCATAGGGCCGTTGCCGGCCGTGGTAGGGTTGCGGCAAGGGATGTGGCTGGCGAACATCAACCCCAAAAACGAGGCCAGTAAAATCGCATTTGAACGGCTGGGGTTTAAACTGTACCAGCACACATACGCACTGTAATAACACTCTGAGGAGAGGAAACCATGTTAGACGAGGCAAGCAGTAACGCATTGAATGAGCTGGTGAAGGGCGGGGCGGATCCGGTACTGCAACTGCTGATCTGGAAAGCCCGCATGAAAAACCCGGAATTGGCCATGGTGATCAAGCCCGAGGACATCAAGGGCTTTTACGACTGCACCGAGTATTTGAAGGTCAAGCCGGCGCTGCGCATATTCCGCCCAGGTGGGCTGCCGGCTATTCCGCCTTCGCCGGCGGTGGGTAATCGCGGCGCCACTGCTGGCCGGGCTGAGATCCCGTTTGCAGATTACGTGGTGGTGCAGTTGGTGAACGATGGAACTACCGACGCCTTCAAGCCGATCGAGAACAACCAGCAAGACTTCGATCTGCAAGAAAAGATGAACAAAATCAGGGCGCTGCGCGAATCAATCCCAGAACTGGCGGGAATCGTCAAGGCCGGCGTGGCGCGCGGCCAATTCAGCGAATCCGAGATAGCCGATTTGTGCGATGCAGCCACCACCTTGGCGCGCGCACCGCTATGACCAATCCATTGATCGTGGCAGAATTGTCTGCCAACCACCGCGGGCAGTTTGAAATAGCTGAAAAATTGATTGATGCTTGTGCCAAAGCCGGCGCAGGCGCAATCAAACTGCAAACCTGGACACCGGGCACCATGGTGTTGGATAAAACGTTGGTGGTGCAATCTGGGCCGTGGGCTGGGCGTAATATGTCTGAGTTGTACGAGGAAGCACACACCCCATGGGAGTGGCATGTACCGCTGTTCAACCAAGCCAAGCAGCTTGGCATGATTGGTTTCAGCAGCGTATTTGATCTTCAAGCGCTTGATTTCCTTGAAAGTATCGGCTGCCCGATGTATAAAATATCGAGCTTTGACCTAACGGATTTGCCGTTGATCCGCGCGGTGGCCAAGACCAAAAAACCCATGGTGATCAGCACCGGTATGGGGTCATGGAATGAGATCAAGGATGCGTATGCCAACGCCAAGAATAACGGGTGCCCGGATATCACCATGCTCAAATGCACATCCAGCTACCCAGCACCACACAAGTCATTGAATATTAAAAGCATGTTGCATCTTAAACAGCTTGGTGGGCGTATTGGTTTTAGCGATCACAGCATAGGACCAATGGCGGCAGTGGTGGCCACAAGTCTGGGCGCTGACATGATCGAAAAGCACGTTACACTGGACCGCGCCGATGGTGGGCTGGATGCTGAATTTTCCGCAACGCCAGATGAATTGGCGGAATTGGTGCGACAGACATCCATGGCCGCCGATTGTGCCGGCGGACCGGATTACTTTTACCCAAACAAGGCCGAAGCTGATCAGGCAAAAATGCGTAAAAGTGTGTGGGTAATCAAGGACATGCACAAAGGTCAGATATTCACGCCTGACTGTTTGACCATGGCCAGGCCGAATACCGGCACCGGTGGCGATGCCTACGATAAAGTGATTGGCCGGCGCGTGATGCGGCGCATTTCAGCCAATACACCGATGTCGTGGGATATGTTGATGAAATAGAATCCTTTAGAATCAATGCCAAAGGCTAAAGGATCACCGAAATCAGGTGGGCGTAAAAAGGGCTCGGTGAATATCAAAACCCTTGAGCGCCAGGTGAGAGAAAGGGTGCTTGCGAGCCGCAAGGCGACACCGCTTGAAATCCTGATGGCTGCTGCGCACTCAAAGGTGCCCAGCGGTCGTGGCGTGACGTTGGACGATAAACGCTGGCACATGGCGTACAAAGTGGATGCAGCTAAGGCCGCTGCGCCATACTTTCACCCAAAATTGAATGCTGTAATGCACGGCGGATCCATCGGCGGTGGGGGTGCCGGCACATCTAACCTGCTGCCGCCACCGGCAGCCGATGCTAACGATCCAGGGCTGCTTGAGGCCGCGCGCAGGATAGCCTTTGTGATGGCATTGGGGGCAAAGATGGCACAATCCCAGAAAACAGAAAAGGAGATCAATCCAAAATGAGTAAAGAAACCATTGATGGCATAGCAAACGGAGTATTTGCTTTCTTGCACGATAGGCCAGTGTCTGTAATTGATCCAGCGATTAAGCAAATAAGTGAAGCAGTTGCGAAATCCTTTAGTGAATGGCTGGACAATCACGAAGATGAAATTATCAGCGCCATTATCAAGGCGAGGGATGGTAAATGAAACCAGAAACCATGGCCAAGTTGAAGGCGCGCGTAAAGCCAGCCGAGGTTATCGTTGAGGGTGAGGTGGAGCCGAAGTATTACGAGGTGACCGCCAGGGATATGGTTTTGGTGATCAATGGGCGCTATAAGTCGTGGCCACCGTTGACTGAACCACAATCCAAGGGGTAGTATCTCGCGCGAGGGGGCTATGGGGGCACCATGCGCAATTTGGGCGTACTACATCCGACTGACTATCCGGCACCGCCGGACACCGTAACTACGATACTGCTGGCCGCCGGCGCTGCGCAAGCCCAGGATTGGCTATCGAGCGGATCTACCGCATTGGGCAGTGCCAGCTCTGGTGGTCCGCAGGTACTCAGGTTAAGCGGGCAAACTACGGCCGGCCTGAATTTGCCGTTTTCCGTCAACCTGTATTCCACCGCGGCGGCCAGCCCCACATCTGGCACCAGTATTTCATCCAGCGGCGTGAGTCATCCAGTAATGACGCCAACCATTTTTCAATTGCCCGGCCAAAGTACAGGGTTTTCCGTGATTGCTCTTACAAGCGGTTACGTGTTTGTCGAGCAGTGGCGCAAGTAAATCCCGAGGGGGAGAAACTCCGCAGCAGTCGATTAGACGAGCAACTATAAAGGAGCACCACCATGGCACTTTTACTTGAAACAATCCGCAACACCTATATGGCGACCAGCAAGCATGGCCGCCGTCTGTTCCTGTCCAATGCCGATGCGCTTGGCGGGTTCACCGGGGTTATCAATCCCATCGAGGATGTGACCAGCACCGCGGGCACATCGATCACGCCATTCGGACATACCAACATCCTGACCAGCGGATCCAGTCAACTGGGCGTGCATACCATTCAGGCTATCAGCCAGCCTGGGGTGCGCAAGACCATTGGCCTAATCAGCACCAGCACCGGCAACCAGATCATCAAGCCGACGAATGCGGTGATCTACACATGCTCGGGCGCTACCGGTAGCACGGCCATTAACCTGAAAGGGTTTGGAGCCACCATCGAGCTGCTGGCGATCAGCACCGGGGTGTGGCAGCAGTTGAGCGTACCAAGCTCGGCACAGGCATTGGTGACATTCACCACCAGTACGTAAACCGTTTTACCTTCTGAGGAGGAGGATAGTATGCCCGCTTTGAAAATAGCGCTGATTGGCAGCGCGCCGTCATCTGTTGGATTGGCCCCGTACGGCGATCCATCGTGGCAGATATTTGGCTGTTCGCCCGGGGTTTACCCGCATGCTCGCCGTGTTACGGCATGGATTGAGCTGCACCGGTGGGAACCTGGCGTGATTGGATGCCCGGAAACGCAAAAGCCATGGTTTTCGCCTGAATACGTTGGGTGGATGGCCAAGCTGCCGCTGGTCTGGATGGCTGCGCCGGTGCGTGAAATACCTGGCTCGAGGGCATTGCCGGTGGACACGCTGACCGCGCGCTGGGGTACGAACTGGTTTACGTCGAGCGTGGCATACATGATGGCGATGTCCATGGACAGCATTCTGGACATTCGCGCGCGCCGCGCGGCAGGCACGGAACCAGCATTGTTGGAAGGTGAAAAAGACGCCATTGCTTTGTATGGCGTGGACATGGCCGCAACAGAAGAGTACGGTTATCAGCGAGCCGGCTGCCAGTATTTCATTATGATGGCGGACTTGCTGGGCATCAACGTGGTGTTGCCTGCCGAGTCGGATTTGCTGCGCCCCATGCCGCTTTACGGCATCATGGAGTCGAGCCACTGGCACATCAAGAACACGGCCCGCAAGCGCGAGCTCGAAGGCCGGCTGGCTGGTGTCACGCAATCAATGCAGAACTGCATGCGCGAAGAGGCATTCTTGCGCGGTGCGCTGGATGATCTCAAATACCAGATGGATACCTGGTGTGAAGATCGTGTGATGAGTGGCACGCTGCCGGAAATCTTCGCACAAAGCCCCGAGCTTATTGAGCAGGTGAAGGCCAGGCTGCTGCCGGATCCGGTGGTTTGTGCCCCAGTTGATGTCGCGCTGCCGGCCAAGCGAGCAAAGCGAATAGCCAGCAAAAAGTAACCCATGGGCGCCTTGGATGAGCATATCAGCGCTCTACTTGGCGCCCCACCTGATCAACGGCAAATAGCTATTGAGCAGGCGCAGGCAGCCACATCCTCGCTCTTGTGGGTGCCAAACCCCGGACCGCAAACCACCGCATATTTCTCTGAGGCTGATGAGACACTATTTGGCGGGGAAGCTGGTGGAGGAAAATCGGATTTGGTTATCGGCCTGTCTCTCACCGAGCACCAACGATCCCTTGTGTTGCGCCGGACCAATGCTGAGGCGGTAAAGCTGTTTGACCGTTACGAGGAGATCATAGGCAATCGTGACGGATCCAATGAGCAAAAAGGCTGGAAGATCGGCGGCCGCATCATCGATATTGGCGGCTGCCAGCTGGAAAAGGACAAGCAAAAGCGCAAGGGCATCCCGCATGATCTGAAAGCCTTTGATGAGCTCGTAGACTTTTCCGAGTCGCAATACACCTTCATTATCGGCTGGTGCCGGTCAAACGATCCGGGCCAGCGCTGCCGGGTGGTGAGTACGACCAACCCGCCAACAAGACCAGAGGGCATGTGGGTGGTGCGCCGGTGGGCTGCGTGGCTTGATCCCAAGCATCCAAACCCAGCCCATGATGGCGAGCTGCGCTGGTACACCACCGTGAACGGCGCTGATACCGAGGTGGATGGTCCAGGCCCGCACATGATCGAAGGTCGTGAGGTGATGGCTAAATCCCGCACATTCATACGCTCGAAACTGGCCGACAATCCAAACCTGACAAGGACAAGCGCTTACGCTGCCACTTTGGATGCCTTGCCGAAGGAACTGCGCGACGCCTACCGTGAGGGCAAGTTTGACGCGGGCTTGAAGGATGCGCCGTTTCAGGCAATCCCCACGGCGTGGATCCAGGCCGCCATGGATAGGTGGACGGAAAAGCCGCGGCCTGGCGTGCCGATGTGCGGCATGGGCGTGGATTGCACCGGTGGTGGTGATGATCCAATGGTGATCTCACCAAGGTACGATGGGTGGTTTGATCGATTGATTATAATTCCAGGTGCCGATATTCCGCCCGAGCGTGTTGGAAAGCATTCTGCCGGGTTGGTACTGAGCCACCGGCGGGACAAGGCCATTGTGGTGGTGGACATGGGTGGCGGTTACGGCGGCGCGTTGTATGAGGCGCTGCACGATAACGAGATATCCGCGGTGCCGCACAAAGGCGCTGAATCTACCAGCCAGCGTACCAAGGATGGCCAGTATCGGTTTTACAATAAGAGATCGCAGGTGATCTGGCGTTTCAGGGAAGCGCTTGATCCAGATCAGGTGGGCGGGTCACCGATTGAATTGCCGCCGGATCCAACCCTGATGGCTGATTTGGCCGCGCCGGCATTCTGGGTGGCCAAGGTCGAAGGCCAGGCCGCAATCCAGATTGAGCAAAAAGAGGCTGTTTGCGCTAGAATTGGCCGCAGCACGGACCGTGGCGATGCCGTGGTAATGTCTTGGAGTGCGGGACCGACATACATTACCGATGGTGATGATTGGCAACGGCAATTGAACCAAAGTCGCGGGTATGGGCAACAAGGTGTGGCGAACATGGGGCAGCGTGGGATACGGCTGACCGGGCGCCGATGATCGACATTCGGCCATGTACCGTCAACGAGATTGAGCAATCTCCTAACTTTGACGATGTGATTGCGGAATATGGCGCAGAAAGCGCAATGCCTGAAATTGGCACGCCCAAGCCTAGAATGGACATGTACCGGGATATTGAAGCGGCCGGCATGCTTCACGCGGTTGCCGCCTTCGATGGCCTTTCGTTGGTTGGGTTTATGGTGCCGATTGTTGTAACATTGCCACATTACGGAGTCATGGCTGCCACTGTAGAATCCTTTTTTGTGGCCAAGGACCGGCGAAAAAATGGGGTAGGATTGAAAATGTTGGCATTTACCGAGCGGCACGTTAAAGAACGAGGTGCCAAGGTGCTATTGCTGAGCGCTCCGGTGGCGAGTGTTTTGGATCAGGTTATGTCACTGAGCAAACGATACCGAAACAGTAACAAGGTTTACGTGGTGGCGCTATGAAACTGGCCATTCATGCCGCGAGTGATCAGGCTATCGCTAAGGTAAGGGCTTTTGAGGGGCTTTTGATGGCGATTCCGCAAACCCCAATTGTTACTTATCATTTGAAACATGCCGGGATTTACGCCAGGACCATTACGATACCCAAGGATGTGGTGTTGACTGGTGCCATGATCAAGGTGCCCACCATTTTGGTGATATCCGGTGATGTGACGGTATCCACCGGTGCCGAGGTGGTAAGGGTGATTGGCACACATGTAATACCCGCCGATGCCAAGCGTAAGCAGGCATTTATGGCGCATGCTGACACTACGATTACAATGCTATTTAAAACCGATGAAGTAGACATTTGTCGGATTGAAGAGTATTTCACGGATGAGGCGGAGTTATTGTTTTCGCGTAAAGGCGAAAATGTGGTCAAAATTACGGGGGTGTAATCATGTCAGGTGGAATAACAGCGGCCGGTGTAGCCGCAGCTGCAAGTGTGGTTTCTACGATTTACACGTTGACTAAATCATCCGATGGCGGTGGTGGGGCAGCAGCAGCGCCAGTGGCCCCGGTAGTAACTGAGCCCATTAAAACACCCACACCCAATGATGCAAGCACCAAGGCAGCCGAGCGCGCGAGTATTGCCGAGCAGCTACGGCGTCGCGGTCGAGCTTCGACGATTCTCACCGACACCGGCGCCACCGATACGCTGGGCTAACCCAAGGGGTAGGCTATGAATGCAAAAGAACTGTATGGGCAGGGCGAAGAGCTATTCAGCAAGCGGACCAGCCTGATGCTGTTTTTGCAGGAGGTGGCCGAGCACTTCTATCCAGAACGCGCTGACTTCACTTACCAGCGCAGTCTTGGCACTGATTTCGCTGGCAACATGATGTCAAGCTACCCCATGATGTGCCGGCGCGATCTGGGTGAGCAGATAGGCCAGATGCTGCGCCCAAGCGATAAAGAATACGCCAACATTGTGCCGGTTGATCTTCGGCGCCAGGACAATGAGGCGCAGCGCTGGCTGGAATGGGCAGCCAAAACCCAGCGCCGTGCAATGTATGACCGCCGGGCACAATTCAACGATTCTCAAAAGATGGCGGATAATGATTATTCCGCCTTCGGCATGTGTTGCACCCAGGTGCGTATGGCCAGCACTATGGACCGCCTGTTATACATGGATTGGCACTTGCGTGATGTGGCATGGCTGCATGACGTAAACCGCGAGATATGCGGGGTGTGGCGTCGAGCAAAGATCACTGCGCGCGACCTGGTTGCCACATTCAAAGGCAAAGTCCATGAGGACATCCGTAAATGCCTCGAGGGATCCAACCCAAAGCCGTTTGAAGAATTCGAGTGCTATCACATCGAAGTGAAGGCTGACATGTACGACATGAACGCCGGGCACATGGAGTGGTGGAGCATTTGGTATGACTGCAAGCACAATCTAGTGCTCGAAGAGATTGCGATACCAGAGAGCACGTATGTGATCGGTCGCTGGTTGAAGCCCGGCAGCAGTCAATACGCATTCTCTCCCGCGGTGACGGTGGCATTGCCTGAGGGCAGGCTGTTGCAGGCCATCACATACACACTTGTTGAGGCTGGTGAAAAGATCGTCAATCCGCCATTGATTGCCACTTCACAGGCGGTCAGGTCTGACATCAACGTATTTGCTGGCGGGATCACATGGGCTGATCGTGATTACGATGAAAAGACTGGCGAAGTATTGCGGCCCATGAACATCGATTCCAAGGGCATGCCGCTGGGCATGGACATGTTGCGTGACAGCCGCATGATGATCAATCAGGCGTTTTACCTGAACAAGCTATCACTGCCGCAACGCGGCGGCGCCGAGATGACCGCTTACGAGGTGGGCCAGCGGGTGCAGGAGTATATCCGCAATGCGCTGCCGCTTTTCGAGCCGATGGAGGATGAGCGTAACGGCCAGATATTTGAAAAGACGTTCAATCTGATGCGCCGGCATGGGGCATTTGGCAGTGACATGGACATGCCCAAGTCGCTGCAAGGGGCTGAGCTGCAATTCATTTTTGAAAGCCCGCTGCATGATGCAATCGATGCCGTAAAGGGCCACAAATTTCTTGAGGCGCAACAATACTTGGCCGCCGCTGCGCAACTGGATCCTACTGCCGGCGCGATGATCGATGTCAAGGAAACGCTGCGCGATGTGCTGATGGGCGTGAAGGTGCCGGCCAAGTGGGTGCGCAGTGAGGTTACGGTGCAACAGATCGAGGATCAGCATGCCGCCGCCCAGCAAGCGCAAGCCCAACTGGCCGCAATGCAGCAGGGTAGCGAGGTGGTGGGTAATCTGGCTGCCGCATCGAAGGATAACGCTGCCGCTGCGATCCCGGCATAACGTATGGCCGAACGTCCAAGACATCCGGCATTGCCGGATCCGGGTAAGAATCAGCCGCGCCGGCCGCGCGCGCTGACAGATCAGGAAAAGCTACGCCAGGCGCCGTGGTATCCCAAACCCTATACGTTGGCTGATGCTGCCGCCGTGAAGGCGATCGCCAACGGTATGGCAAGCCCAGAACAGCAGCGCCATGGCATGAGGTTCATTGTGGTAACCCTATGCCAGCAGCTGGATATGGCTTACCGGCCAGGCGGTGAAGATGGCCGCCGTGACACTGATTTCGCATTGGGATGCCAATTTGTTGGAAATCAGATAGCAAAGTTTTTCAACATGAATCTGGCGGATTTGCAGCACGCTGAGAATGCAGATCCCCATGAACCGCAGTCGTAACAACCGAGGAGAGGAAATATGTGGATCAAAAGGTATTTTTTGCAGGATGAGGCTGGTGATCAGGGTAGTGGTGGTGGTGGGGCTGACACTGCTGTTGGTGGCGGCGGTGCTGATACCGTGGCTGGCGGTGGTGGCGCCGATACTGCGGCAGGTGCTGGTGGGCAGGACACAGTAACCGGCGCTTCTGGCGGTCAGCCTACGCCGATTAAATTCCCCGAGAACTGGCGTGAAGGTCTTGCCGCCGGCGATGTAAAGAAGATCGAGCGTCTATCGCGCTACAGCACGCCCCAGGCTGTGTCTGATGCCCTGCTGGCCGTGCAGGCTCGCATTGGTGCTGGCGAGCTGCGCAGCAACGTGCCATTCCCCGAGAAAGGCACGGATCAGGAAAAGGCTGAATGGCGAAAGGAGCAAGGACTGCCTGAGACTGCCGACAAATACGATCTCAAACTGAAATCCGGGCTGGTTATCGGGGAAGAGGATAAGCCGCGGATTGATTCATTTGCCAAAGCACTTCACGCCAAAAATGCTCCGGGCAGCGTGGTCAGTGAAGCGGTAAACTGGTATTACGATGAAATCGACCGGGTGACCAATGAGCGCATGGAGCTGGACAAAACCCAGGTGCAAAGCACCCGCGATACTCTGATCTCTGAAATGGGAATACCGGAATTCAAGGCCAACATGAACCTGGTAAACAGCATGCTTGATACCATGCCGCAGGCCGTACGGGATTTGTTTTCCGGTGGAAGGCTGTCTGACGGATCACCAATTTTAGGCGGTAATCCGTTGGTATTCAAAGGCTTGGCTGATTGGGCGCGCAAGATTAACCCAGCCGGCGCACTGGTGCCCGGCGCCGGTGCCAATACGGCCAGCGCCATCAATGACGAGATCAAAAAGATCGAAACGACCATGAGCGAAAACCGCGCGGCATACAATAAAGATGCCGGCATGCAAAAACGGTATCTTGAATTATTGGAGGCCAGGGAAAGCGCCAAGTAACCAACCTTCGTGGGTGGTACTTATCCCCACTTCGGTGGGGATTTTTTTGCCTATTGCATTTCAAAAAGAGCGGGCATAGAATCGCGTCAATTGCCAGTCACCCCTACCTGTAGGCCCTGGCGATGAGCTGCACACAGAACCTTGTAGCTCGGCCCCGAAAGCCACCATTGCCAGCCCTGCGTAAGCGGTCACCCTGGCGCCAGGCATGATTCGGTCACCCCGATGCGACGGTTAAGAAACTTTAAACCATTGCTGAAAGGAGGCCAATCATGGCCAAAACCCTGAACTTTTTGAAGGCAGTCACCGCACTGCTGATCTTCTGCTTGGCATTTCCGTGCCGAGTATTCGCAGAAAAATACCTGGTTTGCTATTTGGATACGGCATTCCAGACCATGTACCGTCAGGAATTCATTGCCGGTTTCGAGCAGCACGTATCATTGATCCGGGACACCGTGACCACTGATGGCGTGCAGAACGGCAATACTTACGTGTTTCTGGTGGTGGATTCGGGTGGTAACGAGGCCGTAAACCGCGGCACCAATGGCCTGATTCCAGCACGCGCCGACAACAACACGCAAAATAGCTGCGTGCTGACTGAATGGCATGATCTTGTGCGCAAAACCGGCTTCAACGTGTTTGCCAGCCAAGGCAACCAGCGCCAGATCATGCAGATGACCAGCATGGCTGTGCTGAATCGCAAGATCGATAACCAGATCATCACCGAGCTGAACACCGGCACTGTGACGATCGGCGCCACCGGCACCATTCCCGGCATTTCATTATTCCAAAACGGTGTGGTTAAACTCCAAAACGCCGGCGTGCCGTGGGATAGCAACATCACACTGCTGTGCAATCCGTCCTTTCTCGCGTACCTCGAGCAGGCGCCGGAATTCGCCAGCGCGGACTATGTTGATGTTCGCCCGTACAAGGGTGAAAGCGCGAGCTGGCGCGACAAGCCCATGGGCTACCGTTGGCGCAACACGCTGATCATGACGCATCCGAACCTGCCGGGCAAAGCAACAACGGCGGAAAAGAACTTCATGTATCACAAGTCCGCGATCGCTCACGCAGCCAACTCCGATGGGCTTAAAACCCCGGTGGGCTACAACGAGGAGCAGGATTACTCGTGGGCGCGCGCGTCGATGTTTATGGGTGCCAAGTTGCTGCAAAACAGCGGCGTGGTGATTATCACATCAGACGGATCGGCATACGCCTAATCCATTTGACTGCTAGTGGGGGCAGAGCATCGCCCCTGCATCCGGTCTTTTTACAAGGAATACGATCATGGCTTACGCAGGATCCACCGCAGCAACCCCGAATCCGCCCGCCTGCACCAGCGAACAGCTGACGCGAGGCAGCAGCGCATTAACGGGCAACAAGATCCAGGTTTGGCTTTACAGCTCCACAAACCTGACCACTGACCTGACCGCGGCGAACTTCTTTACCGATGGTTGGTATTTGGGCATGCGCCCTGGCGACATCGTTCAGGGCACGCAATACACCAGCGCAGGGTCGAGCTGCATTACGTTCCAAGGCTCGATTGGCGCCGTCACCACATCTGGTGCGCAATTCACCACCGGCAGCGTGATGACTTCGACATTCAGCTAACGCTGAATCCAGCATTACCGGGCGGGGAAACCTGCCCGGTCTTTTCATTTTCCGAGGAGAGGAAACATGGCACAAGCTGATAATGTAGTGGAACTGCAACCCAAGGTGCGCCCGCTTGAGCCGGCGCGCATGAAGGGCGGGGATTTTGTCCGCCAGATACACTGTGCGACCGCGTTTGACGACACCAAGCCCGAGGATCTTCTGATCCCGGAATATTGGGCCCATGTGGCAGCGTCGCTGCATCCGTGGGATCGCGTGGAAGTGGTGGCGAATGATGGTTCATGGTGGGCTGAGCTGATGGTGTTGGATTGCGGCCGCAACTATGCCCGCATGGCAATCATGCGAGACTTTGACTTAAGCGGGAAAACCAATCAGGCGCCGCTGGATATGAAGGCATACACGGTAAAGCACCGTGGGCCGCATTCCAAGTGGTCGGTAATCCGGATATCTGATGGCGCCGTGGTCCATGAAGGATCAGAAAAGCAGGACATGGCTGATGCCTGGCTGAAAAACCATTTGATTGCGTTGGGCAAGTAATTGGCCACCGATCGCCTGAAAATCTACAATGGCGCCTTGCAGATATGCAAGGTGCGCGCCATTGCCAGTTTGACGGTGAACGAGGAGGCGCGTTACGAGCTGGACACCGTTTGGAATGCCGATGGCGTGCAGTACTGCCTGGAGCAGGGGCAGTGGCTGTTTGCTCGCCGGTCGTCAAAGTTCAGTTATGAAACCGCCATTGAGCCGCAATTTGGTTACCGCCGCGCCTTCGCCAAGCCGGATGATTGGGTGAACACTGCCGCGGTGTGCAATGACGAGTACTACAACTCACCGCTCAATCAATATGCCGATGAGAATGGCTACTGGTATGCCGACATCGATGAGATATATGTAAAGTACACCAGCAACCACGTAAATTACGGAATGAATTTCGCCAAGTGGCCGGTGAGTTTTACCAATTATGTTGCGATGTATTTTGCCAGCAAGGTGTGTGGCAAGTTGAGCTCTGACAATGCGCGCGAAGGTGCGATACTCAAGCCGCGCGATGGTCTGTTGGCCGTGGCGCTGGACATTGCTCGAAGCCGCGACATGCAAAGCGAGCCTGCACGTTTTCTGCCGCCAGGTAGCTGGTCGCGCGCGCGCCAGGGCAGAAACAACGGCGATTGGCGCGATGGCGGATCACGCAATAATCTGATCGGGTAAGCTCATGGCCCGCCAGGATATTGCATTCTTGGCATTCAACCGGGGGCTGGTTTCCCGGCTAGGTCTTGCTCGAGCCGACATCAAGCGCATTGCGCTATCTGCCGAGACTTATAACAACTACATGGCCCGCGTGCTCGGGTCAATGTCAATTCGTCCTGGTCGCGCTTATCTTGGATCCACCGCGAGCGATGCGGCAGCCAGGTTTCTGCCATTCATATTCTCAACGTCCGACAAGGCTTTGGTGGAGCTCACAAACCTTGCCATGCGGGTGTGGGTATCTGATGCGCTGATTACCAGAGCGGCGGTTACCACCGCTGTTACCAATGGGTCATTTCCGGCAAACCTTGGTAGTTGGACCGACAATGATGAGGCCGGCGGGATATCACAATGGGTGGCGCCAGGCTACATGGAATTGCTTGGCACTGGCACTGCTGCTGCAATTCGCACTCAACAAGTCACTGTTGCCGGCGCCAATATTAGTGTTGAGCATGCCTTAAGGATATCGATTGTCCGCGGCCCAGTTACTTTGCGCGTTGGCAGCACATCCGGTGCCGATGATTACATATCAGAAACACCGTTGGATGCCGGTACGCATTCGTTGGCTTTAACCCCTACCGGGAATTTTTATATTCAATTCCAGAGCCGACTGGACCGTGTGGTGTGGGTGGATTCTTGCGAGATCGAAGCTGCTGGGGTGATGTCGGTAACGACGCCATGGACAACGGCAGGGCTGGGGCTGGTGCGCTTTGCGCCTTCCGGGGATATCCTGTTTTGTGCCGCCAATGGTTTTCGCCAATACAAGATCGAGCGTAGATCAACCAGGTCATGGTCGGTCGTTGAATATATCCCCGAGGATGGCCCATTCAGGGTGCCAAACATTGGCCCAGGCACATTGACGGCGGGAGCATTGGCTGGCAATACCACACTCACCTCTTCTATTCCGTTATTCAAGTCAACGCATGTGGGCGCGTTATTTTCCGTAACATCGACTGGCCAAACTGTTACCAAGTCTGCCGCTGCATTGAACGATGCAACCAATTCTATCTTGGTAGAAGGCACCGGCACGGACCGGGCTTTTACAATTGTGATTTCAGGCATGACGGCTGGGCGCACGGTGATATTACAGCGTGCTTTCGATGATGCCACTTGGGCTGCTGTGTCGGGGAAAAGCTGGACGGCCGACACCACCGAGTCATATACCGATGCGCTGGATAACCAGTCGGTGTATTACCGTCTGTTGGTGAGCGTGGTAGGGGCCGCTGGCACAACCACCCTCACTCTGTCGATCGCCACCGGATCCATTACCGGTATTTGTCGTGTGACAAATTTCACATCGAATGTACTGGTTAGTGTCGAGGTGTTCAAACCCTTTGGATCCTTGGTGGCCAGCGATATTTGGTCAGAGGGTAAGTGGTCAGACTACCGCGGGTATCCCAGCTCGGTGGCCATCTACGAAGGGCGCATGGTATGGGCGGGTAAAGACACCGTGGCACTTTCTGTGTCCGATGGCTATTACTCGTTTGATGACACCGTGGTGGGTGATTCCGGCCCGGTGGTGCGCACGATTGGATCCGGCCCGGTGGATGTGATCAACTGGATTTTGCCATTGCAACGGCTGATTCTTGGTGGTCAGGGTGCTGAGCATTCCTGTAAATCCACATCCTTTGATGAACCGCTGACGCCGACAAACTTCAATATCAAGAAAGCATCTCGCCAGGGATCGGCCGCCGTCGAGGCTGTTGAGGTGGACAGCAACGGGGTGTATGTGCAGCGAGGTGGGGTGCGGGTATTCAGCATGGAGTTTAGCGGTGATGTGCTGGACTACGTGAGTACGCACCTGACCGCATTGGTGCCAAAGATCGGCGCACCTGGTATTGTCAGAATGGCAGTGCAACGCCAGCCAGATACCCGGCTGCACTGCATACGGTCTGATGGCACCGTGGCTATTATGATTTACGACAAGGTGGAGAACGTCACTTGCTGGCTAACTCTATCAGTTGATGCCGCCGGCGGGCAGGTCGAGGATGTGGTGGTGCTGCCTGGCGATGACGGTGATGAAGAGGACCATGTGTATTACGTGGTCAAGTACACCATCAACGGAACCACCAAGCGGTATCTGGAAAAATGGGCATTTGAGGATGACTGTCTTGGCGATGCTGATTTGTGCTATCTGGCAGATTCTTGCGTGACCTACACCGGAGCAGCCACCACCACCGTGACGGCCGCGCACCTGGCCGGCGAGCAGGTGGTGATCTGGGCTGATGGCGCCGATGTGGGAACAGATGACAACGGCGATCCGATTTATACGCTGGATGGATCAGGACAATGCACGCTGCCGACAGCGGTGAGCAATTACGTGGTGGGATTGCCCTACACAGCACAGTGGAAGAGCGGGAAACTGGTGCAATTGCAAAGCCAGGTAGGGCTGGCGATGAAAGACCACAAAACCATTGCCGAGCTCGGGCTGATCATGGCCGATGTTCACAGGTATGGGGTGAAGTTTGGATCTGATTTCACCAACATGAATGATTTGCCGTCGATGGAAGGCGGTTTGGCTGTTGGTGATGATGAGGTACGGGTGGCATACGATGAGCCGCCGTTTCCGTTTCCGGGGTCGTTTACGATTGATCAGCGCTTGTGTTTGCAGTCGCAGGCGCCGCGGCCGGCAACCATATTGGCCGCATTCACCAATGTTGAGCACCATGGGTAAAAGGGGAATCAGATAATGGATCTCGCCGGCTTTATTCCTGTGGCCATGTCCGCGCTTGGCATGTTTACCGGCGCCGCTGGATCTGCCAAGGCCGCGACGGCCGCGCGTGTGGCCGGCGAAAAGCAGCGTGTGGCAAGCCAGTTTGAGGCTGCACAACTTGAGCAACAGGCCGGGCAGGCTGTGGCGGTTGGCATTCAGGCCGCCAACGAACAGCGGCGCCAGGCTATGCTGGTGCAGTCCCGAGCGCTTGCCATATCTGCTGCAAGCGGTGGCAGTGCAAGCGATTCAACCATCATCAAGCTGCTATCCAGAACGGCAGGTGAGGGCGCTTATCGAGCTGGTGTGGCGCTTTATCAGGGTGAGGAAAAAGCCCGGCAATTGCGCTTGTCTGCCGCATCCAAGTTGTATGAAGGCGATGCGGCGGCAGAAAGCGCTAATCAGCGCGCCGATGCTTACGGAACCACCGCGGCTGGTAACCTGTTGTCCGGCGGCGCTTCGCTATACGCAAAGTATGGGATGGGCAGGCCTTCTGCCGGTAAGTCTGAACCAACGGGCAATTACACCAACAATAACCTGGTCGGGGATTTCCCGATTGATACGCCGGTGTTCGCATGAAAATACCAGATCTAAGCACATCGGAAAGGCCGTTACCCCAGGTTGGCGGTGGGCTCGCCAGCTACCGGGCAGACTTTGGCGGAGCCGAGCAGGCTGGCCAGGCCATGATGCAGGCCGGCAAACAGATCGAGCATGGTGGCGATGAGATATTCGCGCGCGCGAAGGTGGAGCAGGAAAAGCTGGACACCTTAAAGGCCGAAGATGCGTTTACCAAACTACGGGAGAAACAGCTAGAGCTCACGATAGGCGACGGAACCGGGTATGCGCGGCTGAAAGGAAAGGAGGCGCTTAATACGCCGGTGCTGGATGACTGGAAAGGTAAGTTTGGTGAAGCGGTCAAGGGTATTGAATTTGGCCTGACTACAGAAGAGCAGAAAATCAAGTTTCGCCAGCGCGCCAATGTGGCGAATATCCAATTCCAAGAGGGCATATTGCACCATGTCATCAAGGAATCCGACAGTTACGCCAAGGAGGTGTTTGATGGCACGGTGGCAACAGAAACAAGGCAGGCTGCTGCTAATTGGCAGGATGCAAATAATCCGCAGGGGCCGGTTGCATTGTCGCTGGCTCGCATTGGCGAGGCGGTAATATCGCAATCGTTGCGTAATGCTTGGCCGTCGCAGTACGAGGAGTCGGTCAGACTCAAGGCCCAAGGCGCTGTACACAGCGCAGTGATTGATCAAGCCGTGGCTTCAAAGCAATTTCAATTTGCGGAAGAGTACTATAAGAAAAACAAAGCAGACGTTGATCCACAAACAGCCAAGAGGCTCGAGAGTGCCGTGTATAACGGCACCCAGCGTCAATTGTCTGGTGAATACGCATTAAACATTGTGGCCGCGAAGGATAGCCCGGATATTTTGGGGTCGATGCGCGACCAGATATTGACTGATCGAGTGCTTGAGGATGCACCCAAGCGCACTCTACTAAACGATATCGACGCACGGATTAAGCGTGCGGAAACCCAACAAACCACTGCCAATTCATTGGTGGAGAAGGAGATTGAAAAGCAGATTTCCAAAGTCAGAAGCGTAAGCCTTGCCTCGTTTGAGCCGCCGGCGGAAATGATGCTGCCGTTGATCAATGCCACCAAGGGAACCAGGTTTGAGGCCGAAGTAAGTGAGCTGGTAAAGACCATTGACCTGACAAAAGAATTTCGGCGCATGCCGCCAGCCCAGCAGGCCGCAAAGATTACGGAAATGACCGTTAATTACCGTGACAGTGGCACAACCAACGTGTTTGAGAGGCTGCTGAAAGCAATACCTGGCATTGAGACTGGCGGGCTTAAAGATCCATCCAATGCCACCAGTGTGCAGGGGGCCAAGGGTCGCTGGCAGGTGATGGAGGGCACGTTTGACCAATACAAAAAACCCGGTGAGGTTTACAGCAATGAGAAGGACCGGGAAGCTACCGCCATTCGCAAGCTGAGCGATGACTTTGCTTTTTACAATGGCGATCCGTTAAAAACGGCCGCAGCCTATATTGGCGGGCGTGGCGCCGTGTTGCCGGATGGAACCATTCGTGATGATGTAAAGGATAAGCTGGGAACTACGCCCAAGGAATACGCGCGCCGTGTGGGGCAATTGCTCGGTGGTGGCGCCATGCAGTTTGATGTCAGTCTTATCAAGCATTTTGAGGCCATCCATGAGGCGCAGAAAACAGCGCTTAAAGAGTCACCTGTCAGTTACGCCGTCAAGCAAGAGCTGGTGAGCAAGGAAGATCCCGGCGCCCAGCCGATCGACATGAGCAACCCGGCCGGTATTCCTTACGCCGGCATGCAGCGGCGTATAACCATTGCGCAGAACATGGAGACTAAATACGGGGCCGCCTTCAAGCCGCTGACGCCAGAGGAAACCAATCTGGCGGTGGTGACCATCAAGAATCTGGACATTGCCGGCAAGAAAAAGTATTTCGCTGACCTGTACCAAGCGGCAAGCAATAACGCCGGGACGATTGTTTCTGGCATGCGTGACGACATAGGTGGAGCTCGAGCCTACAAGGCCATCATGGCGCAGATCGCCCCAGATAGCCCAGTGCTGGCGCACGCTGGTATGTCGGCAGCTAGAGGGCAGGCAGATCCCAAGGAAGGGGCGGTGGCGGATCTGATCCTGCGCGGCTACCACATCCTGAACCCAGATCAAAAGGGTGATGGCAAGCCGGATAGCGGGAAATTACGGCCGATGCCGCCAGAAGCCAAGATGCGGCTGGATTTCGATAATACGGTGCGGGATGCTTACGCCGGCAATGATGATGCGCGCAACGGGTATTACCAGACAGCCAAGGCCATCTATGCCGCCTTGTCCTCGAAGTCTGCCGATGCCGACACCACCAAACTTGACAGTACGCGCTGGGCTGAGTCAATCAAGATGGCCACCGGCACCATTACCAGCTGGAATGGCAAATACACGCCGATTCCATGGGGCATGGAGCGAGGCCAATTTAAAGACCGGCTGGCCGAGAACATCACCGGGCTGGTGTCCAGTGGCCGCCTGAATCCATCGATGACGCGCCAAAAGCTGAACGACATGAAGCTGGAACCAATCCGGGATGGCCAGTATGTATTTCGGGAAGGAGATACGGTGCTGGCTGACCGCATGGGCAAACCGGTGGTGGTTGATCTGTCCCGCGCGGCGCCGTGGACACCGCCCGAGGCTATGCAACCGAGAACTGGGGAACCAACACAGGCAGAGCTTGAAATTGCTGGGAAGCCATATTTCGGCCGTAATTCAAATAATTTTGGCAGTCGCACTGATGGAAGCCCAAAAGGTAATGGCTGGCTTGGCGTATTAAAACGCCCGGATGGTGGGGTTTCTACTGAATTATCAGCGCAATACGATGATGTGATCGGAGGTAGACCGTTCCCGTTATTAGTGCCAACACTCACAAAAGACGAGGTAAAAACATTGTTAGCTCTAAAAGACAATGAGCGTGCACCAAAAGCAATTGTAAACAAAGCTATAGCGCACGCTGAACAACGGGTGCGCGATGGGAAGAGCCCGTTTAAAGAATAATTATGCTTGATCTCTACCAAGACCAAACCAACGAGAACCTGGCGCAGCTAAAGCCAGTGCAGGACGTTGAGCCCGGCATATTCGCCAATTTTTTTTCAGGGGCCGGATCCCTTACGATGCAAGGTCTTGCCAAAGTAGGAAGAGCGGCAAGCATGGGCGCTTTCGGGGCTGTTAGTGGCCTGCTGAATCCGGTTTTGTCACCCGGGACATTTCCAGGAACCACTGTTGCCAGAGACACATTTTTTAAATGGCACGATGATGTCTTTAATAGAGCGGTAGAGCGCTGGACACCGAATCCAAATGAGGTTGGTTTAGCGGGCGAAATTGTTGGTAGTCTAATACCAACATTGATGACAATCTTGGCTGGCCCGGCTGGTCCGGCAGCAGCGGTAGCCACCACCCAGCTCGGAACCGCCGAGGATCTGGCCCGGAAATACCCCGACGTTTCTGCCACCAAGGCCAATCTGGTGGGCGCTGTACAGGGCGCTGGGCTTGGATTTGGTATCTGGATGCCAATTCTTGGCCAAACTCTCGCCCAGCGCGTTTTGGTGGGTGGAGCGGGGTTTAACGTGTTGCAGGGTGCTGCCATGCGTGGTGTGAGCGGGGCGATACTAAGCGACACCAAGGCCGCTAATGATTTCAAGGCGCTGGAAGGTAAAGCGCTGACGATAGATTTTCTGCTTGGTATGGCGTTTGGTGGTGGTACGCACCTTATTCCAAGCCAGCGGCAGCAAGGCGCCGAGGCATGGAAGAAGATCGACGCATGGGCCAAAACCCTGAAACCCAGCGAGATTGATGCGCTGATGGTGTTGCGGGAAGGGCAACACATCAACGAGGATAGTTTGCCTGGTAAGCCGGCCACCGGGGCTGATCTGAGTGTGCATGTGGATCGTATGCGCCAGGCCATCAATGATCTGGCCAGTGACAAGCCTGTTGATGTGGAACATATAAAAGCGTATCGTGAAACATATGGCGACATCAACCAAGTGCAAGTGCGGCCAGCCGAGGCGGGCGCCGACACAACGGTATTGCAAGGAATGTCACGCGGAGGCCCAGAGGCGACTGCGGCCCAAGTACGCGGAATTGAGCCCATGGGAGAAACGCAAGTCGAGTTGTCGAACGGCATCCAAGGTTTACCTGAAACGGGGCAAATTGGTGAAGCAGCCCTGCAAAACTTGCGGGAGTCAGGTCAGTCAAATGCACCACGAGAACTACCACGAACCCAAACAGGTGATATGGATGTGCGCCCCATGTCACAGGGAGTACCACAAGCACTACTGGTAGAACCTCAATTCACCCCAGATCCAGCCAGATTAGCCGAAGCAGAGCGCCAGGCAGCGCACCTTCAAACCGAGGCCGAGCGGGTAAGGCTGGAAGAGGGCCTGCCCAAACCAGTAACCCCAGAAACCCGGCCACCGAACGACATCACGCCGCTGGATCCGGTGGCGCAAGCCCGAGCCGTGGGCCAGCATATCGAGCGTGCGTTGTTGCAAGCCGGCATGGACACCAAGGAAGCGGTGGCCAATGCCGTGGTGTGGGAAGCCTTTGTCAAGTCTGCCCATGAGCGCTACGGTGTGCCGCCGGCAGAACTGATGGCCAAGTGGGGCGTGGATGTGCGGCGCATGGACAGCGCCGACAAGCTGCTGGGGGCTTTGGAGCAGCGGTATGCTCAAGCGGATAAACCGATTCCGACTGAAACACCAGCATTCAAAAATTGGTTTGGTGGCAGCGCTGTTACTGCCGAGGGTGGCGCGCCATTGCGTGTTTACCATGGTGCCAAGCGCTTGGATCGTATGGGGCCAAAGATTGATCCGAAGCGCGCGACATCCGGGCCCATGCCGTATTTTACCGATAGCACCGATATCGCATCGAAGTACAGCACTAGCAAGGCTGATACCAGTTTGGCGTTGGAAGATGCCACCAACTATGAAAAGTGGTTCAGGATAAAAGTGCCGGGATATCGTAAACCGGTAGATCTTGATCGCGCATGGTTTTCGTTATCGCCAGAACAAAAGGCTGTTATTGCTGAACGCGCACCACAAATTGCTAAGAGCGATGATGGCAGCGAAATCGTATTAGAGCATGGTAATACTCGAGGGACTGGCGGTTATGACCAGCACATTAAAGAGGCGCGCGGGAATCACTTAAAGGCGCTGATGGAGGAGTGGCTAACAAGCGGAAATTTATACAATGATGAAGCTGAATTCCTGAAAGTGCTCAAGATGGCCGGCATGGACATGGCCAAAGTCGAAATGCACGATCCATGGGCTGAATACCCTGGCGTGTTGCCGGTTTACCTGGCCATCAAAAACCCGCTGCGCACCGAGGAAGTAACGCCAGAATTGATCGCCAAACTCGAGCAGGCTGTAAAGCGCACGCGGCGCGCGACAAACGAGACTGGCGATATGTGGGATAAAAACCGCCAGTCACCCAAGGAATGGGTGGAAATGCTGAAAGGCGATTTAACCAAGGGCGATAATTCATATGTGTGGACCAGCATACCTGATCGCATTACAGCCGAACTAAAGGCGCTGGGTTTCGATGGGATTATTGACCGCGGCGGTAAAGGTGGTGGCATGGGGCATACCGTGTATATCCCATTTGCGCCAGGCCAAGTGAAATCCGCAATAGGAAACCGCGGCACGTTTGATCCGAACAACCCAAATATTCTGTATCAAAGCGCCAGCACCAGGGTTCCGTTTGCCATTGGGAAGGATCTAGAAAACCATATTGATAACCGATTGCAAATCGGACTCGACACGTTTAAGGGTGCGCAAAAGTCTTTTGATACCGCCATCAAGTTATTAACCAGTTATGTGAATTGGCGCCCGAATCCAAAATTGCGCGGTGCTGAGTCCCGTGCTGAGAAGTTTATTGATGATGCCAAGAATAACTTGCTGTGGCTTTATGACCAGGTGCCGGCCGAAACACGAGCCAGATCTAAACTTTGGTATGAAGGCGCGAACAGGATAGCCGGTTTGTTGTCATCCAGGCACCCAGTGACACCAGCACAAGCTAGTGCAATTATTGCTGTTCATTCGCCTCAAACTGAATGGTTTACCAATGTCTCGAGGGCAGAGCGGGTAATGGATATTTGGTTTGGCAAACAAGATGCAGCATGGTCGCCTGAGATGAGCACCACCGCATCTCGTATTTTGGCGAAACCACAATATGCCGAAGATCTTGCTGCAATCACTGGTAAAACCCTGCGTGATTTGGACGGCGATCCATGGTTGCAAGCCATGTGGATGCGCGTTTTTGATGAATCGCACAATCCCAAGGTATTCAGGGAAGTGAAACCAGAGGGGGCGTGGGGTGATTTTCTCAAAAATGACAATGGATCTGATGCCAGTTTTTCATGGGCCAGCTTTGGGCATATAGCCAAATCGATTGAGATCATCAAGGATGGATCGCCGGGGAATATCAGCAATGCGCTTGGCGGGGCGCATAAAGTAAGAAGTTTTTACAACAATATTTTTGATCCCGGCGCTGCGCATGGCGACGTTACCATTGATACGCATGCAGTGGCCGCAGCACTCCTGCGGCCTTTGAGCGGCAACGATACCGAGGTAACCCATAACCTTGGCGCCGGGGTAGGAAATGCCCAATATGGCATCAAGGGCACATACGGCATTTTTGCGGAGGCATATCGTAGAGCTGCCACAGAAAGGGGGGTGCTGCCGCGCGAGTTGCAATCGATAACGTGGGAGGCGGTACGTGGGCTTTACACTGACGTTTTTAAGCGATCAGCAAAGGCATCCGAGGTGGAGGGGGTTTGGAAACAATACAAAGCAGGAGACATAAACGAGGCACAAGTACGTGGTAAGATATTGGAAATCGCAGGAGGGATAGATGAACCGAATTGGCATAGATCCGACAGTAGTCCACCTACAAAAACGTGGACTTCCAGTTACGGTGGAGAACTGGCTGACTTTCAATTATCCAGACAACCTGCCGGATCCGGTTCCGGCCGAGATATTGCTGGAAGCAAAGGACGCCGTAAAGGCAGCAAAACACTCTACCAGTCCGAGGTAGAGCAACCGGGCCGCCCCGGCCCGACATGGTACAGCGAGCTCGCGCGCCAGGTGGACTACCTGAAAATGAGCGCAGCGCCGGGCAAGGGCTGGAAGGACACCATCAAGGGGCTGGCCAGCAAAGGGGTGATCAAGCCGGCCGAGATCGAGGCCACCGGGCTGAATGAGTGGCTGGACCTGCAAGAAGGCAAGGTGACCAAACAGCAAGTGCAGGACTTCATTGCCAATAATGGGGTGAAAGTGGAAGAGGTGACGCTGGGCGATGACAAACCCGAGACTAGAACACCGCTAACGCACGCCGAAGCTACAGATATTCTGGCGCGTAACCCGAGCGCTTTTATTGAAGGCCCGTATGGCGGAAGGTTCCATGCCGATCGTATCCACCTTGGCACATCAACAGATCAATATTTTCTGGTTGAAGGTGGAAAGTCGGAAAGCACCAAATTCAGCCAATACCAACTCCCCGGCGGCGAGAACTACCGGGAGTTGCTGCTGACGTTGCCGATTAAGCGCGAGGCTGGAAACATGCTTCCGTTTAATGAATGGCTGCCAAAACAACCGTGGTATCAAACATGGAAATCAAAAGGTGCCGATGACTTTGAGGCAAAACGGCTATATTCGGAATGGTCGTTGCGGGAATTGAATGGGCGTGATGCCTCATCGTTCCAATCCAGCCACTTCGACCAGCCGAACATCCTCGCGCATATAAGATTCAACGAGCGCACCGATGCCGATGGTAAGCGCGTGCTGTTCATCGAGGAAATTCAGAGCGATTGGGCGCAGAAGGGGAAGAAGGAAGGGTTTCGTGACGATGCGGCGAAAGACTTACCTGATGGATATTCACTCAAGGGAGGCGGCAGTAATTGGTGGGTTGAGGATGCCGCTGGGAAAATGGTCAATCCGTTCAAGCGACCGTCGCGTGAAGAAGCGATTGGCGAAGCCATACATGGACGCAGCACCGCTGATACGCTAGATCGTAATACACGCGCTGGCAGCAATATCCCCAGCGCCCCATTCGTAGGCAAGACCGAAGCATGGGTAGCGCTCTCAATGAAACGCATGATTCGCTATGCCGCTGAAAACGGCTTTGACCGTGTGGCTTGGACTAATGGCGAGCAGCAGGCGGCGCGGTATGACTTGTCGAAGCAGGTTGATTATATTGACTACAACCGCGAGGGGCCTGACACGTTCCGTATGGCGATTGTTGCCAAAGGTGGCGATAGCGTAAATCTCCCAAAAGAAACATTCACCGCTTCCGAGTTAGAAAACTATGTTGGAAAAGACATAGCGCAGAAAATTATAAATGGCGAAGGGCAGCCCGGCGGTGGGCGCATGACGTTGCGCGGCCCTGATCTCAAGGTCGGCGGCGAAGGCATGAAGGCTTTCTACGACAAGATCATCCCGAACGTGGCGAATGATGTGTTGAAGAAGTTGGGCGGGGGGAAGGTTGGGGAAGTAACGATACCTATTGCGCACACATTCGGTGAGCGTGGCAACAGACGAGCGGATCAAGAAATATCTGATTTCCTGCAAGAGAGCAAAGAGAGCAAGCAACCCGGCTTCGACATAACCCCAGCCATGCTGGAAAAGGTTATGTCCGGCATGCCGTTATTCCAGGGCGGAACGCGCGGCGCGGTGAATTTTGAAATCGGCAAGACCATTATTGCCCTGTTTGAGAAAGCCGACAAAACCACATTTCAGCACGAGACTGGGCACGTATTCCTGGAAATGACCAAGGATCTGGCCAGCCGGGCTGATGCGCCGGTGGCCGCCATGCAGGACTGGGCCACGATCGCTGACTGGTTGAAGATCGAGGGCGGAACCATCACGCGCGAGGCGCACGAGCAGTGGGCGCGTGGGTGGGAGAAATACCTGGCCGAAGGGGTGGCGCCAAACGAGGGGCTGAAAGCCGCATTCAGGCGATTCCGGGACTGGATCATTGAGGTTTACAAATCCCTCACCAACATCGATGCGCCACTGAATAACCAGATCCGCGGCGTGATGGCACGCATGCTCGAAAGCCAGGCCAAGGATCCGATAGCCAAGGGCGGGCTCGAGGATCCCAGGTTGCAACAACCGGAATTCCGCAAAGCACTCGAGGAAATGGGCCGGGATGCCGGCTGGGCTGAGATAGGCGGAAGCATTTTGAGGGAACGTGCCGGATGGGAAGCGGAAGGGGAGCCTAACCGCGGCGCCGTGGTAGGCCGTAGCGAGTGGATACCGCGCGCCGAGTGGTATGAGCGCATGCAGGCCAGCGCAGCCAATATGCCAGGGGTGGGTGGCAAGTCTGTCCGTGATGCGGTGCGCAAGGCGCTGATGGGCGAAAAGATGACCGCCGGCGAAAAGCGGGCTGTGACCTGGATGATGGATGAGCATGTAACGGTGATGAAGCACTGGGATGAGGTACACGGTGCTGACGCTAATCCGGCCGGTGATCCGTTTGAAATAGCCAACACCCAGCACGCCGAGGGCATAGAACCAACCAAGGCTAATACGCTGGACATGACACTGATTGACCGGGCGCGGGAAGTGGCGCCGGATGCGTTTGAAGCAATACCCACCAACTACGATGACGCCCAATACATGGCCGCCGTCCGGGAGATTGTCGATGCAAATAAGCCCAGAACTCAAGAAGTTGATCAAAGCGGTGGACAAGATGCGCAAGGCCAGGGCCAAGCGCCAGAAACCGCCCAAAACGGGTCCGTAGTCCCTCGGGCGCAAGCCGGTGGCGGTGATCTTCCTCCTCCTCTCACCGATGCGGGCGAAACGTCCGGGGGCTCTGCGGGCACCAATATGGTCCAAAACGAGGCTAGGCGTTTTGCTGCCGAAAACCCAGAGATCAAGATGGTGGTAGGCACCGACGATCAGGGTAATCCGGTGCGCAAGAGTCTGAACGAAATACTGGATGATGCCGCACTGGAAACCGAGCTGGCCATGCGTGATGTAGAATTGTTCCAGGTGGCGGCCGAGTGCTTAATGGGGATAGCGTAATGGCTATGGTTTACAGCATCGTCGCTGGCCGCAAGATAGAAGTGCCTGACCGCCCGAAGGCGGTAGCTGCATCTGCCGCATCGCCGGCGGATCGGGCTATGGCCATGCAGCTCGCCACCTATTTGGTCGAGGCCGAGGCCAGAATAAAAGCCCTGACAGACAGCCTGGCTGCTGAAACGGCAAAGGCCAAAACGCTTGGGCAAGAGTGCGGTCGCCATGAAAGCGAATGTGACGCCGCTGAAACCAAGGCGGCTGATGCCCTGGCCGAAGTCTCGAAACTTCGCATTGCCATGGCCAAGGCCGAAGGCGATGCCAAGGCTGCCATGGCTAAACAGCAGGCTACTATTGAAACAGAGAAAGCATTGCGCGTCGCGGCTGAAAAGCGGGTGCGTGACATGGCAGAAGAGCATAAGAAAATGCCCATGCCGGCGGCAACCATTGACATGGCGCAGATCACTGCCGCGATCAGAGCAGCCATGCCGGAAAACAAACCCAGCAAGCCGCAATTTTCTGTTGATGTTTCAGAGCGCGATGCAAACGGGCGTATCAGCAAATTCAATTTAAAAGCGAAGTAAAGGAGATCCATCATGGCCGGGAAGATTGACAAATTTGAGTATGATTTTGGACGCCTTGTGTTTAACGGCGTGGCGATTACCAACGTGGCTGCGACTGCCGGAACCACATCCTGGTGGATTGGATTGATGACGGCGGATCCAACTGAAACCGGGTCTACCGCGGCCGAAGGCGGTTACACGGCATACACGCGGGTGCAAATGGACCGCAGCACGCAAGGCACCAGCCCATTTGGTTGGGCTGTATCGTCGGGCACGGTGATGAGTGCATCGCCAACGGGGAACATCAATTTCCCGCAGGTTGCTACGACCAGCACCGGGACATTCACGCATTTTATGTTGTTCCCTTCGAGCGCAGCACAGGCATCCAGTGGGCTGTACTTTGGCACGGTCACGCCAAACATCAATTTCAGTCAGAACGTGACGCCGCAGCTTACGACTTCAAGCTCGATCACCGAGGATTAAATCGTGGCCCTCGAACAAGAAGATCGTGTCAAGGACCAGACCGCCACCACTGGCACCGGCACGGTTACGATTGATGGGGTGGCACCCACCGGATACCGCACGTTCGCCGCAGCTCACGCGAGTGGCGATACGGTGCGCTATACCATCGTCAATTCTGACCTGTCGGAATGGGAGGTGGGGCAGGGGGTGTGGACTGCGGCAGGCACCACGTTGACCCGCGTCACGGTCTACGCATCGAGCAATGCCGGCGCACTCGTCAGTTTTTCTGCCGGCACCAAGGTCGTGTTCACCGGCCCCACCGCGGCATTCAGCGATGTGGCTCCAACCTTGGGCTGGTATTCCCCCAGTGCAGACCTAATCCGCACGCCGAACTCGGTGACGGTGGATGACACCATCACTGCTAGTAACTTGTCGGTTACCGGTTTCGCGCGAAGAAATGCCATCATCAACGGCGACTTTATGATATGGCAGGAAGGAACGAGTTTTGTTTCCCCTGCTGCGACTACTTATACGGCGGATATGTGGACGCAATACAACAATAGCGGCGCTACGTACACTATATCGAAAAGCGCAGATGCCCCAACCGTGGCGCAAGCATCGAGGCTAATAGTTGACACTATGCTGGTTGATATTACCGGCGCAGATGGAACAGTTGACGCTGGGGATTTTACTGTAATTTATACAAAAATCGAGGGTTACAATTTCAGGGCTTTGGCGCAAGTCAGTATGACGCTTTCGTTTTGGCATAAGCACACCGATACTGGAACGTATTGCGTTGCTGTGCAAAATTCCGGACAAGACAGAAGTTATGTTGCCGAATATACGCAAGCTGTTTCTGATACGTGGGAATATGCCTCCGTTGTAATTCCCGCCTCGCCTACAGCCGGGACTTGGAATTACACAAGTAGCATAGGCTTGCAGGTATTTTTTACTATGTCGTGTGGAACTACATACCAAACCACGGCAGGGTCATGGCAAACAGGCAACTACTACGGCACATCCGGTCAAGTCAACACCATCTTAGACAACACAGCAAATATTTTCATGCTCGCCGGTGTGCAGCTTGAGCGTGGATCTGTTGCTACGGAGTTTGATGCGAGGACGTGGCAGGAGGAACTGGCGCTGTGCCAAAGGTATTACTACAAAACTTTTTCCGTGGGCGTGGCCCCTGCGCAGAATACTGGGTCTGCTGCTGGCGCTTTGGCGCAAAACATATCCACGGCTGGCGTCGGTAACAAGACCGTTTACTGGCAGTTCCCCTGCTCGATGCGAACTGCTCCAACAATCGTCACTTATAACCCGAACGCTGCGAATGCGCTATGGCGCAACCAAGACGCAGCCGCCGATAGTGGGGCAAACACATCAGCAAACGCATCGTCTGCGGGCGTGACAATGATTAACGCTGGGGTCGCTGGGGATACGGCGGCTCAACGCGCTGTAATTCATGCCACAGCAGACGCGAGGCTTTAATCATGGCTTATCTATCACTTAGGAGAATATCATGGCGATAGGCGTACCCTTAACTGGCAGCGGAGATACCACCGCAACGATTGCGACCGATCTGGTCAGCACCAATCATTACCAGTATATGAAGATGGCCAACGGCGTAGCGGGATCTAGCGCCGTTGCCAGTGTGTTGGTTACTACGCCGGGCAGCGCCGATGGCGGCCTGGTCACCCGGCCGATCGCAAGTACCGGTTACACGCAAGCTGCGGTTTTGGTGGCCGGGTCATCTGGCAACGTGGTCGGCGCAGTCGCCGTGAGTTCAGGTGTGGTGTTGGGTGCCGGATCGTCGGCAAACACCATTGGCGCGGTGGCCTTATCCAGCGCCAACGCGGTGTATCTGGGTGCCGGCACCACGGCAACTTTTAACTACGTGCAATCGATAGCCTTTTCTTCCGGCAACGTATCACGTTCCTCGATCAGCACCACCGTTGATATTCAGTTGATCGCCGCCAATGCCAACCGCAAGGCGCTGATTATCGGCAACCGCAGCACTGCGCAAACGGTCGGCATCGGATTTTCCACTGCCGTTCTGACTACCGGGCTGGCGAATGTGGATGTGTATCTGGCACCGTCTGCGTCTTTGAGTTTTGGCTTGAACGGCGGGTTGCCGCTTTATCTTGGCCCGTTGCGCGGGATTAACCTGACATCAACTACCGTGGCCGGCAGTGTGGGCGTGACCGAGTTCACCTAAAATGTCACTGCTGCTGCTCTTCAACAAACGGCGCGCTGAAGCCGCTCCCGATATAGGGGAGTCGGGTTGGGGATCGGTGCCGTTTGGTGATCTGCCGTTTGCAGCAAGCAAGTATGTAAACGATACCATTGCCCAAGCCGCGCTAAATGCGGCCGGCGCTGCAACAGCAATAGTGGCGGGTCAATCACGCGCATCCGGGGGAATGAGTTCTACCGGATCCGCTACTGCGATTATGAATGGCAAAAGCGCCGTATCTGGCGCGGCCAGCTCGAGCGGCGCCGGTACAGCTATCGCGGAAGGAAAGGCGCAAGCATCTGGAAGTTTAAATGCGGCCGGTACGGCAACGGCTATTGGGTCTGGTAAATCCAGCGCATCTGGCGCAATGAATTCTGTTGGTGCTGGGACTGCCATTATGGTGGGGTCTGCTGCGGCATCTGGCGCGATCAGTTCCAGCGGGGCTGCAACAACTATTGCAGTTGGCAAGTCACAGGCATCCGGCAGTTTAAATGCAGTTGGTGTCGCAACCGCCATCGCCGGCGGT
>TARA_R110000868_G_scaffold235273_8_pt1 | contig 51639 bp, 48 predicted proteins | sample TARA_R110000868 | Tara Oceans TARA_R110000868 (sample SAMEA4397489) | marine metagenome | biome: Polar Biome; feature: [SRF] surface water layer (ENVO:00010504); material: water (ENVO:00002006), including particulate matter (ENVO:01000060) such as... | depth 5 m | reverse complement strand
CTAGGAGCATCAGTAGAAGAAATTGCCGATATCACCAAAGTAGATCCTTGGTTTCTTCAGCAAATTCGATATATGGTATCACTAGAAAATAGAACAGAAGGGACATCTCTCGAGGAAATCACAAAAGACGAGATGTTTGAAATGAAACAGGCAGGATTCTCAGATACACAAATCGCGTGGCTATTGAGTAGAAGTGGAGAAGCCGTAAGCGACAATCAAGTTCGTGATAAACGCATTGAAATGGGATTAAAGCCAAGTTTTAAACTAGTGGATACTTGTGCGGCAGAATTTCCAGCCCAAACTCCTTACTATTATTCTGCTTATGAAGGCGAGAATGAAAGCATAGTTAGCGATCGCAAAAAAGTAGTGATCTTAGGGAGCGGACCGAATAGAATTGGGCAAGGAATTGAGTTCGATTATTCTTGTGTTCACGCAGTTCTTGCAGCCAAAGATATGGGTTACGAAGCTATCATGATTAATTGTAACCCAGAGACCGTCTCCACAGATTTCGATTTTGCTGATAAGCTTTATTTTGAGCCCGTATACTGGGAGCGCGTGATGGATATCATCGATCATGAAAAACCAGAAGGAGTAATAATTCAGGTTGGAGGTCAAACTGCTCTGAAGTTAGGAAAGAGATTTGTTGAAGCAGGAATCAAAATTTTCGGAACTGCTTTCGAGATGATCGACTTCGCTGAGGATCGAGGGGAATTTTCGGATCTACTCAAAAGATTGGACATTCCTTTCCCTGAATATGGAATGGCTACAGAAGTTGAAGGAGCACTTGAAGTTGCAAATCGTATCGGTTATCCAGTTTTAATCCGTCCAAGTTATGTGCTTGGAGGTCAAGGAATGCGAATTGCGGTAAAAGAATCAGAACTTCGACGATATGTTGCCAACATTCTGAAATCTCACCCAGAAAACGCCTTCTTGATTGATCGATATTTAGAACATGCCATTGAGGTAGATGTAGATTCTGTGTATGACGGAGGTCAACTTCATATTTCTGGAATGATGCAACACATTGAACCAGCAGGAGTTCACTCTGGTGATTCTACAGCTGTACTTCCTCCGTACTCTCTAAGTCAAGAAATTCAGGATACCATTGCAGAGTATCAGTTAAAAATAGCAGAAGCGATGGAAATTTTAGGGTTTCTCAATGTACAGTACGCTGTTAAAGATGGAAATGTATATGTATTGGAAGCTAATCCCCGGACTACACGAACCGTGCCATTTTTAGCTAAAGCGAATCAAATTCCTGAAGCCGCAATTGGCGTAAAAGTGATGTTGGGCGCAAAACTCAAAGACTTCGATCTCAAGTCAAAGCTCAAAAACTGGGCGATTAAAGAGCCGGTATTCCCGTTCGATAAATTCCCTGGAGTTAAAAAAGAGCTGGGACCTGAAATGAAATCCACCGGCGAAAGCATTTACTTTGCCGATGACTTCAACGATGAACACTTCAGAAAACCGTTCGAGTTTAAGAGTCTTTATTTGAGTAAGTAGGGTTAGCGCGGATTTACTTTTAAGTTAAATAAAGGGATATCAGCAGAAATAAATATCCCTAAACCCCAATCTCTTTCTGCAAGAACAGGTAAACTAGATTTATTTTCAATTGCTACTTCCCTTAATTGAGGTCCCTTTTGAAATCCAACTCCCATAGAGAGAGGTATATTTTTGAATCCAAAAACTGCATAGCAACCAAGAACAAATACATTGTCTAAAGTTATTGTAGGAACATCTAATTTTTCGTTTTTATCATCTACTCTAAAACTCACTATTGAGCCTAAATCTATCAATGGAAAGAAAAGACTAAAAGATTGAACTCTTTTTAAGGGCCAGAAATTTTTATCTATACCCCAAGCAAATTCTATTCCTATCGGAGCATGTAACCCAAAACTGTCAAAAGTCAGGAAATTATCATACTCAAGACTTGCGAGTTTTGAAGCGGAATCGCTAGCAATGGAATCAATTACATAGCTTTGATTGAACATACTTAACCCAACATAAGAATTTATCGAAATTGAAAATTTTGCATTTCTTTTGATTTGTGAACTACCAACAGGAAGAACGGCTGTTTCAATAGCCGCTTTTACTTGTTCAGAAGACTCTGCTTCAGCGACGTTAGCAATAAAGGTTCCATATTTTAAGAATTGATCATTCAAAGGGATGTTTAAGCTGTCAAGTACGATAGTAACATCCATTACCAAAGACGCATAATTTTTAGCTGAAAGGTTATTAATTATGCTATTTGCCTTATCAGCAAAGTAGAGCAATTCATTAAGACTTTGAGTTGGAAGATTCGGATCAATTTTTTTGAAACTTTCAATTACATCTAATATCTCTATTATCTCATTACTATAAGTGTAGAACTGTTCAATTGTTAGCTTATCACCGCTCTCAGTAATTTTTTGGATAGTTTTTAATGATACGCTAAGTGTCTGTATTTTAGAGTTAAAGTCCCGAACAATTGTTTTTAGATCGTTTAATTGTGTGACCTTATTACTAAATAAGTTTGCTACTTTTTTACCACTTAATTCTAAGTCTTTTTCTAGTAATTGCTGATAGAGAAGACCAAAATAAATTTGTGCGGTTATATCATCTTTTAATAATCCTTCTATCTCTGTGTAAGATACCCAAACCTTATTTTTTGTAGTTTCTTCCGCAAGTAAACTTTGTGAAATTAAATCTAAAAGCTTTAATGATTCCCGAAGAGTCTGCAGTTCAGGACTTTGAGTACTATTCAAATGCTTACTCGATGCTGCAAGGTTTAAAATTGTTGCCAGATCATTTCCTGCTTTTAATGGTTTGACCAACTCCAGACTTGCTAATAAAATTTTTACTTCATCTTTAGCAAACTCTGTGGCATGGTTTTTCTCAAGATTGGGAATATTTTCAGGCAGATTATTTAAATCTTCAATAAATGCTTCCCTGATTGTACTTAGCATGGAAGCAAATTCCAGAGGTTCAAACTGTCTCAAATATTCTGAAGTAGTAGGTAAAAGTATTCCTAAATCAGTACCGGGCTTAACTTTATCTTTTAATTTCGAAAAATAAGCAATAGTTAATTCCTGATTAGCTCTTTCTATTAGAAATTGAGCTGCTCCATCGGCAATAGTTGATACGTTTAATCCGCCAATTTGATCTTTGAATACAGATACAGGCACTAGTTTAGGTGTGTCTGAACCTGAACTTACTCCTCTTGGCATTAGTGGCAATAAAAATTTATTTCCATTAGAGTTGAAGTAATCATAAAAATCTCCACTGGTCTTAACTGTATCTCTTGCTTCTTCATCTAAATATTTTATTAAAATATTTAAGTACTGATCATCACTAATTCCATTAGCTTGAAGTACATCAAACTTTTGGCCAACTACATAGTCATTTAATTTTATAGCATCTTTAAAAGTATTTTGAGCTTGAACGCAGTTTATTATAATTATTGAAGTAAGGAAGCTGATTAAAAATAATTTCATTATATATTATTAATTAATTTTTCTTTGTTTAACCGACGGTATTCTATTTCATGTGGTTTAAATGGGTCGCAAAAAGAAACAAGCTTTTCATTTATTTGATCAATTCGTATAGTTTTTTTATTGCTTATCATAAGCGTACACAAACCGGTTATGAAAGGAGTTGCAAAACTAGTGCCATTGAAATAATCGAATTCATTTTGTGTACTTGTTGAATACATATCTACTCCAGGGGCACATATATCAAGGTTTTTTGATTTTATAGTTTTAGGACACAGTTTAGATTCTTTATCAATAGCTCCAACAGAGATAACATTCTCAAAATCTGCTGGTAAATCTCCATCAGTCCGATCTTTAGAATTGCCTATTGCGGCAACAACAATGCAATTATTCGAAAGGCAATTATCAATTTCATTCTTAAGTTGAGCAATTTCATCATTTGATAAACGGGATTTTTTTATACCTCCAGATATAGATATGATATTTGCTTTAGATTTATAGAATCTTAGTGCATCGAGTAACCTTTGAAAGCGAATGCCACCTGATTTTGTAGCATTAATTCTTCCAATCATGAATATCGCATTTGGAGCAATACCTGATATGCTTTTGTAGCCATTAGCAGCTAAGATTCCAAAACATGCTGTTCCATGACCATATTTATCTAAATCATCTATACTATTGTAACCAGTGAAATCATTGGAATTTTTAAGGTCGATATTGACCCCATTAAAGCTCTGATGTTTAACTTTATAGCCAGTATCTAGGATGCAGACTTTAACTCCATCCCCTTTATTCCCTAATTTTAGCCAAATTTTTTCAATTGAATAATCATCAAACCACCAATCCTTGTTAGTTGCAGTATTTGTGTTTTTGTCTACTGTTATTGGTTCAATAGTTTTTTCAAACCCCCCACTCCAATAAAAATCTTCATTCTTATCTTTATACCATTTATCAGAAGTAAACCCACCTTCCGTATGATTTTCCCCTACCCATTCTTCTACTAAATCAACTGTAAAATCTTTATGTAGATAACCTTTTAGATTGTTTGAATTTGCTTCAGGAACTCCCGCTCGAATCCTCACATTCTGCGGTGCTTTTAATTTCAGACTAATATCTTTGACTTTTCTGCTCATCCTAATGCACCATCCCCCTTCTGACCTTTCCTCTTCAACTCATTCTTTATGTTCACTACTTTTCTTAGTAAATCAAACCAAAAAGGGGCTCCCATACTTATGGCTAATGCTGTAATAATCCATCCAAAGAAAACAGTTATAGTAATATGTTCGAAAATAACCTCTACATAATCTTCAGTTTTGGCATCTTTTTTCTTTTCTATTTTTTTAAAGTCCCAACCAATTCCTAAGCCAGCATCAAGCATTTCAATTTGTGAACTTCGTAGTGTATCAAGCTGATCTTTTAACTTTTTCAAATCAGAAGGATCTAAATGCATCTCTTTAGGTAGACTACTATTTTTTTCAGCATACTCCGTCGCTTGTTGTACTAATGCATTCCTGATTTCGGGGTTATCCTTTAAAACCGAAAAAATATGGATACTATTTATATTGAATAATGCAGAGACCAATAATCCTAAACCAAAGAGAGTTCTTCTCAACTTTCTTTTAAATCTTGTTCTTGACAAATAAATGGCATCATCGAAAAGATCAATCAGTTCAGTTCGATTTAGCTTTGTATTAGTCATATCTGAATAGACATTAGCAAACTTTTCTGAGGTAATAGAGTCTGGCAACCTTAGTCTATCAATATCCCAGGCAAAGTATTGGGGTGAAAGAAGATTCTTCGATTGTAAAAACCAACCGGCAGGCTCAACTAAAGCTTTCATTTTTTCATGGTTGAAGAAGCTGGCTGTTTTTTTATCGTCATTGTCTAATAACTCTCGAATAATTATTGCCTGCTCCCTACCCCTGATATTTAAAGCAGAATTAATCATCTCATTCACAATACTCACAAACAAACTGAAGAGCAGGTAGATAAAGATCATCCCGATGACTACATCTAATGCTTCAATACCGAACATAGCTTTCCCTATTAATTAACAATTATCCCGAAACTGCTGGGAAGCATGAGAAGCGAAAACCCTTAACCGACTATGTCCCTTAATTCTATTAACCTAATTCTTTAGCTGTAACTATTATAGTTAACGAGATTTAAACATCAAAATTAAATTACTTTCCTAATACTTTGATAATAAATCCTCTCTTTTTACTGTTTTCTTAGGTATTTTAAATACTCAGTTAAAAAGTGTTACAGTCCTAATTATTACATGATTCATCAAGCAAAGAGTATTCTTAAAGATACGTTCGGGTATGATAATTTTCGCCTTCAACAAGAAGCGGCGATTACTCAGATTTTAAATAAAAAAGATGCATTGGTTATTATGCCAACAGGTGGGGGTAAGTCGATTGTTTATCAAATTCCTGCGTTAATCTTCAATGGCATGACCATTGTAGTTTCTCCACTTATTTCTTTGATGAAAGATCAAGTTGAGCAACTTCGAGAGTATGATATTCCGGCGGTGTATTTGAACAGCTCTCTTCGACCAGAAGAATATGACTATAACGTAAAGCGCGTGCAGTCTGGTGAGATTAAACTCCTCTATCTTGCTCCTGAAACCTTGATGATGGAGAAAACTAGAGACCTACTTAAAGGTCATACTATAGATTGTTTTACGATTGATGAGGCGCACTGTATTTCGGAATGGGGTCATGACTTCCGTCCTGAATATCGACAAATGGCCGAAGTTCGAAAAGATTTCCCCGAGGCAGTTTGTATTGCGCTTACGGCAACTGCAACACCGCGCGTTCAGGAAGATATTAAGCAGAGTTTAAATCTGACAGATTCTGAAGCCTTTATTTCAAGTTTCGATCGCTCGAACCTATTCCTGAAAATTGCTGATAAAAAAGACCCTGAAAATCAGCTACTGGATTTCTTATACACTCGAAAGAATCAATCTGGGATTATATACTGTTTTTCTCGTCGACAAGTAGACGAAATTTATTATTTATTAGAGCAAGAAGGCTATTCGGTGAAGCCTTACCATGCAGGATTGAATTCACGAGATCGATCCATCAATCAGCGCGAATTTATTAGAGATGATGTACGGATTATTGTTGCTACTATCGCATTTGGTATGGGGATAAATAAACCGAATGTGCGCTTTGTAGTTCATTTTGATATGCCACAAAATATTGAATCGTATTATCAGCAAATTGGTCGTGCCGGTCGTGATGGACTTCGCTCGGATTGTATTTTACTATTTGGATATGCTGATACTCAAAAGATTAAGTACTTCATCAATCAGAAGGAAGGAAACGAGAAACAGGTTGCGGAAGATCACCTGAACAAATTGGTGAAATATCTGGAATCACTAGATTGTCGGAGAAAACCACTGCTTGGGTATTTCGGCGAAGAGTATACTAATGATGAGTGCGGCATGTGCGATAATTGCCTTTCTATTGATGATGATGTAGAGGACATGACCATTCAGGCTCAGAAATTTATGAGTTGCATGATTAAAAGTGGCGAACAGTTTGGGGCTGGGCATGTCATTGATATTCTTCGAGGCTCAAAAAATCAGAAAGTACTTGAGAGTGAACATGATAAGATTTCAACCTATGGTATTGGAATGGAGTGGTCAAAAGATCAATGGACACAACTTTCGAGATTACTAATGCGCCAAAACTACATCGCGAAAGGCGAGTTTGGTAGTTTAATTATGGAAGAGCGAGGACATAATGTGTTAAGTGGTTCCGAAAATGTATTTGGAACGCTTGATCGCTCAAGTACAGCCATTGACGGTGACACGGTAGTTCGAACATCCAGCGATGTTGAAAATGATTACAACGTGGAGCTATTCGAATTGCTACGCATTAAGCGAAAGGAATTGGCTGATGCCGACGATGTCCCTCCATATGCTGTTTTCCCTGACACTACGCTTATTGAGATGGCATATTATTTCCCTCAAAACAAGAATGCATTAGAAGCTTTATATGGTGTTGGAACTATAAAGAAGCAAAAGTTTGGCGATTCCTTTATCGGCATTATTAAGAACTTTACAGCCGAGCATGATATAATGGAGCGACAGAAATCCCTTCAACAACGGGTTAAGAAAAGAGTGGCTACAGAAAAGCATGAATTGGTGGGAGAAGCCTTCAATAATGGTCAGTCTATTAAGCTCTTAGCTGAAGAACATGGAGTGAAAGAGGTTACTATTCTAACGCATCTTAAAAAGTTTTTAGATGAAGGAAAAGAGTTAAGACTAGACGGTCTTCTTGAGGCTTCAAGCCTTTCAGATCGACAACGAGATCAGGTAATAAAGGCAATGGACGAGAAAAGCCCGTTGATGCTACGCCCAGTGTATGATTTACTAAAAAAGCAGATTGGCTATGATGAACTAAGAATCATGCAGCTATTTTATTTGGCGAGTAAGAAGTAGCACCTATTTGCTAGAGTAAGGAAGTAATTTTATGATTTAAGTTGCTGAAACCTATTTATCAATCCAATCAACATCGCCATCATTCCCACGAAGGTGGGAATCCAGATTTTGAATAAAGCCCGTAATTGTTACAAAAACCTAGATATCTGCCTTCACAGAGATGACTTGGAGGTAGTTTATTCTAGTTTTTACAAATTATTCTATTCAGTTCTCAATTTATTATTTGTAGTAAGTTGGAAATATAGAGCAAAACTTTGCAGATCCTTCGGCGGTAGCCTCTGGATGACTAACTCCAAAGTATCAAGCTCCCAATCATATAACTTGCTAAATGGTGGTTTTTTGAATTAGACTTGGCAATAACAATCTTGAATTGATTAAAATACTTGAATAATATTCGAATGTATCTGTTAGAGGCAGATAGCTATCTGCCAGTACTAGTTGTTATTTTAAATATCTACCAAATTGAAATCCAACCAATAAAATTGCACCTTCTCCCACGTCTTCGCCTTCTGTTTTTATATTGATTTCATATCCAAAAGTAAAAGATGGTTTCAGATAAACCCGATCCGTAATTGGAATCAGGTAAGCAAAACCGAAGGTAGGGTGAAGGACGGTTATTTCAGAAGAACCCGTAAAATCGATATTTCCACAAGGTGGAACAAAAGGACAAATGAATTCCGTATCTCTCCAATCAATATCCATAAACCAAAGGTCCGTGCGTAAAATTACGGAAAGGCGCTCAGTCAAAAATCCGCTTCGTTCCAGCCCCAATCCAAAACCGAATCCGCCACCATTTTCACTATCATGTTTTCCCCAATCTCTGCGGTCTGTAAAATTGTAGCCAACTTGGGAATTAAGATTCAGATGCTCAGTAATTCCAAGATCAAAATGAATACCGGGAACAATACCTGCAGGATAAGCCCGGGTTTCTATCCCAATAGAAGTTTGGCTATATGCAGCAACACTGATAAATAAAAAAGAAAGGTATAGCAGTAGTCTTCTCATGCACGACTAACTATTTTTAACGGGTAATAGTATTTCGAATTTAGCTCCGCCTTCTTTTTTATTAGATACTTTAATAAATCCCCCATGTTGACGAATGATCTCATTAGAAATCGCTAGACCTAATCCCAATCCAAATTTAGCGCCCTGATTTTTAGTTGTAAAATTGGGTTCAAAAATTCGACTTAGAAGCGATTCAGGAATTCCAGGACCATTATCCGAAATTTCAATTTTAATAGCGTGATCTCCTTCAATTTTAGTAGCTATTTTCAATGCGCCACCGTTAGGCAAAACATCGCATGCATTTACAATAATATTTGTCCATACCTGATTTAGCTCCCCAAGCTTTACCTGAATTTTTGGAATCTCTTTTAAATCGAGTTCTAAATTCAAATATTTAAGACGATTGCTTAATACTAAAATGGTGTCGTTTATTCCATCTCTGATGTCTACAATTTCAGCTTCGTTGCTATCCTGTCTGCTATAACTTTTTAAACTCTTTACTAGATTAGCAATGCGGGTGCTCGAAAGTTGAATGTTATGAATGAATTTACCAGCTTCAAATTGTTGTACAAGTTCCTCAATCGGCACTTTCTTTTTTGTTGATGCAATGATTTCATAGCCTGAGTCAGGCATTTGGGCTAGTTTACGAACAGTAGATCGCTCGTGAACCCATGGAAATTTTTTCTGCACAACTAGCATTCTGTCCCTTATCTCATTGCTACTCCAAGGATTTGAAGTTAATCCAATAGTAAACATTTGCGATTTAGCATTACTTGTAGGATTATTTTGAAAGTTCTCCATCAACATATCTGAAGAACGCATTAATGCCGCCGCTGGGTTATTTACTTCGTGAGCAAATCCTGCTACCAGCTCACCAAGAGTAGCCATCTTTTCTTGATGCACCAATTTCTGATGGGATTCTTCGAGTTGTGTATATGCTTGTTTAAGTTGCTCCCCTTCCTCTTCCAGTTTTTGATTAAGTAAATGCATTTTAGACTCAAGCTCCATGTTTTTCATGAAGCGATCTGTCATATTACTCATCATTAATTGTTGAAGTGGGTGCCTTAAGCGGGGATGATCATTTATATAATTCTCAAACTCATTTTGTGCAATACTTAGCACTGATGAATCTTCAACTACAATTGCGGAAGTCACAGAATCATTGCCAGTACTAAAAGCCATTAATCCAACAAAATGCCCTGGTTCTAGACTAATTAACTCTTGAGAAAGCCCATCATCATATCGTCTAGTTAACTTCACCTTACCTTCAAGTAACAGATATAAATGATCAAGATTTTGACCTTGTTTAAAGATAAGGTCGTCTTTTTTAAAAGTCACAAGGTGATCTTGAAGTTCTTCCGAATCAGAGATCACATGTTTTATAAAAGATAGAATAGTTTCCCGCTTATTTAGGATTCCCCTTTGCATGTTTAACTATCCGTTAACTGGTTATTGCGCAATACTTCAGCAAGGAGAGTCGCATCGAGTACCGCCATAAATTTCAAAGGATTCAACTTTCTTTCGATAACAAATCCAGTCAGCTGATCGATAACAGTTTTAATAAGCTCGTCTTTGGTCCACGGCTTAGCAATGTAGTGGTCTAAATCTGCTTTATTGATTGCCTGAATGGTATCTTCAAGTCCAGCTTGTCCTGTAACCAAAACCTTTCTACTTGTTTTAGAAAGTTCATGGGATTGAAGTTCTATTAACAGATCAACGCCATTTTCCCCGGGCAACACATGATCACATAAGATTAGGCCTATTTCATTTCCTGAATCGTAAATGTGATCGATAACTTTCTTTGCTTCTTCTGAAGAATTAGCGGTTTCAATGGGGAATTTTTCCTCGAAATCTTCAAGGTCGCTTACCAAAGCATCCATAACTTCGAGTTCATCTTCAACAACAAGAATATATATTTCGTGATCCATGATTTCCTCTCAATTTAACATTAATGGCCAGTAAAAGATGGCATAAAGAACTACAAGAAGTATTCCAAAAAGTCCTACCGTAATCCCAGCTTTAGCCATACTTCCTGTTTCAATGGTTCCTGTACTCATGGCTATTGCATTGGGTGGAGTCGAAATTGGAAGCATCATTGCCATACTAGCACTAACGCCAATAACAAGACTTACAATAATCAAATTGAAACCTTCTCCCGCTACTCCAGAAGTAGCAAGGCTAACGGCAAGTGGAATAAGTAGTGTAGCTGTCACGGTATTAGATAGAAAGTTAGACATCAAAACAGCAACAGCACTGAATACTACCAATAAAGTAACGGCACCAAAAGCACTCCATTCAATGCTTCCTACAATCCATTCGGCAAGGCCAGTACTTTTCATAGAAATACCCAGAGAAATACCACCCGCAACCAACCAAAGAACTTCCCAAGGAAGTTTTCTGATATCTTCTTTAGTAACTACTCCTGTGAGCGTTAAAAACACAACAGGTACAAGAGCAATAATTGCACTTTTTACCCCATGAAAACTTTCCGTTACCCAAAATAAAACAGTTAACCCAAAAGCTAAATACAGAAGAATTGCTTTCTTTGAAGTGTTGAACTTTCCACTCGTATTAATTTCTATTGAATCTGTGTCTGGTTTAAACATTCGAATAAGAAGTAACCAAACAAATACCATAGCTACAATTACCAAAGGAACTGCCAGCGCCATCCATTCGCCAAAAGGGATATTTATACCTTGTTGAGATAATGCCCCAATAACTACCGCATTTGGAGGAGTACCAATTGGAGTAGCTATTCCCCCAATATTTGCTGCAAAGGGGATACAAAGGGCAAGTCCTGTTTTAAGTGGATCGCTATTTTTTAGTTGAGCTATAATGGGTAAGATTACGGTCATCATCATAGCGGTGGTAGCAGTATTGCTCATAAAAGCAGAAAGTAAACCTGTAACAATCATTAATCCGAGAACTATAAACTTTGGCTTACTTCCAAAAGGGCGTAGAAGAATTCTGGTTAGATTTTTATCCATATTGTATTTAACGGCAGCATCAGCAAGAACAAATCCACCGAGAAATAGAATGATAATCGGGTTTGCTAGCGTACCGATAAATGCGGTGTAAGCATCTGGAGAGTATTCGACACTAGAAGCAGTAAATATGAATCCCTCTTTACTCAAAAGAAGGATTTGAAGTAGAATTACTAGAATAGAAGTCGCATAAATAGGAACAGGTTCAAGCATCCAGAATGCCGCAGCGAGAAGAAAGATTCCTAAAGCTACATGGCCAGCATAGGATAAACCCGCAATATTTAGAAAGAATGGGATTATTAATCCAACAATTCCAATGAGCAATCCCGTGAGTTGTTTTTTATTTAGATTCATATTTCTCCCCCGATCTTAAAAGCTTATGCTGAATTGAGTAAGAACTTCAATATAAGTTCTTGAGTTTTGATTTTGAAAATCTTGTTTTACTAATGCAATCTGACTTTGGATTTTGATGCTATGTTCTTTATAAAAATTGTTGATACCGATTTCATATTTATTCTGCGAAATAAATTTTCCATTAAAAGTCTGAGCCTCATCATTTGGATTTAGAATACTGAATCTTAGTGTTGGCTCAATGTTTTTAGTGATAAACTTACCGCCCTGTACATAAAAACCTTCTCCACTAGTTTTGTTAGAGAAAATCTCTGAAGTTGGAGTAATTTTAAGTCGTTCATTGTCAACCGACCGATGAATGTATTCTCCCAAAAATGAAAGTCCGTTATACTTAAAAACAGCATCAAAATAGTATTCAGAGTAGTTGTCCTCTAACCCATCCCAAGCACTATTACCAAATTTTGTATATGCGTCTTGATTTAAGTAGTAGGCAGTCCCAAGTGATAGTTTTGGTTTAGATTCCCTATACAAGTCACTTTCAGAATAGTCGCCGCCAACATGGAACATCCCAAATGGAAGAATCTCAAAGCGCCCCGTATAAGCCCAACCTCCTGGCGCAGTAGAAACGTTTTTGCCCTCGCCATGAGTAACAGCAAAAGCTGTTTTAATTCCAAAATTTCTATTTATAGAAATTGTTCTTCGAAAAGCAAAACCAAGATCATAATCAGTAAAAAAGAACCGAGTTACATCAGAACGGTCAACCAACTGTAAATTCTTCGAAACGGTTTGAAACTGTCGACCTACGGGCGGAAAAAATTGACCAACAGAGATTTTTGTTTTAGAATCTAGTTTCCATCTGTACTCTGCATTAAGGAGCGTTACCTGTCCTCTATCCATCCCTAATTGGATGAGATAATCTAGTTTTTTTTCAAAGAGATACCCACTTAAAAGTATCCGCCCTCTTCGAATCAAAAAATCTGTTTGAGCGGCTTCATTTTCTTCGAAAGGAGCCGTAAAAATAAGTTGCTGTTGAAGTCTAAAACCCAGCTTTAATCCCATAAACCCGTCCTGACTTTCAATCAAAAGTCCCTTTTCAGGGCTTAAAGCTACAACAGGAGAGGCGATATTTTGTGCAAAAATTGGTAAAGAAACGAACAACAAAAGGAGAACTAAGAAAGTTGTTGAGGTTGAAAGAAAGCGTTTCATGAATTTGTGAGTAATTATTTAAAGCCTCTGTTATTTTCTAAATACAGATTAGGCCTACATTAAGAACTTTATGTGAAGGAAGTGCAATTAAAACAATTGGAAACGCTTCCATTTCAAAAGAAAATTCACATTCTCTGGAAATAGTACTAACATTAACTATGATTTTAAAACCAAGCATACTTTCAAAGCTCTCCTCGATAGAACTTCGAGCAAAGAAAATTGTAGAGGGATTTATTTCTGGATTACATCGAAGTCCCTATCACGGCTTTAGTGTAGAATTTGCGGAACACCGTCCATATAATCCTGGAGATGATTTCAAGCATATTGATTGGAAGCAATATGGAAAGAAAGAACGTTTTTATGTGAAGCAATATGAGGAAGAGACAAACCTTCGTTGCTATGTATTGCTGGATACAAGTTCATCAATGCATTTCAAACATTTTGGGGAGTGGAGTAAACTCAGATATGGGGCTCATTTTGCCGCATCATTAATGTATTTAATGCATCGCCAAAGAGATGCGAGTGGATTGATACCATTCAATACTGGAATCGAAACAATCATCCCCGCAAAAGGAACGTACGCTCATCTTCGGCAGATTTATCTGGAGTTGGAAAAACAACTAGTTCGGGAAGACAACGCCGAAGAAGAAAAACGAAAAACAGCTTCCGCTAAAGTAATTCATGAAGTTGCAGATCGACTTAATCATCGAAGCTTGGTGGTAATAATTACTGATTTATTTGAGAATGTAGAAGAACACGAAGCTATGATTTCGTCTTTAAAACATCTTCGGCATAGAAAACATGAGGTTCTTTTATTCAATGTTCTTGAAAAGCGAAGTGAACGAGAGTTAGACTTTTCCGAGAACCGATTTGTCTTTGAAGACATGGAATCGGATGCTGAAATTGAAGTAATTCCAGCGCAAGTTCGCGAAGATTATAAAGCCAAAGTAGCCGAGTACACCCATAGGTTTAAAATGGCGTGTAGCGAATTCGAAATCGACTTCGAAGAAATAGATACCGAAGGAGAATTTGATCAAGCCCTGTTGGCTTATTTGAATAAGAGAAAGAAGTTGGGGTAAAATTCAAAAAAATACATTCACATTACGATGTTTCGAGTCTTGATCTTAGCACTCAGACACGGAGCATCGGAGCGAGGTTAAGTTGGTTGCCTAGGTAACCTTACTATTCTTCAAAATAATATTCAGCAATCGTGGAGAAATTCGTTTTACCAACAGGGCTAAATTTTCTTTAGGACTCGAAACGTAAATCTCTTCTTTTCTTTTTTTGATTTTAGTCCAGATTCGATCCACCATTTCATCAGCATCCATAGCAGTTTTATGTAAATCTCCCATTTTCCCAAAATTGCTTCCATCGGCAGTTAACGAGTTTTGGGTAATATTGGTTTTAATAGGACCAGGACAAACCATAGTTACAGCTACATTATACTCATACATTTCTTGTCGAATACAATCGAACAACCCGTGTAGAGCATGCTTGCTTGCTGCATAACCAGATCTGAATTTAGTCCCAAATTTCCCTGCAACGCTGCTGGTTACAATAATATGTCCATTTTTCTTTTGCATCATAGTTGGAAGAACAACTCTAGCTAATTCAGCTGAACCAAAAAAATTCACTTCCATTAATCGGCGAATAGTTTCCATATCTGTTTCAGCGAATACCGAGCGCTGACTAATTCCACCGTTATTTACTAGAACATCAATGGTACCAAAAGCGGCTAATGCTTCTTCTGCTTTTTTGGGAAGGGATGTGGGATCTGCTAAATCGAGAGGAAGAATATAGCAGTTGCTATTATCGCCACCAAGTGAATTTCGAACTTCTTCAAGTGCCTCAATTCTACGGGAAGAAAGAATCAATTTTGCTCCTTCTTCGAAGAATTTTTTAGCAAAAGCTTCACCAATTCCTGAAGAAGCTCCTGTTATCCAGACAATGTTATTTTTGTAATTCATTCTGTGTATTTTATTCTGAACTTAATCAATTTCGAAACTTCAAGTAAAAATGAATTACAAACATACACTATTGCTGGTTGAGGATGAGGTCGACTCAGGTGAGATGCTCGCAAACTTCCTAGAACTAAATGACTATAAAGTTTATTGGGCAAAAGATGGGAAGGAAGCATATAGGATTATTGACGATCATGCCAATGAACTTGAATTAGCTATTTTGGATATAATGGTTCCACACCATGATGGAAAAGAAATATGCTCACATATTCGTCAACACCCAGTAGTTAATGAGATTCCGGTATTATTTTTAACAGCTCGAGACGAAGAGAAGGATGAAATTGAAGGGCTTGAATTAGGGGGCGATGATTACATCAAAAAGCCTGCAAGTTTAAATTTGATTAAGGCTCATGTTGAAAGTCAACTTAGACGGCAAAATCCTGAGAAGAGTAATTGGTTGCAGTACGATCATGTGTATTTAGATGTGGATACGAAAGAGATGTATATCCACGAAGAAAAAATTGACCTGACACATACTGAGTATATAATAGCAGAATTATTTTTTAAGCATCCTAAGTTAGTCTACGGAAGGCATGAGATTTTAGAGCATATAACAGATGAAGAGAAATATATTTTCGATCGTACAGTTGATGTCCATATCAAGAACCTGCGCATTAAAATGAAAGACGAAGGGAAGCTAATCAAAACCTATAGAGGCGTTGGCTATGGCTTTAATCGCGACTATCTTCATTTATGAATATTCAAGCTAAACTAGCTTTTGTATATATAACACTTCTATCAATTGGAGTGGTTGTAATCAGCTCGTATGCAATTTTAACGATTCGTTCATTTTTGTTGAACGAAGCTATTCAAAATTTTGAAATTGATGCTCAAACAATTTCAATATCACTTGAAGAAGAATCAACGAATGAGAATCTGATTGAGAAAGTTTCTTTTATAGCTGAACTCACAAACTATAACGTAGCCTTGTTTGATTCTGTAGGTCAAGTTTTAGTAACGGCTCCAATGAGTGCGTCAGAGTTATTAGATTCCCGGGAGTTTTTGAATAATGAGTTACAGTCTCAACTGGATGGTTCGGAACGGCAAGTCATTATTAATGAAGAAGGGTTAGATAAATTAATCTCTTTTAGAAAGATTGAGAAAAATCAATCCGATGCTCGATACCTTAGAATAAGTCAGTATAAAGTTGATTTATATGGAGCGGAAGCAAGCATTCGACATATGATTTATGGCGCAATGGTTGGGTCAATTTTAGTTGTTTTGATTGTAAGCTTTTTCTTTGCTCGGTATTTAGCGAAACCAATAAAACAGCTAAATGAAGCAGCGCTAGATATTGCTGATGGAAATCTGGACAGGGAAATTAATGTAAGCAGGAATGATGAATTTGGGATGTTAGGTGAATCCCTAAATAAGATGGCAGTTACACTAAAAACGGACAATGAAAAGTTAAAGAGTTTAAACGAGAAGCAGAATGAATTTTTTGCTGATATCGCTCATGAAGTACGAAATCCTTTACACACTATTTCAGGTGCTTTAGAAATGATTCAGGTACCAAACCTTGATCAAAAAAAGAAAGCACAGTATATGGCAACTGCTCAAAAACAAGTAGAACGGGTTGTTCGATTGTTTGAAGATATAAAATCTTTGCAACGGTATGATTATGATGAAAGTTTTATCAATAAGTCTAAATTCGATATTACGAACATTGCGAGGGAAGTTGTTGATACCTACAAGCCACTTGCTTCAGAAAAAAATATCAATCTATATTTAGATAAATCAAAAATCAGTACAGTCGAGGCCGACCGTGATAAGATTGAACAAGTGTTAGACAACTTAATTTCGAACGCTGTAAAATATACTACGAAAGGTGAAATTAAAGTCAGTTGTGTTCATGACAAATCTCAGGTTAACATATCTGTGGTTGATACAGGGATTGGAATTGGTGAAGAACATTTGGAAAGACTATTTGATCGATTTTACAGAACAGATAAAGCCCGTTCCAGAGATAAAGGAGGAACAGGCTTAGGATTAGCTGTTGTGAAAGGGATATTGAATGCTCACCAAAAAGATATTCATGTAAAAAGTAAACCAGGTAAAGGTTCAACTTTTTACTTTTCCTTGGATTTGATAAACGCTTAGTCGTTTAAATATTGATAAAACAGAGCTGCTAGTGTAGCTCCAGCAAATGGTGCAAGAGTGTAAAGAGGGATATATTCAAAGGAAGAACCTTGGATGGCTAGAAAATCAACGATAGAAACACCTATCGAAATTGCAGGGTTAAATATTGCTCCAGAAACATTATCACCGAGATAAATTATACCGGATAGTACAAGTCCAATAGCTAATCCATACGATTTACCAGAGGCCAGCACTTTATTAGAGGCAATATTCAAATAGGCAAGCACAAGTACCATCGTTAAAAGTAGTTCAACAATTCCTTGTTGGTAGATATCGGTTGCAACTGGAGGCTCAATATAAAACACGTCATTCGCGAGAAAAAGAATAACACCAGCTGCGGCAAAGGCTCCTAAGCATTGACTTAAAAAATATGAGATAAAAGTATTAAGCGTAATTTTACGTTTTACAAAATAAGCAAATGAAACAGCAGGGTTATAATGTGCACCTGATATGTGCATTCCAGTGTAAATCATAGCCGCAAGCATTAAGCCTATTCCCAGGGCATTTCCAGTAAGCCCAATAGCAATAGTCAAAAAGAACGTACCAATGGCTTCCATAACGTATTTACGCATTCTCAACCCGCAATCTTTTTAAGTAACTCAATTCCTTCTTTATTCGCAAGAAACTACTCGCCACATAGGGGAATTGCAACATAATTCTTATTGTTTGATGCAAAAGAATAATCATAGTGTCGTAAATATTTGACTTCATTAAAGCTATTAATACACTATTTTCAAAGTTTTAAATTTAACATTGGATGAATTTGATCGATAAGCTTAAAAACCGTTGGCAAATTGAAAGTAATTTGCAGGTGATTATTATTTTAATAGTCTTTGCGTGTACAGGTACAACTGCGATGTATGCTAAAGAATTTGTGTTTAATTTATTAGGAGTTACTCCAGAGTTGCCTTTTTGGCTTCGCATCATCATTTGGATAGTAACAATACTTCCACTTTATAATGTATTATTGTTCATTTATGGCACTTTATTTGGTCAAAGGAAGTTTTTCACCTGGTTCCTAAAGAAAACATTTGGGAGATTTCTACCTCTAAAAACAAAACAAACTACTTCAGAAAGTTAAGTGCTTCTTTATCTTTTTTGGGGAGACTTGCAACAATAAGCTCATAAGAATGTGTAATTAGTTCTTTAATTAATTCATCTTCTAGATCGCCATTCGTGAATACCGAGTTCCAGTGAACTTTATTCATATGCCAGCCTGGTTTTACTTCTTCGAACTGTTCTCTTAGTGTAATTGCTCTTTCAGGATCACATTTAAGGTTTATAAATTCAAAAGTATCAATACCAGTAAGGGCAAACATCTTACCCATTACTTTAAAAACTAGTGTTTCGATACCAAACGGAAATCCCTCAGTTACTCCCGGAAAAGAAAGGCAAAAGTCACGGCATTCTTCAACATTCATTAGTTTACCTCAGTAAATTCATCTTTAAAAAGATTTGAAACGTGTACAGCTTCTTCTGAAATAATGTGAAGCATATTTTCAGAAACCACCCCAATCTGACCTTTATTCCAAGTAGAAGCCATTGACTGTAAATCTCGATTCAAAATTAGTTTTACAGGTTGATAGAAATTCAACTCGATAGAAAATGGGTAGGTTTGATTTGACGCCCGCATAATATTTATATGCACATGAAGAATTGGGAACTCGTCAGAGGATTGAAGTATTTTATCAGGTAGTATAGTAATTGGTAAATCGGAGAAATTTTCTTCAATAGCTTTTCTGATGGCTCGTGTATTTAAAGCTTCGTGCTTTAACCCAAAAGGTTGTTCGATATTCACAACAATTCCTAACTCTAGAATGCCTTTCAATGAACTTCGCTCTCTAGCTATTTCATTTTGTGCAAATGATAGTTGAGAAGTATAAAAAAGTATGAAAAGGGTAAATATCAGTTTCATATAAGAGAGTTAAACAAATAAATAACGTTCTTTTTTTTGGTTACGTCAAATTAAGTTGGACTTCCGGAAGCAATAATCAATGGACATCTTATTTTTGGATGAGGTATAATACTTACATGGTAGTCAAAAGCTTGTGCTATTATTTTTTCTGTGAATACCTCAAACGGAGAGCCAAATACAACTGTTTTTCCATCTTTTAGAATGTACACCTGATCCGAATATTGAGCCGCTAAGTTGAGCTCATGAACAACAATAAGTATTCCAACTTGATGTGCACTTAAGTATCTAAGTACCTGCATCATTTCATGTTGGTGAGTAACATCTAAACTTGCAAGAGGTTCATCTAAGAGGAGATATGATGGCTCTTTTTTTTCAACAGAAGTCCATATTTGGGCTAAAGCTCTGGCAAAGTGTATCCTTTGCTGTTCTCCTCCAGAAAGTGTGGTAAAAGTTTGATTTTTCAGATGTATTACATCAGCTTTTTCCATGCATTTGAGAACAATTCTTTCATCTTCTGTTGAAGAAACAGTCCCCCAAAACGGGTTTCTACCAAGAGCTACTATTTCCTGCGCAGTAAAGGAAAAATCAAGGGTAGTTTTTTGAGACATAACGGCTCTTCTTTTGGCGAGATCATTGATATCGATATTGGAAATAGGTTGATCTTCGAAATAAATTTCCCCATTCGTCTTTTTAATATCCCCACAAATTGCTTTTAATAGACTTGATTTCCCTGCTCCATTTTTGCCAACAATAGCTGTAACGGTTCCAGGTTTAACAATAAGAGAAACACCGTCAACCAACACCTTTTTTGATGGTAATGTCACAGATATGTCATCTACTTTTATCATAAATATTTGGCGGTAGAACGATTTCTAATTAGTAACCACAGGAAGAAAGGTGCCCCAATTGTTGCAGTTACTATTCCAATTGGAAGTTCTGCAGGAATTGCGACCATTCTTGCAAAAAAATCTGCTGACAGTAACAAAAGTGCCCCAAGTAATATTGAACCAGGCATTAAAAACCTGTGATCAGGACCTATAAATAAGCGAAGTAAATGAGGAACTACTAATCCTACAAAGCCAATAATTCCACTTACAGAAACTGCAGAACCAATTCCTAAAGCAGCTAATAAAATGACTAGTTTTTTGATTCGTTCGGTATTCATTCCAAGATGTTTAGCTGCTGTTTCTCCAAGTAACATCAAATTCATTTGCCGTGACAATAAAGACAGACCTATAATGGAAAGGGATAAAAAAGGAGCAGTATTAAATACTGTGTTCCAAACGGATCCTCCGATACTTCCTAGAGTCCAGAAAGTGATATCTCTTATTTGAATATCGTTGGCAGTAAATATCAAATATCCAATACCAGCGGCAGCAAGAGCATTAATAGCTATTCCAGCTAAAAGCATAGTGGCAACACTGGTTCTACCTAACTGCGTTGAAATGATATAAACCAACCAGGTTGCTATTAATCCACCTAAAAAAGCAGAGATTGGAAGGAGCTTTGAAGCAATAAAACTGGGAAGCAAAGCAGTTAAGCTACCCCCTAAAATAATAACAGCCGCCGCTGCTAAGGCAGAACCACTTGAAACGCCGATAAGAGTGGGATCTGCCAATGGATTTCTGAATAAACCCTGTAGAGCTGCGCCTGATATTGCGAGTGTTGCTCCTACTAAAATAGCCATGATAATTCTGGGAAGCCGAATACTAAATACAATAGCTGAAAATTGTGAAAAAGTATCATTAAGCTCTATTAAACCAAGCTTACTCACAAGTATTTTTAGAACTACTGAAGGTGCAATAGAAACGGGACCCGTACCAATAGACAAGACAGAAAAAAATAGAAGAACGATAAAAAGAACGAGCAACGTAATTACTTGCTTTCTGTTCTTTATAATCCAGTTTGATTCAGTAATTGAAACCGTTGATAAAAACACTATGGAGTTACTTTTTCCTCAGGATGAATTCTTTGCATCAATTCCAGAATAGCAGAACCAAAACGAGGTCCAAAACCAAGGAGTAAATTCCCATCCATACCAATAACTTGATCTTTTTGTGCAGCAGTAGTTATGTTAACTCCCGGAGAATTTTTCACGCTTCGGGCTATTTCTTCATAACGGGATTGAAAAACTAGTATAAAATCAGGATTTGCAGTAAGTATAGATTCCATGCTGGCATTCTTATAACCTTCAAAAGAATCAAAAGCATTTTTACCACCAGCAAGCGTAATCATTGAAGCTGCCGCAGTATTATTTCCAGCAATCATAAACGAGTTTTCTCCACGAACAGAGAGTATAAACATAACCGTTGGTCGATTGATAAAAGAGGAGCGTAATTCTTCTGCCTTTTTAAATTGTTCTGTATTCAGTTGAATTAATTCAGAGGCTTTTTCTTCTTCATTTAAAATGGCACCAACTGTTTTTATATTTTGAATTACACCTTCTAATGACTCATTCTTTTTAAGTAGCACTAAATCAACTTCGGCATCTCTGATTTGCTGAATTGCTGAAACTGGGCTGGCATCATCACTGGCAAGAATTAAGGTTGGGTTAAGAGATAGAATACCTTCAGAGGTAAGGTTTCTTACATAAGGGACTCTTGGTAGTTGAAATACCTGACTTGGATAGGTTGTTGATTGATCTGTAGCAACGACTAGCTTTCCATGCCCTAATGCAAAGACAGTTTCAGAAATCGAACCTCCAATAGTAATTATACGATTTGTATTTTCAATAGAAACAGAAACACCATCTGCACTTTCAATGATGGTTTGAGCGTTTACATATTCTAGAGATCCAAGAAAGAATAAGCTAGTTAATACTATTCTTATCATGATAAAACCGATTCAACCTTAAGCTCTGAAACAAGATTTTTCCAGCTTTCCAATTCAGGGATTCCTGGTTTGCGAGCGCCAAAAAAAGTGGCAATATTATTTAAATTGCTATCGAAAATTTCTAAGGAGGTAACAGTACCATCTTCGGTTGGTTTTTCGACAATCCAGGAGTGAGCTATATGATCTTCTTTTAGATGAAGGTTAAACTCTGGATCAAGAACATTTAGCCATGTATCCATTTTTTTTACATGTTCAATCTCCCCAGTATGAATTTGTATAACAGGTCCACTACTTACAAAAACCATGATAGATACTTTTTGCTCTGTAGCTTTTAAAAGCATTTTTTCAGTAGATGTATTGGCTACTTTTTGAGTAAAAGTGCCTTCTGCCAATGTAAGAGCTTGGGTTCGTTCAACTTTGTGTTTCATCAATAAAGGATAAAAATCATGAGTATCCTTTAACTCAGCCCAATCTGAAAGCAAAGCATCTTTATTAATAAGTTCAATACTAGGTTGCGGTGAAGATTCTTTTTTGGGAGCAACTTCGAGTTCAGAAGTTTGATCTTCGTGTTTGAAGGTTTCGACTAATGCATGATAATCTTCGATATGATCATCATTCATCAAATAAACTTTATGAGCAGCAGTTCCATGTTTATCAAAAAATTGGATACTCAATAGCTTCCCTCTAGGGTTTTCTACAGGAACTGCATATGAAAACCCAAAACGGTTTTGAAAAATTCTTAAATCGATATTTGGGTCTAGTACTAATCCCACATGCCCTTCAAAACTGATATTGTGATATTCTCCTTTTCTCTCATGTACTACCGATTCATTTCTGGTGAGTGCCATAACATATCCGAGAGATTCTACAGCTTTAAATATTCCAGGCCAATCATCTGTTAGCCTTGTAACATCTTCTTGAGTAGACAGGAGTTCTACTTCACTAACTCCAAGCCTAAGTGCGGCATCTTTAATTCTTACTTTTGGGGATTCTTCTTTTAGCTTTTGCCATTGTTGCCTGAGGGAGCTTTTAAAGGACATAAATGAATGAGTATATATGTTATTTTAATTTAGACTGTTTCTAAATTAAGAACTTTTATTCAAAAAAAAAGCCCCCATTTTGAAAAGAACTTTTTTTAATAAATAGGATGTAGTGTTTAGACTGGAAACCAAACAAATAAACTACTCAAAGAATCGAGAGCCGTCAGTTTGAACTGCATACTCAAAAGTATAATATCGTTCTTCAGGTCTAGTAAAAATGCTTATAAAAGCATCAGAAGTAACATCTGGATTTCCTTGGTAATAACTTATGATTCTTACTTTTGCGTATTTTCCATCAGGGGTAAGAACTACAAGTGATTGCCCTTCATTTGCAAGAACTGCATGTTTAGGACCAGATGGAGCTTCTCCTGTGTAAGTATACCATGAAGTATTGCTTTCAATGTATCCAGCTATAGGAGCTTCATCTAACTCACTAAATGAAATATTAAGTGATTGAACACCACCATTTTGACCAGTGTTCGCAATAATAGTAGTACCGTTGAAGCCCAAATCCCATTGTGATGAAAGCGAATCTACTACAAGTTCTCCTGTATCCAAATCAAAAAAGGTATAACTATCTTGGTGAAACAAATTAGTACTACCATCATTCTGAATAGTATAATTAAAAGTAAAATAATTTGAAGCCGGACGGGTCATAAAGTTAGCAAATTCTTCGGAATCAGTATCCGGATTTCCTTCGTAATAGCTTATTATCTGAATTTTTGCATATTTATCATCAGAAGTTCTAATGATAAGTGTTTGATCTTGATTTGCAAGAATTGCATGTTTAGGACCAGATGGAGCTTCTCCTGTGTATGTATACCATGAATCATTGCTCGCTTCAAATCCATTATCTGGAGCTGTTTCAACATTTGCAAAAGCTTGGTCCATTAAAATGATCCCTCCACCATTTCCAGAATTGGCTAAAATTGTAGTGCCTCCAAAAGCAATATCCCAATCTGGGGAGAGTGAATCAGAAATAGTAGATCCAGTTTCAAGATCATAGAAAGTATATCCAGGTGAAGACTCTGTATCTCCTTGAACATCCTCATCTGGCGCAGGTGGGGTAAAGGTTGTATTTACATTAGCAGCGATATCTGAGGCAACTACAGTTTCTACAAGTGCAGGATCATCAGATCCGGTGCTTTTACATGCACTAAATGCTACAGTAAGTAGGAGAATTAATAAAAGGTTTTTTTGTAATAGTTTTTTCATTCTTGAGTGAATTCTTATTAGTAAAGGTTGATGTTTAATTGTGTATAAAAGGTTATTCCAGGATTAGAGGGTAGAAACTGTGCATCCTGATAGTTTGAAATATTATCGACTCCAAGCATCCACCTAATTTTGTCGCCAAACGTCTTAGCTACTGAAAAATTTAGGATTGTTTTATTTAGAGCTTCTTCAATGGTATTAGCAGCAAAAACATATTCATCACTGTCTACACGCTTGTTTCCATTAAAGTCTATACCAAATCTTCCTCGAAAAAGAGCTCTGAAACTGGCTTCTAGATCTATTTTTTCTATAAAATAAAATAGCTTTAGGTTAGCATTGTGCTTAGACCTGTTTGGGAGAACTCCGTATTCAGTTCTTATACTAGAAACTACCTCTCCATTTATTACATCATCGAAAGTAATTTTTAATTCTTGTCTAGCATCTAAAAACTGATATCCTAGACCAACTTTGAGACCAGGAATTTTTTCAGGTGAAAATTGAAGCTCTGATTCAAAACCTTGAGTATATACCTGATTTAGGTTAAAATATGAGAATACTGATTGATTGTTAGTCTTTAAAGCAATTTGCTGACTATCAATCATATCCTGTACACTATTTCGGAAGAAATTTATTTTAAACTGAAATGAATTAGTGGGAAATAGATCAAAGCCAGCATTATAGGAAAAGGAACTTTCTGCATTGATGTCACCAACGCTAGCAGTAGATACAAATACTGAATCAATCTGTCCACTTTCCTGAAGTTGATCCATTCCTTCTACTACAGTAGAAGTACCAAAAACACTGTAACCAACGGTTGCATTAGTAAAATTCAGGAATAATTGATTAAAAGCAGGTGCTTTAAAACCACTACCAGCTGACGCTCGGAAGTGAATTATATTATTAGGTTTGAAAAGTGTAGAAAATTTAGGACTGAACTGTGACTTGTATTCACTATGATTGTCAAATCGAAAGCCACTTGTAATGGATAGTTTTTCAGATAATCTCCATTCGTGCTGCCCAAATAAAAAATAACTTGTAAAGGAGGGAATATCAGAATAAATATCAGAAATCAAATCTTCTTTACTTAAGCCTATACCACTAACAACGGTGTGTTCATCAGACCAAAAAGTTGAGCTTTTAAATTCTAATCTATTTAAGGTTTGATCAAATTTACTTGAAAAAAAATTTTCTTCTGTCTCTCTATTAACTTCTTTGCTATCACTTAAAAAATTACTGGTAAAGCCTATTAACTCAAATAATTGTTTATCGCCTAATGTGTAAGCAATTTCGGGGCTGAAGCTGTAATCATTCTGGAATTGATCTCCACTAATAGTGATATCATTTTGGTTAACTATTGCTTCAGCTAAATAACTGATGTCTTCCTGAAAGTATCTACCATTTAATTTGATTATTAAGCGATCAGAAGGTCGATAATTAAGACCGCCAGAAAATGTATAATTTTGAAATTCAGGAGCAGTTGGTGCTAAAGTTTCTTCATCAAGATCATAACCTTCGGAACCATTTATATTAACAAAGAAACGGCCATTGAGCCTGTTTTGTTTAAACGTAATATTCGAACTACCATCGAAGCTATTATTTGATCCGTAGCGCGAATTAATATCCCATTGAAATGGATTGCTTCCTTTATCAGTAATGATATTAATAACTCCAGCAAGTGCATCACTACCCCATAGTGCAGAAGAAGGGCCTTTAACAATTTCAATTTGTTGAACATTACCAATAGCAAGCCTTGTTAAGTCTAAAGTACCTGCGGAGCGACCTATGATAGGTTGATTGTCAATCATGATAAGAGTGTATTCCGGATCAAAGCCTTGAACCTGTATTCCCGTGCCATGATCAGAAACAATATTCATACCAATCTGTTCACCGAGTATATCATTAAGTCGTATGCTACCAGATAACTCTATTTCTTTCTCATGAATTACTGATATGGGCACACTTGTGTCTTCAAGCTTTTTTTCTGTTCTAGAAGCTGTAACTACTAAGATTTCGTCTTGGTAGATTTTTTTTGTTAAAACAGAATTAATTTCAATGACTTCATTTTCAATAATGGTTATTTCGAGAACCTGATTTTGATAACCTATAGAAGAAATCTTTATGAAATAACTTCCAGTTGGTATTTCGTTAATAGTGAAGTCACCAGAAAGATCAGTAATTGCCCATTTATTTTTAGATAAATAAATGTGGGCATCAGTTATAGCAGTTTTATCTTCAGAGAAAACGGATCCTTTTACTGCACCTGTTTGTGCAAATAAAGTTGAACTAAGGGCAAAAAAAATACTTCCAAGAAGGAAGTGCTTTAAAAAATTCAAAAGTAAAACTTATGTTGTTTAGATTCGTTCCAAATAAACAAGAGTTTTATGAAGATTTTGTGAAGAAAGCCAAGTTTTACCTTTTAAGAGTAAAATAGTTTTGTGAATGTTTTATGAAGGGGTAATTGAAATAAGCTATTCGGTGACTTTAACACCTTTCCAAAATGCCACTTTTCCCTCAATTTGTTTAGCTGCTGAGGAAGGATCTGGATAATACCAAGCTGCATTTGTATTGGTTTCGCCATCAACGCTAATAGAATAATAACTAGCAAGCCCCTTCCATGGGCATCTTGTATGATGGTCAGAGTCTACAAAAAACTCTTTCTTAAGTGAGTTGGAAGGGAAATAATGATTATTCTCTACAATTACTGTTTCGTCACTTTCGGCAATTACTTTGCCGTTCCAAATTGCTTTCATATTAATAAAGTTGATTAGAGCTTAATAGTTTTTGAGTCGCCAGAACCATTACAATCAGTCCACATAAACCAGACTGAATCCTCGCCTTCTGCCCACCCAGGAATATTTGAATAGTTAATTTGCACACTTTGTTTTGAGTCTAGGTTGGGCTGATAATTATTACATGGAAATCCTGCCTCAGGGTCAAAAAGTGCAGCATCATTACTTTCGAGAATAAAGTAGAAAATTGATTTCTCGGACTTATTTATAACAGAAAAAATTGGATTATTTGCTGTACCAATTACCGTTGCATTTTCAAGGTTCTGTTCGTTATCAAGAACAGAGCATGTTGGAAGTAGTAAGAGTAATCCAAGTGATAAGTATTTCACATCAATCTCTTTTAGTAAATAGTTTCCAACCAAATAAACTCCATCCAGTAATAAAAAGTATCCCACCAATTGGAGTAATGGCACCAAACCACCCAGTGTCGGTTAAGCAAAGTACATATAGACTTCCGGAAAAAACAAAAATACCTGATAAAAGGAGAATGGTTGCAGGTTTAACATCTATTGAAAAGCTTTTGCCAATCAATACCATGATAATTACTCCTAAAGAATTCCATGCCTGATATTGAACCGCTGTTGCCCAAGTTTCAAGACGTTCTGCACTAAGAATATCTTTAAGAGTGTGTGCACCAAAAGCTCCAAGACCAATTGCTATCGCCATCAAAAAAGCTGCAATTCCTGCTATTTTATTTGGTGAGGTCATGAAGTGAATTCTACTTTTCTATGTGTTCCATCACAAAAAGGTTTATTAGAAGAAGCTCCGCATCTACAAAAACTCATCTTTTTTGCTGTCTTTGTGTTTTGAGTTTCGCCACTTATCTCATAATTACCTTCCACAACAAACGGGCCGTTAGGAATTAGTTTTACTTTTAAGTCTCCGCCATCGGTTTCAGAAGGTTCCATCTCTAGTCGTTCTGGATTATAATCAGTACCACTCTCGAAGTTTGCTTCAATATGAGAGTTATCACAAAACGGTTTATTTTTTGATGCTCCACATCGGCAGAAAGCAATTCGGGTATCATTTATCAGTTCGTTATCCTCAGCATCAATAACTGAGATATTGCCACGAACGTAAAGAGGACCATTTTCCTGAATAGTTATTGAGTTTTTACTTTCTGGAGATTCTAATTCTGAATCATCAATTAATTTATAGTGCAATGCACCAGATGGGCAAGCCATTATTACTTTTTTTAGATTGGTTAAGCTGCTCAAATTTTCGGGGTTAATCCACGGCTTTTTAGTAATGTCGAAGACATCAGGTGAACCATGAACACATTCTTTTGCGTGAATACATCTTTTTTGATCCCACGTTACTTCAACTTCATTTGATGAATAGGTATAAATTTTTGATTCCATAATAGTAGTTTCGATAAATGAATAAATAATATTAAGTCAGTTTCAAAAGTATAAAACAGTTTTGATTAGAAAAAAACTAACTACAAATGTAATGAGTTTATATTTTTTTGAATGAAATATACTTTTATCAAGTTTCAGTAGTACCTTTAAGCTTGAAATATTAAGTAACTAAGTAGCGATGACTAATACAAAGATTTTAATTCTAGGCATTCTTTTTACCATTGGATTTTCAGCAGTACTATTTTGGCCAAAGAATGAAGCAGAGCCGGTTCAGCAAATTGTTGGAGACAAATTGGAAGTGATTATGTACAAAAATGAAGGCTGCCAATGTTGTACTAAATGGGCAGATCATATGAATGAGGAAGAGTTTGCAGTAATAGAAAAGCCGATTCCGAACTTGTATGAAGTAAAAGCAGAAAAAGGGATTACTAGAGAGTTGGCTTCTTGCCATACTGCGCTAGTTGATGGGTATGTTGTAGAAGGTCATGTACCTGTAGAAGACGTACAGCGCTTGTTAAAAGAACGTCCAGAAGCAATAGGTCTTTCAGTTCCCGGTATGCCTGTAGGCTCACCAGGAATGGAAATGCCAGGACGTGCAGCAGATAAGTTTGATGTACTTTTGATTGCAAAAGATGGAAGTACAAGTGTATACGCTTCTCACTAAACCAATCCATTACTAAAAGAAATCCGTACGATAGTTAAACACATGATATGTGTTTCTATTCGTAACCCGAATAACTCAAACCGACAAAAACCCAGACCTGAACAGTCCGGGTTTTTATTTGAAAACTAGTTAACACTTTTTACGGGCACTTTAGCAACCAATTCTTTTGACGAGCTAAGAAAAAGCCTTAATGAAATACTATCACCTTCAACTAAATCTCGGTCTGGTTGAATGATCATTACATGAAGTCCACCTTGCTTAAACTCAATTTCAGATTTAGATGGAATAGCGACAAATTGTTGTTGTTTCATACTCATTAATCCATCATCAGTTTTAAAAGAAAGATGCATTTGAGTATTTTTAGAAGCATCACTTAGAATATTTAATACGGTATCTGGTGATCCAGTATTATTTTTTAGCTTAAAATATGCGGCACTCATCATCCCTGCTTTACCAGGTCTAGCCCAACCATCTATTAACATAATTTCGTTTGATTTAGGTAATTCTTTTTCTGGTTGTGAACAAGAAATAAAAAGAGTAGAAACAAAGAAAAATAGGGTGATTTTATTCATCGTAGTTTTTGAAAATCTTCAATTATTAAAGTTGGTACTTGAGGCATACTTCCACCGTATTCAATAATGATTCGAGACTTTTTATCAAGCACCATAATTTTATCAGAATGGTTCATGAAATAGAGCTCCCTGCCATCATCAGTTGTGGTAGTAAAAGAAACTTGACTCCGAACTCTTACGCTATCCATAAAGGCATTAATGGTAGAAGGATCTCCGGTCAAAAAATCAAAATTTTCGTTCAGCTTGAATACTTGTTTATAGTTAGCTAGCACAGATGGGGTATCACGCTCTGGATCGAAAGTAACACCCAGAAATTGTACATCATCAGGATAACCCATTTCACGCTGAATTTTAATCAGGTTTTGGGTAATGAGTGGACAAATATCGGGGCAATTTGTATAAATAAAGCCCATGACTACATATTTACCTTGATAATCATCTGGAAATGTAACTGATACACTATCTTGATTTACAAGTTCAAAAGAAGTGTCACTAAGATCATCAATTATTTCGGGACCAGATTGGCAGCCCAAATATGAAACGAGAGTACAAAGGACAAATACTAAAAGTTGTTTCTTTTTCATAAGGTATAAACGTCATCCTGAGGATTCTTCGATCTCACTCAGAATGACATAGGTTAAATCGAGTTTAATGAATCGTGTATTGCAAACCAAAGGTAAGAATTCCTTTGTTCAACATTTGTGGTCCATCAAGATTTTGATAAATCGGAAGATCAAAATTCAATCCAAAACGAAGGTCGTGGAGTGGTCCGTCAGGTCCTTGAATATTTAGTCCCAATCCAAGATCTAATCGCGAACCCGATTTTAGATTTGGGTCTACGGTGTGAACTACATCATTAGCATTCCCCATTGCTAAATCAGGACTTTCACCACTAATATCTCCCCAAGAAGAAAAGGTTAAACTTAACTGAGGGCTAAAAACATCGGATAGTTTATATCCTAACCAGTTTGTGAAACCTAAGCGATTCCCAAAAGTATAATCTTGATCGTTTTCACCCATTCTAATAGTTCCCTTTAATTGAGAACCAAAAGATAGCTGATCTGTTTGGGCTAGATAAGTGATACCGGGAAGTAAATCGAAAGTACCAGAACCAATTTGCATCGGGTAAGGAAGTGTTACTTCATTTCCATTACTCATTGGGTTTACATCTTTTTCTTCGATAGATCCAGTTGGTACGCTAACACCTAGTTGAATATGAGATTTCGATCTAGCACCAGAAAAAACATTATACATCCCAGATAATTTGATATCACCAAGGCCGGAAGACTCGGTAGTAAAAGTACCGCCCATAGCAGTTATATGATCCATTTCACTTGATTTATATGGAAGCATCAACATTAACGTCAAGTCGTTTGATACCGCGTACATTGCACCCAGCATATGCATTTGCATAGGCATTGTTTCTGGTGCAACCATGTAAGCGCCTCCGTTTGGACGTAGTAGATTTGTGTTCGTAAGTTCGTCGGTGCCATCACCGTTACCGTCCATGTTCATATACATATATCGATAAGAGAGCATAATTTCACCTTTTGTATGGGTGTGATCTCCCATTACTTGAATTGAGGCATGTCCATCAGGGCGACCTGAAGTCCATTGAGCATTTATTGTTGTAGCGAATGCAAGTATTGCTAAGACGCAAAGAGGTAATCTTTTCATTGTTGTAAAAGTTGAGTTAGAAATTCGTTTAGAAAAATGGAAAGACGCGAAGGAGTGAATAGGCAAATAATTTCACCTATTTAATAAGTTTGAATTAATCTCGAAAAAAGTTCGGGAAGAAGTTCAAGTCTTAAATCCGCATCTGTAAAACTAACTCTGGGGAGGTGGGGAAGAAATATCTAAGAAAAAATCATTTAGGTATGTTTCATCGTACTTGAACCGAAGTTCATCGCTAGAAAAGAGTCCTGAAAAAAGTTTTTTGGATTGAATTTTAACTAAATAAACAAAGGGTACCTTAGGAACAGTAGCGGTAGTTCCATGAGAATCCATATCGTGATCTTGATGATCCTCAATTTTCTTTTTTAGATAACAGAATCCATCACAATCACCGAACTCGGGCTGAGTAAGTGATCTGCATAAGTGCTTTTTGATATAATCATGATTCATCTCAAAGCTGATTACTGGAACCAGTGTTTGAACCATTGAGAACAAATAAAGCAATAAAAGTAGTATGGAACCTGCTTTTTTCATAAAGCAAAGTTAAAGCGTTCAATACCTAAATGCACAACCAATTAGGTATACATCAGGTAGATTTACAGAAATTAATGATCATGATGGGCCATCTCGTGATGGACATCATTACAAGGTTCAAATTCAAATTCAAGAGTAGAATGAAAAATACCGAATTCATCATGTAGGAGTTTCTTTAATCGGGACTTTACTTCTTCCATTTTGTGAAGGTCTTCTTCTTTGATAACCACATGACATTCCATCAAAACCTGACTTTCATCTAAACGCCAAGCATGTACATGGTGAACTCCACAAACTTCATCAATCCTTTCCATTTTGGTTTTGAGCTCTTTTAAATCTAATTCCTCGGGCTTGGTCTCCATCAAAATATCGATTGTTTCGCGTAGCATATGATAGGAGTGGTAAAGGATGTAAGCTCCGATTCCTACCGTTAGTATTGTATCAATGATAAACCATTCATACTTATAAATTAGCCAGCCTCCAATTATCACACCAACTGAAGAAAGTCCATCAGATAGAATGTGTATGTATGCGCTGCGCATATTCAAATTCTCTTTCGATTCTTTAAATAGAAGTGCCGCTGTAATTAAGTTTCCAAATAGCCCAACAATAGCTACCCAAAACATAGTAAAACCATCGATTGGTTGAGGATCAAAAAATCGCTCGGCGCCTTCTTTAATTAAAAATAGCGCAACAATTACAAGAGTGATAAGGTTTATAAATGCCCCAATTATTTCGGCGCGTTTGTATCCAAATGTCTTACTCTGATTTACCCCTTTCTTAGAAATTTTACGAGCTACTAAACTGATGATGAGGGAAATTGTATCGTTTAGATTGTGAACGGCGTCTGAAAGTAGTGCCAGACTATTTGATAAAAGTCCACCAACAAATTCTGCTAACGTGATAACAAGATTAAGGACTATTGATATCCAGAGTTTACCAAACGAAGAATCATCAATATCAGGATGATGGTGGTGATGTGAATGTTTATGTGCCATAGTTTAAAGTTAGTCTAGATTTAGCCCTTCCTCAACCTAGAAACCAAATGAAAAAGCTGATTACCATAGAGGCAAGAAGTAAAAAATAGGCTTGTTTTACTGGTTTGTCTGGCAAAAAGGAATACACAGGTTTTTCTTTGAAAATTTGAATGAGGTGCTCTTTCATTGTTTTTTCAGTGTCATTTAATTCACTTTCTAGTTTCATAAGAACTTCAGGATTATCGGAGAGTTCTGGAACTTGATCGTTAAGAAAACGCACTATTGTATACTCATCAATTTTTGCTAATCCACTTAAAATCAAATAGGTAGGAATCCCTACCATAAAAATGGCTATTGAAACTATAGATTTATCATAAACGCTTAATTCAATAAACAAACCTAGAATCATACTTATCATAGCCCCCAAACCCATAATACAGAGCAAAGCACTTAAAATGAGCCTTAATTTCCAATTTCTAAGCCCTTGTGTAAGTAAATTCATTTCATACCATTTTAATACAGTTTGATATAATGATGATTTTCCAGCTAAAAAGTTTCATTTATTATTAAGCATACTCCATTCTTCAATCAAAAGCTTCATCAGCGATTGAGCAGCATTTCTACCAAGTAGCGTTGATTCGGAACTATCCAACTCATCATTTACTTCAAAAGTAACAGCATCTGAGCCAAATGTATGGTAGATCCAGTTTTTTGAAATAGGAGAACTTGTATCGAACTCTTCACTAACAAATAGAAGTTCTGGATTTTCTTCCTTTATATATTCAGCCCATTCTTGAGTTAAATTATCTGGAAAGGTCTTCACTTCTTCATCAATTGGATAGAGAATATTCTCATTTGTTGAGTGGAAATCGATCCCGTAGTATACTTTTTTAGAGGGATCATTTTTGATGGTCAGTAGCGCATTACGAATAGCTTTTGTTTCTGGCTGATTGAAGTTTTCCCAATCACGATTTAAATCAATACCATTTAGGTTGTGCCGCCAATGTCCATTTACTACTCCATCTGGATTGATAATTGGATAAGCCTTAATTATAAAATGCTTTCTGAATGAATAAGCCAATTCAGAATTGGAGGTAAGTTCATCCCAAAAAGCTTGATATGTACGATAGCCAGATATTTCAGGTGGATGTTGTCTACTTAATAAGATGAGTACACCTGTATTACTACCTGACCGAGTTTCATCTGCTGTAAACTCTAAAATTGGCCTTTCCTGAGAAGATAACCCAACAGTATCAACTGAAACGAAAGAAGGTAGTTGATGCTTTGACTTTTGAATTAAATCTGAATACCGGATTTTTTCCAAAAACTGAGCTGAAATTACTTGGGGGTTTTCTGTAATATAAATGGGAAAACTTACGCTACTATTAGTAGAATCGTAGGTAACAGACTCAATTATATGTGAGGAAGACATAGTTCCAGTTTCATTCCATATTTTGGGTTTGTAGCGGTGTTTTGCGTCTTTGTATATAAATTGTAGGTTAATAGCGCGAGGTACTTCAGTCCAAACTTTAAAAGCGTACCATGGACTGTTATTGATTGGGGCGTTTTCTGGAGCAATTACCACTTCAAAAGTAGATTCATCTATTTGATAAAAATCGTTTAATCGAGCACTTTCAAACTCATTACTAACCCAAATTTTCGGTTCTCCGGCTCCTATTACTCGATGTTTTTGAGGTGTTGTGGTTTTATCTATGGTATTAGTCGCACCCGGAGGGTCGTAAGAAAACCCAGAAAATTCCGATGTAGATTTACAAGAAATTAATAATATTGGAACAATCAGCGGTAAGATAGTTTTAAACATATAAGGTACACTGTTAAATTTGACGTAAAATTAATGAATAGTGATAAACTTTTTTGCTCATTTTATATAATAAAATTTCATCTTATGCTTTGTTCTTAACATGTTTAAAGGATTTATCATTTTTAGAGAAGAACATATCATAAAACTTATTCTAATTCTTACGGGGTTCTTATTTTTTTCGAGCAGTATTATTGCTCAGGAAACGGAAGAAGGTAAGCCAGATCGTATTTGGAAAATAAGCATAGAAGGGAATAACCGATATGAAGATCTGGTGATAAAAAAGCACATAGCTAATGAACAACCTTCTTTGTGGAAGAAGCTTACTTTTTTTAACAGAAGTGGCTATCAAGTATCTGAACTTGAAATTAGAAAAGATGTAATTAGAATAGAACGCTTTTACTTACGTCGAGGATATAATGATGTTCAAGTTTCGTCTAATTTAGAGACATTGAATAGAGAGTGGAAAAAAAACCTCATTTTTACAGTAATTGAAGGTGCACCAATCCGAATTGATTCTGTTGAAGTACAATTATCTGCAGCAACAAAACAAGATAGTTTGTTTATTAGGGATGAGGGAGATTTTGCAAATGCTTTACGCCGGTTGCCATATCGAAAAGGGAGAGTATTTGAACCCATTGAGGAAACGGAGGCTATTGCAAGGTTAGATCAATCTTTAAGACAAGATGGGTACCCATATGTATCGACAAAAATTCAAGCCTCTGTTGATTCGGTTGCTAAACAAGCCAAGTTAGTAATAGAAACAGAATCTGGACCAAGAGCTCGGTTTGATACCATTAGAGTACAAGGACAGACTACACTCGCAGAAAATTTTATTATAAGAGAAACAGGAATTAAAGAAGGAGATTACTTTAGTGAACGATCAATGAGAGAAGCTCAACGTGAAGTTTTTAAACATCATTTATTTAGGTTGGCCTTGGTTTCAATCCCAGATCAACCAAAAGACTCTACAATCAATGTTTTACTAAGAGTAAAAGAACTGCCGTTAAGATCTTTTCAATTACGTTTAGGTGCAGGCGAGTTCGATAGACTTGAAGAGGGTATATCAGTATATAATTTCTATAAACTTTTTAGAGCACAAACAACTTGGGTATATCGAAATGTTAGGGGGAGAGGAGAACAGTTTAGTACCTCTGCTAGGTATTCATTTTATGATAGAAAATTGAGTGCCGAATACCTATTCCCATATGTGTATAATACAAAAAGTAGTATCACAATTAATCCCTTTTACCAATACAGAGATGAACGGAGTTATGATATTACTACGATAGGTCTTGTAAATACTTTTGGATACGAATATAGTCGAAACCTGACGGGGACTTTTTCATACGAATTTGGAATTAATGATGAATCAAATGTTCGTAGTACTGAATTAGTAACCGCAGCTGAAGTACTTCCCGATAGTATATTATCGTACAATATTTCTTCTTTTACATTTAATGCGTATTACACAAAAAATTTGAGAAGAGGTAGGAGAGGAATAATTGTGCAACCATTCGTTGAGTTTTCAGGTTTATTTGGAGAATCAACATTTAGTTTTCAAAAAGCTTCATTAGATATAAGAAAGTACACTGAAATCAATCGGAATTTAGTACTAGCTACCAGAGTAAGAGGGGGCGCAATTTACTACGCAAAACAAGATTCGTTACCTTCAGATGTTAGATTTTATTCTGGAGGAACTAACTCAGTAAGAGGGTGGGGCTCTCAAAGTCTTGGACCAAAAAGGGCAATTACTACTGTCGATACAACAGGAACAGAACAAACAACTAGCCTTAATTATGTGCCTGTTGGTGGGCGAGCTTTATTTAATTTTAATATTGAGTTAAGGCAAGATTTAAATGGGTTAATAAAAGGCTTTGGAATCGCCGCTTTTCTGGATGGTGGACAAGTTTGGCGAGGTTTGTCTACAATAGACCCAACAAATATACAATTTGGGATAGGTGGAGGAATACGATATGAATCACCAATAGGCCCTATTCGTGTGGATCTTGGTTATAAGGTAAATCCGACAGCACAAGATTTACAACAATTTGAAGGTGGAATTGATAATGGAAGCTGGCAAGATCGTTGGGGATTGCATTTTAGTATAGGTCAGGCATTTTAATGGGTAATCAGAAATCAAATAAAAATCTAAAATTCTTAAAAGTATTTCTAATTGTTCTTACAATACTGGTAGGGGCACAGCTTTTAGGCAGGTTTATGTTAACTACTACAGTTGTTCATAATTTTGTGAAAGGCAAAATCATTTCGCTTGCAAATGAAGGTCTTAATGCCAAACTAGAAATTGAAAAACTTGAAGGCGATTTATGGGAAGAAATACTATTAACCAATATTTCAGTTAAAGGCGAAAACCCCATTTTTCTTGCCGATACTTTGTACTCAAATTATAATATATGGAGCTTCTTAAAAGGTCCGTATGAGATCAACACAATTAAACTAGTAGGTGTACATTCATTTATAAATGAAGAAAAAGATTCAATATTTAATATTCAGCAAGTAGTCAAAGCCGATACTCTTAGTTCTGATATTGAAGAAGAAAGCGAGCCTTTTAAAATAAAAATAAGTCAGTTTCAGCTTGAAAATGTAAATACAACAATTTTTTCTCCGTCCTATTTGCCAGATTCTGTCTTGAAAATTAAAGGACTTTGGGCAAATGCATCATTTCAGAAAACCAATACTTTAGAAGCAGTTCTTTCATCATTAAGCTTTTCGATTGAAGAGGGAAGACTACCAGCAGCGATTAAAGTTAAAACATCTGGAAAACTATTAGAGCAGCAAATTACGCTAGAAGAAATGGTTCTTGAAACTGGTAGATCAATGCTGAAAGCTAGAGCGCAAGCAAGCCTACAAGATTCTGTATTATCTGCGGAAGTCTCAACTTTACCATTTTCTTTAGCTGACATTCAACCCTATTTAGAAGCTGAACTCCCTGCAGATAATTTGAATTTGGAAGTCTCGGTTTCAGGGTCTTTAAATAAAATAACTATCAAGGTGAATCTTGATCATCAGTATGCTTCAAATATTGAATTGACTGCAGGATTTGATTTTCAAGATGTACCAACATTAACTCAGTTCGAGATATATGGAGATGGATTAGATATTGCTCATTTCACAAACGATTCAGTTGATGCTCAATTAGGGAATTTCAACGGTACACTTTCAGGAAGTTTGAACAATGATATTCCCTCCGCTAACATTATTTGGGAGTTTATGTTTAGTGGTATTCGTTTTGAGGAATATGCTATTGATCGCCTAGTAGGAAATGGCACTTTAAAAGAAGATAATTTTTCTGGATTGATTAAAGTTAATCCTCATCTTCGAGAACAGATAAGCTCAAAGGTGACTATTCAAGGCGTTTCATCAAATGAACCAAATTGGAGAGTTAATTTTAATGTTGATGAGTTTGATGCTTCTAATTGGGCGGATGTTGGAGATATGGAGTCCAAAATTAGTTTATTGGGATATGTAGAAGGACAGAGTTTCTCCTTAGGACAAAAGCCTTGGAAGTACTTAGTTTATAGTTATCCAAGTCAACAATCACAAGAGAACAAAAGAACTCAAATATCAGGTCAGTATTTTAATGCTTTTGAATTAAAGGGTGATGTAAGTGAAGATGTTTTTAAGTCAGAAGGGTATATCACTTTTGATGATAGCCGAATTGATTTTGAATTCGATGCGGAAGATATATTCGAGGAAATTCCTAAATACGATTACTTCATCACCGCTGATAACTTTGACTTAAGTGAAATCAGTCAAACAGCAGATTTTCCTACTGCACTTAATATGGATATTTATGGAGAAGGTCGTGGTATAAATCCAGAAGACAGCTTTATATTTGCCACTTTAAATATTGATTCAAGTATTGTAAATGGATCAGAATTCGAAAACTTAGATGCTGCGATTACTTTTAGCAATGGCGTACTATCGATTTCTAATGGTATTTTAAGAAGCGATATTATTGAAGGTAATTTTAGCGGTCGAAAAAATATTACTGATCAAACCGATCCAGAGAACTGGCTGATAGTAGACATGTTGGTCAAAAATATTCAGCCACTAGCCCCATTGGTAAATGTAGAGCGGCTAAGCGCAACTGGGGAAATCAAGGGGCGTGTTACACAGGATACGAGTAAAATTTTACGTGGGAATATGCAGTTAGATTTTGAAGATATTGTTGTAGACACCATGTTTATTGCGTCAAGGATTAGTGGAAAAACAGAAGTAACAATGAACGAGCTTCGGCATTTTAATCTGAATCTCAGTATTGAATCACCGATAATTTCAGGGATAACATTTCAGGATATTGAGTTGGTTTCTGAAGGGTATGCAAACGCGGATACATTACATAGTAATTTTGATCTCGATATAATTGGTAGTGATCGTGGAAAACTAATACAAGAAGGTTCATTAAGAATCAACTTTTTAGATGAGCTAGTTGATATCAAATTTAATCGATTCAACTTTGTTACTCTTGAATCTGAATTGGCCCTTCAACATCCATTTAACGTTAGAATTCAAAAAGAAAGCATTTCTACAGACACGTTAGACCTTCAATCAAACCTAGGTGCATTTCTTAAACTGTCTATCCCATATGCTGATAGTGTAGAACAATATGGATGGTTTAGCGGAGATAATTTCGATTTTGGAATAATACAAGAGGTAGTTTTTGGGGAACGGTTTATTGATGGTGTACTTTCTGGGGAAACGTTTTTCAATCGTTCTGCTGAAGATGTAACAGGAAGCGGAGCGTTTAGTTTAACAAGAATTAAATATGGAGAAATCGAAGCGGATTCATTAGACCTTACCTTCGATGTTAGGAATGAACGTCTTTTTGCTAAAACCTCAATTAACTGGGACCAGAAAGAGAAAGTAGTTGGAAATATAAGTGTTCCATTTATAATAAAAGATGCATCAGAACTTGGAGATGATTTTTTTGACCAACAGGTAGAAGGTTCGCTTAGAATTAACCCATCACAAATAACTCGTTTTAAAGCATTATTAGATGAATTTGGTATAAGTGATACTGATGGGATTTTAAGTTTTAACGGCACTATGTCTGGAACAGCTGGAAGTCCTGTTTTTGCAGGTGAGTTTTTAATTAATGAGCCCGTTCTATCTGGCATTAGGGTAGATACTGTATCAGCTAATTTTAGATATGACAATACCAGGAATGGTTTGTTGGTTCAAACTCAGATTATTGCGGCTAAACAAAAAGCAGCTGAAGTTGAACTTATTTATCCATTCGAATATGATTTTAAAACGTATAGAGTAATTTTACCAGACGAGGAAGAAATAATTCGAGTTACTGCAAAAACTGAGAATTTCAACATTGCAGTATTTAACGATTTCTTAGATAAAGAGTATTTAACCGATTTAAGAGGCACGCTAAATGCTGATCTATCTCTTCAAGGACCATCCGATAATATGGTTCCGAAAGGATATCTTAGGCTTTCAGATGCAAGAGTTTCAGTTCCCGTTGCAGGCATTACTCTTGATGGAATAAAATCTGATGTTGAATTCACACAGAATGGATTGAACGTAAAAGAAATAACAGCGAAAAGTGGTCGTGGTAGTTTTAATGCAAGTGGAGCCGTACAGTTAGAAGGTATAACACCTAAAACAATAAATCTAACAGCTAGAGCTAATCAATTTAGATTAGCTAACACTGATGACCAGAATATTGTAATTGATTTAAATGGAAAGCTTTCAGGTAATGCACTAACCCCAAAAGTTACCGGTAAGCTTACAGTGAGGAATGGATTTGTTTACTTAAATGAATTCGGAGAGAATACGATTGAAGAGGTTCAATTAGATGGAGAAGAATTATCTTCTTTTAGTCCATATGATTCATTAGAGATAGATATGGTATTTGAAATTCAAAGAGATTTCTATGTACGAAACCGAACGTATTTGGATATGGAAATCGAGCTTGTTGGTTCTTTAGATGCACAGAAGGACACAAAAGGAGAGCTATCCTTATTTGGAAACCTGAACGGTATAGAAGGGTATGTTCGTCCTCTTGGTAAAACATTTAAGATGGAAAATGCGAACTTTACTTTTAGTGGACCAATTGATAACCCAGATTTGAGTATAAAAAGTAAATATACTCCTCCAACCCGACAAAAAGGAGAGTCGGTAGAGTTATACTATCTAATTGAAGGAACTGCGCAAGCACCTGAGTTTAGCTTTGATAGTAACCCGCCCATGGAGCAATCTGATATTGTTTGCTATACTCTTTTTGGGAAGCCATGTTATTCTCTAGAATCATGGCAAAGTGTATTTACAAGTGGAGGAAGTCCTTCAGCGACCGATGTGTTAACCGATGTGCTTTTGGATGAAGTGGAGGCTTTAGCAACTCGAGAACTTGGAGTTGATGTCGTACAAATCGATAATACAGGCACTAGCGGTGGAACCTCAATAAAAACTGGTTGGTACATCAATCAACGCACATTTTTTGCGATTGTTAACGAGCTAACAGGTTCAACACCAAAGACTTTATTTATGCTCGAATATATTCTTTCTGAAAACTGGGATTTAATTGTTACCCAAGGTGGTGATACTCGCCGGGGTATTGATTTCAGGTATCAGTTCGATTACTGATTTTGATTGAAAGCACAGTTCTCACCTTGGCAACATTCCTGTGTATTAATTCCACACGCCGAACATTGCCCATGACCATGAACCCAAACTAGCTCTGCATATTGCCCGCAGTAAAGACATCTTCGGGCTTGGTGTACTTGAGGGTTTGAGTCCTTTTTTTGTGAATTATCCTTTAATGAGCTCATCATAAGCTGTGTTAATATTAAACTCTAATGAAATTCCCCACCCTGGAGCTTGGAAATCTTCAAAACCAGGTAGTAATGGGGCGGTAGCAATTTCTTCTTTGGTTTTACCAGCTGTTATACCATTTTCGGTAAAAGTGAGTAGTTCTTCTAGGAAATCACTTTTTCGAAGTACATCACCTTTGGAGCCTGTAACGCCATAATTTGTGTTTCCATGTCCACAAATATAAATAGTATCCTTAGGCAAATCCTCTACCGTTTTTCGTAAAACTGAAACCCAATTATTGATGCTAGCTCCAGCCCCTGGATCGATATAAGGATAAACACGATTGAAAACTAAATCTCCCATATGAGCTACATTCGCTTTTTCGAAATAGATTACAGAATCACCGCCAGTATGGGCAGGTCCATAGTGAGTTGCATGGACAACTTCGTCTCCTACATCTTGTTTCCAACTTTCTGTAAAAGTTAAGTCTGCAGTAACTTGGGCATCAACTACTTCTTGGCCGCGACCTTCAGCAGCTTTTAGTTGATAGCCGGGTACATTTTCATGAGCGACAATATGTTCAGTATACTCTTTGAATGCAGAATTTCCAGCAGTATGATCTCCATGATGATGGGTATTTATCAAATAATCCATCTTTCGAGACGTACGCTCTTTTAAACCAGAAATACAATTTGTTGCAGAATCAGGGAATTGAGAATCTACAGCAACTAATGCATTGTCGTTAATTAACCAACCAATGGTTCCGCCGCGTTCGGTAAATACTCCTACATTTCTTCGGATGGTTGAAAAGTCTCTTCTAAAAAAGGCCTTTGATAAAGCATTAAAAGGAAGGAATGTTCCAACAGTTGCAAGGGCAGTATTAAGGAGGAAGTTTTTGCGATTCATAACGGAAGGCTAAAGTTTAAAAGTGACTTGAAATCAACAAATCAACCAGAACAAAAGCAAAAAAGTTTACGGAAAGTAAAAATGACTAAAAAGTGATTTAAAACTGGAAGTGACGACGCAGAGCATCGTAACTAGGTGCGAATTAGAATTAGGATTTTACGTTACCCCTCAAAAAGTCATTCAGAACTAGCCTCAGCGAGAGTAAAGCGAGGTGATGAATCTGCACAAACTTGCTCTAGCCAGTCCCCGCTGTTAGAAGGCTAATTTCGAAATGCAAGCAAGGTACTCTGAATGGCTTTTTTAAACTTAAGCCTCGTTCTCATCTCTAATTAACAGTAGAATTGCACCATGAGGAACTATTAAATACTTCTCGTTCTCAAACTCAATTTGGAAGGCTCTGCTTTTTAAGAAAATTGCAAGATCACCTTCAGCAGCTTGCATGCCTATATATTTTGTGTCTTGAGCTCCCTTCCACGATTCTTCAATATCATTATTAGGGATTGGGTAGCCTGGGCCAGTTTTTAATATATATCCACTTTGTATTTCTTCTTTTTCTTTAACGGATGCTGGTAAAACCAAACCACTCCGAGTATGGGTATCCATATCACGTGGCTTAACCAACACTCGGTCTCCAACAACAACAAATTTTTCAATTGAATTAAGGTATTCCTGAATCATTGCACTATTTTTAGTTTAAAGATATGAATAACGAACCTTTTGTGTAGCATTCCGTGTTAATTGATAAAATCTAATTAAGCTTTCGATATGAAAATGAATAACAAACTTTGTGTAATAACAGGTGCAAACTCAGGTATTGGTTTTGAAACGGCAAAAGAACTAGCTCATCAAGGTGCATTTATTGTGATGGTTTGCCGGAATGAAGATAAAGCAGAGGTAGCGAAACAGGAGATTCTAAGAGAGACTACAGGAAGCGGTGTTGAAGTCGTGCTTTGCGATTTTTCAAGTCAAAATGAGATAAGAAAAGCAGCGGAGGAAATAAAATCTAACTATAAAAAAATTGATGTATTGATAAACAATCATGGTTTTGTAGCCGGAAGTTATAACGAAACCGTAGAAGGACTAGAAGAAACATTTGGAGTAAATCATATTGGATATTTTTTATTTACCAATTTACTGCTCGATCGTATTAAAGCAGCCGGTAAAGCTAGAATTATAAATGTGGCTTCTGATGCACATCGATCTGCCACTAAGTTCGATCCCGAAAATCTACAACTAAAAAATAATTACAGCACTTGGAGAGCGTATGCAAATTCAAAACTCTATAACATACTCTTTACCGTCGAATTAGCAGACCGTTTAAAGGATGCTAAGGTAACATCAAACTCATTACATCCAGGTGTAATTGCTTCTAATTTTGGGAAAAGCAGTACCACCTTGGTGAAGATATTCTGGAAGATAGCTAGTCCTTTTATGAAGTCGAGTAGAGATGGTGCTGAAACTACCATTTATTTGGCCACTTCAGATGAAGTTGAAGAAGTAAATGGAGCATACTTTAAAAATTCTAAAGTTGTAGCTCCATCCAATCAAGCCTTCGACAAAAAAGCTGCTGAACAACTTTGGGAGAAAAGTGAAGAGCTTTGCGGACTTAATTAAAGTTCCTGTTTGACCAGATTTGTTATTTTTTCAACGGCACGCCGGGCGATGCTTCTCTTTTTCCAACGGGTAGGATCCACTTGGTCAGTGTCTTTTAAATCATCTTTAAAATGACCGGAAAGTTGTTGGTTTACAGATGCATCAATAAACACCAGATTAATTTCATCATCTTTCAGCATAGAGCGTTGATTAAAATTAGCCGAACCCACACAGGATATCTCATCATCGATCAGCACAACTTTGGCATGGAGCATAGTTTTGGTGTAATAATAAATTTCGATACCTGCCTTCAATAAATCTTCAAAAGAATCTTCGGCAATAATTTTCGTTATCTGTTGATCGGTGTGATTGCCGGGAATCATAATTTTGATATCAATCCCAACTTTAGCCCGTTCACAAAGTAAATCAACCATTGCCTGATCAGGATTGAAATAAGCCGTGCAAATCCAGACTCGTTGTTCTGCTAGATTAATAAGTGAATGATACAGAAGTACAATATCACTCCAACGTACTGAAGAAGAAGTGCGAACCGATTGAACTAAAGTGTTCCCTTTTTTAATTTGAGTTCCTATTTCTACTAAATCCAGACTAAGGGTTTCATTTGCTTCTATCCAATTTTCAATAAAGGCAGATTTTATACCTTGAATAGCGGGGCCTTCAATTTTGAAATGCGTATCTCTCCATTGGGAGGGATTTTGGGCATTACCTTCCCACTCTTCCGCGATACCAACCCCACCAGTAAAAGCAATAGAATTGTCACAAATAAGAATTTTTCGATGTGTTCGGTTATCAGTCTTCCAGACTTTCCAACGTACGAGAGGTCTGAACCAAATGACATTAACTCCTGAATTTGTCATTAATTCAACCAAGTTTTGATCCATAGGAAGGGCTCCATAGGCATCTAATAAAACCCTAACAGTAACACCCTCTTCAGCTTTTTTTGCAAGTGATTTAGCGAAGGTTGAAGCAATATTTCCTTTCCAATACACAAAAGTTAAAAAGTCGATACTTTTACTAGACTCATCAATAGCGTCTAGCATTGTAGGAAAAATTTCATCTCCATTTTTAAGAATTTCTATGGTATTCCCCTCAGTGAAGGGTATACCTATAGTTTGCTCCAGAACTTTCCTGCTTTCCAATATGTATTAGTTTAGGCTTTTGGTTTACGTCCCATAATAAGTGAAACAACAAAAAGAACCAGAAATACAAAAAAGAAAATTTTTGCAATACCCACTGCTGCCCCTGCAATTCCTCCAAAGCCTAAAATGGCAGCAATTAAAGCAACTATAAAAAAAGTAATACTCCAACGTAACATATTAAGCTCCTCTATTATTTAGTTCTTGAAATTACAATTCCAACTAGCATTATTGCTGCAGAAATTAGAATAGGTACATAATCACCTGTACTTATGGCAACATCTGCACCAAATGCTTCAAAAGATTCTGAGTCTTGGAAATATTGGAATCCAAAATAAATTACTCCTAATAATCCACCGCCTGTTAATAGTCCACCGATTGTCTTTTTCATAAATATATAATTGGTTAATTGTAGTTATAAGTTTAATTCAGGTTAGAACTTTTTGTTTCAAAAGTTAATCAATAATGTATTTAACACTTTGTATTATATTGAATTAGAGGTAGTATAAAATTTGAAGTACATCATTTAATTACTTAAAATAAAGTATGTGATACTTTTACCAACCAATCACTCAATATGAAAACTCTTACCTCCAGTTTGTTAACGATATTTCTACTATTAAGTGTAAACTCGTTATTCGCCCAATCCTCCATCCCTAAAGAATACCGTGGAACCGAAGACGCCATAGCTCGAGGAATTTTGGATGGAAATAAAATAGAAACCAATTTTAGGAATCACGGGGAGATGTCTCGATGGAATGATATTCCCTGGGGAGTTTGGCCAAAGGGATCAGGAGCTAGATATATTGATGGGATTGGCTTTGCAATGGCAGGGCGAGTAGTCGCCGAAAAAGAGCAATGGCTTGGATATGGTTCTCAAGATACCTTGCTAAATCCGATAAGTATGAATTATAGACAATCGGGATTAAGACAAAGTCCCTATTCTGGAGCTACCTGGGGTTGGCTTCCTCTTAATGGCTTTAATAATGCTAACCGAACAAATAACTTGGGAGAGAAAGAGCTTCTACCAGCAATAAGTACAGATGAAACGAGCTGGCCGGAATTTTGGCCGGACAAATTAGGTGAAAGTACAGACTCGGGTTGGGAAGGATCATGGAATGGGTTTAGAGGGAAAGGTTTGGTAACTGGAGATCAGGAAACCTTTTATATAATGGATGATTTATCCGACTACGAGTATGCTGCAAATATTGATACCGAAGGTCCACATAGTGAACTCGGAGTGTACTATCCAAGCCCATCAGATTCAAGTATTGGAGGTCTAGGCTTACAAACGGAAGTTCGAACGTTTCAGTTTAATGATCCAATTGGAAAAGACATGCTCTTTACACAATACCGAACTACCAATGTAAGTGAGAAAGATATTCCAGAGACTTGGACAACACTACTAATAGATTTGGGGTTGGGGGCAGAAGAGTGGGATGATAATGCCAAACTTATTCAAGAGGAAAACTTAGTAATCTTTTGGGACTCAGATGGAATAGGTGATTCTATATTTCAGGGTGAGGAATCGAACGAATTAGGATATGTTAGCCTTTTATTATTAGAACATTCGATGGTGGAGGACAATGGAATAGACGAAGATCAAGATGGAATGATTGATGAATCAAAATTCAATGGTCCAGGAGAATTGATTAAGGGAAAGGCAGCCATTGACGCTTATTTAAATGAGTTCTATAACATGGAACTCTTTGAGCAGAACTTTCAAGAACTAAGTTTATTTCCAGCCTATCAAAACGAGCTTTGGTGGACAGGAGATGAAGATTTAGACTGGGTTTCTCATGAAGATTTTAATTTAAATGGGATTCAAGATGATGGGGAAGAATTAATAGATGATCTCGGAAGAGATGGCCTTGGCCCAAATCACGAAAATTACCCAGGACCTGATGAAGGAGAAGGCGATGGAATCCCTACGCAAGGAGAACCCAATTTTGGGGAACATGACATGATGGAAGCTGAAGACAAGGGATTAGGAGTATTTTTTTCTTTTGCAAGTGTTTTATCCTATGGCACGTTTGCAATTAGAGATGATACTTGGCTTTTTAAATTCATTGAAGAGAATCAATTTGCAAATCCAGACTATATCGAACAAAATAGTTTATTAAATGACGAACCAATAGTTTTATTTGGCTCATCTAAATACACCTTAAAAGTTAATACGTCCACCTATTTTACGACAGCATTAATTTTTGGAGAAGACGAAGCCGATTTAATGAAGAAAGCAAAACAGGCTCAGCTTATCTACGAAAGCGACTTTGGGCAAAGTGCTCTTATCACTGCAAATGAAGAAGAAAAAATTGAATCCATTCCAGAATGGTTTTCACTTTCCCAAAATTATCCCAATCCATTTAACCCAACCACGAATATTGAATTTAGTTTATCGAAGTCAGTGCCTGTAACCCTTACTGTGTTTGACATCACCGGAAGAGAAGTTCGTTCTTTAGTTTCCAATCAAACCTATGCAGCAGGGAAACACTCCGTTCAGTTTGATGCCTCCGATTTATCAAGCGGTATTTATATTTACAGACTTCAAGTAAATGGAGAGGTGTTCACTAAAAAATTGACGTTAATAAAATAATCTAATTCACTAATTAAAACATGAAGTATACACTCCTAACGATTTCGTTTTTGATTTTAGCCAGCATTCAAGCCAATGCCCAATCCTCCATCCCTAAAGAATACCGTGGAACTGAAGATGCAGTAGCTCGAGGAGTTGTTGATGGAAATAATATAGAAACCAACTTCAGAAACCATGGGGAGCAAGCCAGATGGGCAGATCTTCCTTGGGGAACATGGTATACAAACGTATGTGACAGATTTGGCGAAAACTGTAGAGATATACCAGGTTCATTTATTGATGGAATAGGATTTATAGTAGCGGGTAAAGTTGTTGGTGAAAGAGTTAAGTGGGATTTAGCTAAAAGTGATACCACATTAAACCCGGTGATTATTAACTATAGAGAAGCGGGGAGAAGAGTGAGTCCTTTTACGGGCGAAGTCTGGGGTTGGCTTCCTTTGAATGGCTTCAATAACGAATTAAGACAAGACCCTGATCTATTCATTACAAATCCAGTACCAGCAATAAGTACTGATGAAACAAGTTGGCCGGAAGCCTGGCCAGATAAATTAGTCGAAACAACAGATGCAGGATGGTCAGGTTCCTGGAATGGGTTTAAAGGGAAAGGCTTATTAACAGGAGACCAGGAAACTTTCTATGTGATGGATGATTTTTCGGATAAAGAGTATTTATTTGATGATGAAACTGATCAACCTCATAGTCCATTTCCGCTAGGTATATATTATCCCAGCCCTTCTGATTCTTCGATTGGAGGATTAGGCTTACAAACGGAAGTGCGAACCTTTCAATTTAATGACACTCTTGCTCAGGATGTTTTATTCACTCAGTATCGCACAACCAATGTGAGCGAAAAAGATATTGATGAAACTTGGACATCAATAATTATTGACGGAGGTCTATCAGGAGAAAGCCTAGGTGGTGGGTTAAGCTATAATGAAAATCTTGAAGCATTAGTTTTTGAGAATATGTATGGTGGTAGCAGTGGAGCTAAGGCTTCATTCGCATTTATAGTTCTAGAACATTCTATCATGGAAGACAATGGAATCGATGAAGACGAGGATGGAATAATTGATGAATCGAAGTTCAATGGTCCGGGTGAGCTAATCGAAGGAAAAGCGGCTATTGATGCGTATTTAGAAGCTAACTACAACATGGAGCTTTTCCGACAGAATTATATTGATCTGGAGAACTTTCCTGCCTATCAAAATGAGCGCTGGTGGACAGGAGACGAGGACTTAGATTGGATTGCATACGATGACTTAAACCAAAATGGCCAACAAGATGATGATGAACCAATCATAGATGATCTTGGAAGAGATGGGCTTGGACCTGATCACGATAACTATCCCGGCCCTGACGAGGGAGAAGGAGATGGAAAACCAACTCAGGGAGAACCAAATTTCGGGGAACAAGATATGTTGGAAGCCGAAAATCGTGGTCTTGGTAATTATGAATTAAGTTCTAGACCAGTATTTGAATCGGGAGATAATCTTAGAGATGATACATGGCTTTTCGATAAAATTAATGATGGACCTTTTGAGCTTGATAGAATGCAAGATAGGTATGATGGTTTAGGAAGTGAGGAACCCTTTTTATTAGCTGGAACAAGCGTATTTAGTCTTAAGGCTGGAACAAGTTCTTATTTTAGCACAGCAATCGTCTTCGCTGAGACTTCAGATTCATTGGTAGTTAAAATTGCCCGAACAAGAGCCATTTATGAAAGCGATTATGGTCAGAGTGGGTTTCTTACGCTACCTATTTCAAATGAAGAAATAGCTGAAACTCCGGGTGAATACTCTCTATCCCAAAATTATCCCAATCCCTTTAATCCGTCCACCAATATTGAATTTAGTCTTTCGAAATCGGTTCCTGTAAACCTAACAGTTTTTGATATCACCGGAAGAGAAGTTCGTTCTTTAGTTTTTGGCCAAAACTATACAGCGGGGAAACACTCCGTTCAGTTTGATGCCTCCGATTTATCAAGCGGTATTTATATTTACCGACTTCAAGTAAATGGAGAGGTGTTCACGAAGAAGCTGACGTTGATTAAGTAATTACTACTCTAAATGGCGAGTAAGTATTTCGCTCATGTAATCGAAGAAAGGTCGAATATGTAGGAATGTTTTTGTGACTTCAAATACGAAGTTTTCATCCAAAACTTCCGAATCAAAAAAATGATGTTCAAAGTAAAAAGACTTGAATCGAATCAGATCAATATTTGGATGATCTTTATCAAATCCTCTAGGAGCGGTTTTAACGGCCTCCCCTTTTAATTCCCCAAACATTTTTTTGAAATCGGGATCAGAAAGGATACTTCTTAAAGGTTTTGCATTATGGGCTAATTCATCACGAATCAACTTTAAGTCATCTTTGTTTGGACTCCAAAACCCACAACCAAGAAAAGTATTTCCAGGCTCAAAATGGATATAATATCCACCTCGAAGCCAGCATGTAGCTCGTGACAAATGAGCACCGAAATGAGTTTTATAGGGTGGTTTCCCTTTAGCAAACCGAACATCATTATATATTCTAAACATAGATTTCTTACCTGATTCATTTTCAATCTGATCAACCTTTTTCATTTCTGTAATCAAGCTATCCATGAATTCAGCTACATTAGCATGAGCTTTTTGATAAATGGGTTTATGATCCGTGAACCAATCTCGGTTATTATTTTCATTAAGGTCGTGTAGAAAAGCAAAAGTGTTTGGTAATATGTTGCTCATTTAGTTTTCTTTTCTTGATTTAGAAGTTCGATCGTTTTCTTAACTCGACGATTTCGAGTTTCTTTTTTTTCGCATCATGTATCCAACCTACATATTCTCGTTTGTGGCTGAAGGCTAGTTTGTCAAAGAAAGCTTTTGCCTTAGGATTACTTTCAAAAGCGCGGATCAAATCCTTGGGTGGAGAAACCGTTTTTGTAGAACGATTAACTCCTGGTGGATCCTGACCAAATTTCGATTTTGTCTTTCTGTCCTTCTTTTTTATTAATCGCATACTTGACCAATTTTCATTAATAGAAATGAGGCTCACAGGTTCAAATCCATAACCTTTTAGAGCTTTCCAAACTGTATCTCGGTTTAAATCGGTATTGATTTCGTCTGATCTTTTAGGATAGCTAAGCCATAATTTCCCATCTTTTTTATGTTTTTTTGAAGCTTCTGGAACCCATTTATTAAGCTCTTCTTCATTTTTCATAAATAAAATTACAGAATCATATTCTTTGTCTTTGATAGATGAAAGTTCAAGTCTAACCCCTTCAAATAAGGGGTGAACAGATGGATTAGAATTCATAAGAAGAACAGAGTATTCTTCCTTTAATTGAAATTTTTTGAGGAGAGGGTTTTCCATAGTTGAAATACTATATTATATGTTCAGCAATGTAATTTATTTGAAAATCATTATATACTAAAAAGATTGTTTAAACTTCTTCTTATTGCCTTTCAATTTTAACTGTTTCTTCATTTATTAAGCATCGGTTTAAGAACTGCTTTCTAGCCAAAACAGATCAAATTTAATAATGGAGTTATGAAGAATAGAAAACTAAGAATGGGAATGGTAGGCGGAGGTGTTGGCGCTTTTA
>TARA_R110000868_G_scaffold409926_4_pt1 | contig 51710 bp, 24 predicted proteins | sample TARA_R110000868 | Tara Oceans TARA_R110000868 (sample SAMEA4397489) | marine metagenome | biome: Polar Biome; feature: [SRF] surface water layer (ENVO:00010504); material: water (ENVO:00002006), including particulate matter (ENVO:01000060) such as... | depth 5 m | reverse complement strand
ACCTGTCAGTCTGGTACAATGCCGCTCGTACCCGAGATACTAGGATGCCTTCATCCAGTCCGTAAACGAATCCATCAAGCTTCACTGCGGAATTGAATTTCAGTTTGGGACTGTTACTTGTCCAGGATTCTTTCACTGTCCAATCCTCTCCGGACATTTCAATCAAAAGTCGTGCCGAACCAATTCCATATCCGGAGCCGATAAAGATTGAGGAATCATTTATCACAATCGGCTGGGCGGCGTTGACGCCCGCCTGGTTCGTCCAGGGAAAGAACCACAAGGATTGACCGTCAGTCGGCGCAAAACTTTCCAGCCCTTTTGCATGAAACACCAGGATCTGAGGCACTCCCTGTAATTCTGCCAGTTGGGGAGAACTATAGCTCGATTTTCGGGTCCCCCCCGACCAGACCTGCTCTCCGGTCCGTTTATCAAAAGCGATGATCGAACGCTGGCCCAGCTCGGATGGATCCACAGCCAGCCCCTGGTTCACAATCACCAGGTTTTCCCAGATCAACGGGGAGCCGGACATACCCCATTGCAGATTGTTCTGATTCTGTTCTTCGAGCAGATCGTGAGACCAGACTGAAATACCGGTAGCCGCTTCGAAACAATGGAGCACTCCCGTACCTCCCACTGTATAAAGAAAACCCTGATCGAAGGTCGGAGTCGCGCGCGGCCCGACTCCCCCCAGAGTCTCTTCAAAGCGTACCTCATCTTCAGAAACCCAGAGTTGATTTCCACTCAACGCGTCATAGCAGACTACGACTTCGACGTCGCCTCGCTGCTCCTGCGTAAAAGCCCGATCACCGACAATGCAGAACGATCCCCAACCTGCACCGACCGGATGCTTCCAGATCAATTCGGGCGAATCTGTTTTCCAGTCGGTTCGAATGAACTGCTCATCCACGATCCCATTCCGGCTGGCACCCCGGTAGCCGGGCCAGTCCCCCGGGACCACATCCGGAATCTGTCCCGATGCTTCCCCGTTTGCGACAGATTTGTTATTGATCTGTTTGAAATATTCTTCTGCCCGTTCTTCAGGAGTCGGCGAGAAGCGAAATCGAAACCGGGGGACCATGTCCCCCTCAAAACCTTCCACGCGCAGCAGGCCAAAGAACAGAACGAATGCCAGAACGGCACCACCAAGACCCTGGAAGCGTGTCTTCCAGGCTAAACCTGAAAACAGCAGCCACCAGATGAGTAAGCCCACCAGGATATTGCGGATCCCTTCATAGACCGAGAACACCTGGTAAGTCCGGTCTGGTGCAAGTCGAAACCAGTTAAAAATAATAGCGGTAATTCCGAGCAGCAGAATGGCCAGTCCCCATTTCCAGCGAAACGTGCGCCGGGGTATTTTAACAGATGTTGCCTGATCAACTTCTGGTTCGGTCTGTGGCCCGCTTTCATTCATGCAACAGCTCGTTATTTTTTAAACAGACCCACATAGGCTTTGACAACACTGGATGCCGGCTCCAGATCCGATTTCACAATCCGCGCCAGTGGTGAATAGATGACTTTCACAGATCGGGAAAATGGAGGAAACTTCATCTTACCTTCGATCCAGACCATTGGCCCCGCCAGTAAAAAATAGAGCATCAGGAACGCAAATGCACACATCACAACAACCCCTGTTTTCTGCAGAGTCGTTGTCTGTTCCACATCGGAAACCGGTGTCAGCTTTGAGTTCACAGGTGCGTCCATAATTCAACTCGATATTGTGAGTAGCTTCATAACAGTCTTACCCGAAACTCATTTGGGACGTTTCAACAAATATCGGAATTGATTCAGGGCCGACTACTTTTTACGGAAGGCAGGCAACTGCTGACCGGTTTCCCGATCAAATTCATCCGGTCGACGGGTGCGAGGCAGTCGGTCATGAGTCTCCTCCTGCCACTGATCCAGGGCCGTTCGCAATTCCTGTTGAACTTCGGCATACTCCGGATTTCCTGCCAGATTATGTAATTCATGTGGATCTGTTTGTACGTCATAAAGCTCCACTTCCTGTCGGGGAATCTGAAAACAGCTTTGCTGATCTTCGGTCAGTTTCCCGGCGTCACGCAGTTCCAGCATTTTAACGTACGTATCACTGCGAACGGCATCAGCAGGTGGAGTTCCCGGAATATCGGTGTAGAAATTCCGAATGTATTTATAGCGCGGCGAACGGACAGCTCGACCAAAGTCTTCAAAGTCATGCCAGTTGTGCTCTGCAAAAATTAAACCGCGGGTGGTTGCTTTCGGATTCTTCAACAGTTTGCGGAAACTTTTTCCCTGAAAAGTTTCTCCGACTGGCAAACCTGCCAGATCCAGTACGGTCGGCGCAAGATCGACCGAGCTGATCAGGGAATCAGAAACGCTCCCCGCTTTCACTTCAGCAGGCCACGCGACAATCCAGGGAGTTCGAATTCCGCTGTCATACATGGTTGTCTTGCAGCGGGGAAAGGGACGCCCGTTATCACTCAAAAAGATAATCACCGTGTTGGACGCCACCTTCTGCGCGTTCAGTTCTTTACGCACATTGCCGACGACGCCATCCAGCCTGGCAATCTCATCATAGTATAAAGCCAGGTCCCCCCGTACTTCCGGTGTGTCGGGCAGATAAGGGGGCACGACGACATCTTCATTGGTATGCGGTCGGTCAATAATATTCCGCTGATAGGGTCGATGCGGATCAGTGAAGGCAAACCACATGAAAAACGGCTTCTCTTTCGGTCTCTGCTTCAGTGTCGAAACCCACTCGTTCATCTTCGTCGTGACCAGATCGAACTTACTTTCCGTAGGTGTCCCCAGATGCCACTTCCCGGCTGAAGCGGTATAGTAACCGGCAGCTTTCAGTTTCTCGACAAAAGTTAGCTGGCTGGCGGGCAGGGGCAGATGGAGCTGATGCGCTCCCGTGCTGTGTGGATAGCGGCCTGTGATAATACTGGCACGACTCGGACTGCAGGAACTGCAGGTCAAATAAGCATGGTTAAACTTCATGCCATCCTTAGCCAACTGATTCAGATTGGGCGTCTGAATTTTGGGATGCCCATAAGCACCACAGTCATCCCAGGCCATGTCATCCGCAATGAAAACAATAAAATTGGGCTTTTCCGTCGGCTGCGTTTGCGCTGAAACTTCCCCTTTCAACCCCATGAATACCAATACTGTCAGCAGGAAGCATTTCAACGGCATCAATCGCATAACGGTCTCTTTATCAACTTAAAATGGAATTCGTTTAAGGCAGGATACGGGCACGCTCATCAGGACCTGGCATTCGGCAGGTATCATGTTTACCAAACAGGCGATAGCGAACTCTCGCAATCAGTCGATATCCCAGGTCCCGGATCGGAAGTGGAACGCACCACAACAACCATCCATAGAGATTCCAGGGAAACCCCAGCAGCCACAACAGCCTGACGACTGCCGCAGATCGGCGATAACAGTGTGCCCCATCCGCAGTCCGGAAGATAACCGTATCGACACTTGCCAGATCCTGCTTATTTAATAATTCGCGTGCAGTTTCTCCCTGGAGAGGTGCATAATACAACCGTGCCTGCCGATCTCGAATCATTGCAAAATCGACACTGGAATTACATAAACCGCATACTCCATCAAAAAACAGAATCGGCTTCTCCACCAGACGACACGTTTCCGTCCCTTCTGTATGAATGTCCTCAGATACAGCAGAGTCAGGAAGATTGGGATCCAGGGTCGTTACTGATTTTTTCATGTGGTTTTGTTTCTTAATCTGAAACACGATCCAGCTTGCCGAAAAAACGTACTTTACCTGTAATATTATACGTAATAAGCATTTATCTCCAGCCGTATTTTACTGCATTCGTGGGAATACCGGCAAAACGCTACGCCACACACTCTGCTGACGCACCCGTAAGTCCGATTCATTGAATACTTCTGTTGTTTCCTCAAAATTAACGCTAGAATCAGGGTAGCTAACCTGCCGATTTTACTAAAAGCAGGCTTATCTCTCGTTCAATCCGGTCAAGAATACCATGCAGCCCCCATCCTCACATTCTGATTCACAAATGCGCTGGAATCAGGGTCTGGGAGTCTCTACGCTGGTTCACCTGCTTATTATTGGCAGTCTGTCGCTGATTTTCGAACATCAGCTCGATAGACAGCGTTCAACGTCAACAGATACCATCCAGACCCGCTGGACGCCCACACAAGATCAACAGGAACCAGAAATACAGGAACTGGTACCCGTCGTCATCCAGAAACAGAGCCCCAGTAACTCTGCTCTGCTTTCCAGATTACCTCTGATCGCTGACCGTACTTCTGCGCCAGATCCTGAATCCCAGTCATCGTATCTACAGGGCCCCCTGCCCCAAGCAACACAGTTTGAAGAATCGCTGACCACAAAATACGGTTCAGAAATTGTCGGCGCACTACTGACCTCGACAGCCCTCGGAAATGGAGAAAACGGTTCTGACTCGGGAAATGGGAATGGGAGGTTTTTCGGAATCAATCCGCAGAGTAAAAAAATCGTCTACGTGGTCGATTCATCCAACAGTATGAATTTCCCACATGAAAGTGAGGGAAAAACCAGGCTGGGTCGCGTCAAACTCGAACTGGCACGCGCGATCCACTCCATGGACGAAGATCAGCAGTTTTTTGTAATCTTCTTCAGCGACATGGCAATCCCCATGCCCGCGCGTGCGTTACAACCTGCCACAAATCAGGCAAAAAAGAAATATCTCAACTGGGTTGCCCGAGTACCCGGTATCGGAACAACGGAACCCTATCAGGCGTTACTGCTGGCTCTGAGTTTGCAGCCGGATACTATTTACTTTCTGACCGACGGTCAGTTTGACCCGGTGATCGTGAAGTCCTTTAATAAAGTCGCTGCGCAGAAATACCGTAATCAGAAAGTTACGGTGAATGGTATCTGCTTTGGCAGCCTTGAAGGAGAACAGACCATACGGGAACTGGCAGAAAATAATTCGGGGACGTTCACCTTCATTCCCTGACCCCCCCCCACAACAATTGAACACACATACACCACAGGTCGCCTCTCGCAGATTCTTTAAAGCCATTCAATATCTAAGTCTTTACAGATAAATACTTTTTGGAATAGTATGCCCCTTGCTTTTCTATCATCGTGTTTTTTCGCGTGATATTTTGGGCCACACTTCGCCTTCTTAGAAGTGATCAGTTTGATTGCTTTTCTTTCAAGTATGTTTCCCAAGCTTGTACTCCAAGTGACTCTGGTTGAATCCAGACGATTGAACCAAGCCGTACGAAAATCTGGATCGCTTAATAACATGAATTCCACGATCACCGCAAAAACAGAACCCCGAAAACGCGGTGTACGCAAAGGGACGCTGAACTCGCCTTCATTTCTGGCCTTGCTCGGCACTCAGTTTCTGGGAGCGATGAACGACAATATGTTTCGCTGGTTCATCATTCCCATCGCCAAACCGGAGATCGGTGATGCGAATGCGCTTTCCTTAGGACTGGCCTGCTTTACGCTCCCTTATCTGCTGCTGGCCAGTCTCGCCGGTTATCTGGCAGACCGTTTCAGTAAACGTACGGTGATCATTGCCTGCAAAGTCGCAGAAATTTTTATTATGATCGCAGGGGTCTGTGCAGTTCTGATCGGGAATCTCTATCTGCTGTTTTTCATCGTGGCTCTCATGGGCTGCCAGAGTGCGCTCTTCGGTCCTGCCAAGTTTGGAAGTATCCCCGAAATGCTGCGAGATAATCGCCTCTCACGCGGTAACGGTATCATGGGATTGACGACTGTCGTGTCATCGGCCATGGGATTTATCGCAGGCAATTATCTGTATCACATTACACAACCCAGTCTCTCCGCCCCCGGTTCTTTTAGTGATATCAGCTTCGCCGCCTTCACCCTGGTAGGTGTCGCTGTGCTGGGAACAATCACCAGCCTGAAAATCAGGAAGCTGGAACCCGCTGCTCCTGATCGAGAGTTTCCCTATAATCCCGCCAAAGAGACCTGGCATCAGATGCAGATGCTCACCAGCAGTACTCCCCTGTTGAGAACCGCTTTAGGTGTCGCTTTTTTCTGGATGCTGGCTTCGCTGGCACAGATGAACGTGGATACGTACGGCATCAATGAACTGAATCTGACCCAGAAAGATATCGGTCCTCTGCTGGGAATCCTCGTCTTCGGCGTGGCGCTGGGCAGCATGCTCGCAGGGATCTGGTCTTCCGGACGCATCGAACTGGGAATTGTCCCCCTGGGGGCTGCCGGCATTGTCATCACCTCGCTGCTGCTCTACTTCACCGGAAACAGTGTCATTCCTGGATCCGAGTCGAACTCGCAACTGCTCTACGGTCTCTCCCTGTTGTGGCTGTTTCTACTGGGGGTCAGTTCCGGACTGTTTGATATTCCGCTGGAAACGTTTCTACAACATCGCAGTGACGTCGACACGCGGGGCAGTATCCTGGCAGCTGCCAACTTCCTGGCATTCCTGTTTATTCTGATCGCTTCCTTTGGCTTCTGGGTCATGCAGGCAAAACTCGAAATGTCCGCCAGCCAGATCTTCATGGTACTGGGCCTGCTCACCATTCCGGTCGGGATCTATATTTTCAAGCTGCTCCCCAATGCAACCATCCGATTCATGGTCTGGCTGGTCAGTTGTACGATTTATAAACTGCGTGTGAAGGGGGTTAAAAATCTGCCTCCGAAGGGGGGAGCCCTGCTGGTAGCCAACCATGTCTCGTGGCTGGATGGCGTGTTCCTGATCCTGACATCCACGCGACCGGTCCGCATGATTGCCTATTCCACCTACGTCCAGGGCCCCTGGGTCGCGTGGCTTACGAAGTTGTATAATACCATCCCCATCAATGTGGAAGATGGCCCCAAAGCATTAATGCACTCCATCAAAACAGCCCGATCTGCCATTGAAAACGGAGAATTAGTCTGTATCTTTGCGGAAGGGAAATTAACCCGATCGGGATACCTGCAGCCTTTTCAATCGGGTCTGATGAAAATCATAAAAGGCACCGGCGCCCCGGTGATACCCGTCTATATTGATGAACTCTGGGGGAGTATCTTTAGTTTTCATGGTGGAAAATTTTTCTGGAAAAAACCTCGCAGATGGCCTTATCCCGTTTCCATTCGCTTCGGGAAGCCTATTCTTCATCCCGAAAATGAAAAGCACGTTCGTAGAGTAGTGCAAAACCTGGGAGTCGAATCTGCCAATTTTCGAAAGACATATCAAATGATAGCGCCAAGATTGTTTCTGAGAAAATGTAAGAGTCAACGATTCCAGCAAAAAGTAGCCGATTCCACGGGAGTGGAACTGACGGGCGGAAAATTATTGACCGGTGCGCTGCTGATGAGGCGACTGCTCAACAAATACGTTCTGAAGCAGGATGAAAAAATGGTCGGTGTCCTGCTGCCTCCTTCCGTAGGCGGCAGTGCGGTCAATGCCAGCCTTGCCATTTCAGGCCGGGTCCCCATCAACCTGAACTACACCCTGTCTGACAGTGATATCAATTATTGTATCCGGGAAGCAGGCATCAAAACCGTGCTGACCAGCAGCAAGTTCCTGGAGAAAAAGCCCATCGAAATGGATGCGAATGTGGTCCTGGTCGATGAGATCAAACTCAAAGCGTCCCTGTTTGACAAACTCATCAGCCTGTTCATGGCTTACATCCTCCCGGCCTGGTTGATCGAACGCATTATTGGTCTGACCAAGGTCAGCTCAGACGACCTGAGTACTGTCATCTTCACTTCCGGTTCAACAGGACGCCCCAAGGGAGTCATGCTGACTCACCATAATATTATTTCCAATATCAACTCAGCCGACGACCTGCTGCAACTCGCCCGGCGTGACTGCATCCTGGGAATCCTGCCGTTCTTCCATTCGTTCGGCTACACGATTGCACTCTGGATGCCTTTTGCCAGAAACATGCGATCCTGTTTCCACTTTAACCCGACCGATGCCCGCACCGTCGGCAAAATGATTGAAAAATACAAAGTCACACTCTTTACCTCCACGCCTACGTTCCTCAGGCATTATCTGAAACGCTGCACACCGGAACAATTCCAGTCACTGGAGATTGTGATTACCGGCGCAGAAAAACTGCCTCAGAGCCTGGCCAGAGAATTTGAAGAGAAATTCGGCATCTTCCCGACTGAAGGTTACGGCACGACAGAACTCTCTCCCGTCGCTGCGGTGAATGTTCCCCCCACACGACAGCTGGACCCGACAGAAGTCAGTGCCAAGCCGGGCACCGTAGGCCGTCCCATCCCCTGTGTCATGGCCAAAACCGTGGACCCGGATACGAGGGAAGATCTCCCTGACGGAGAGGAAGGCCTGTTGTTTATCAAGGGGCCCAATGTCATGAAGGGCTATCTGAATAATCCGGAAAAAACAGCAGAGGTCATTATCGACGGCTGGTACAATACTGGTGACTTTGCCATCATCGATAATGAAGGATTTATCAAAATCACCGGCAGGCAGACCCGCTTCTCCAAAATTGGCGGAGAAATGGTCCCGCATCTTCGGATTGAAGAACTCATCATCGACATTGTCAGCAACCCGGAGGAAGATGAACCGGAAGTCCAGGTCGCGGTGACTTCGGTTCCCGATCCGAAAAAAGGGGAACGGCTGATCGTCCTGCATAAACCACTGCAGATTTCAGTCGATGAGATTCTCAAAACGCTCGCCAGCGAAAATCTGCCCAATCTCTGGATGCCTTCCAGCGATAGTTTTCTGGAAGTCGAAACCATTCCTCTGCTGGGCACCGGTAAACTCGATCTGGCAAAAATCAAGCAGGTTGCCTCTGAAGCCTTTGCAGCCGAAGTCACCAGTTGATATCATCATTATTACTTTACATGCTTTAGCGGTGTGCTTTCCGCACATCTTTCGCTTTCGCAACAGCTTACACAGATTTATTGAAAACTGTGTTAGGTTTTGGGGTCTCATGAGTCCATTAGTGTAAAGAACGGGCCATTGTATAGTGAAAACGCTATTTAGAGTGTGATCACTATGGTGTAACCGTTTAGCGATAGTGTATGTGATGAGGAAGCAGGCATGATAAATCAAAATGTCAAATTGACGGAGCGGCAACTGGCGATCTATCAATTTCTGAAAGACAAAATTGTTAACCGTGGTTATGGTCCCACGGTCAGGGAAATCGGCGATGCATTCGATATCCGATCTCCCAACGGTGTGATGGGACATCTGAAAGCTCTGGAACGAAAAGGGCTGATTAAACGTAAATCCCATATCTCACGTTCCATTCAACTTTGTGACAATGCACAGAAACCGGCAAACGTTACCTTTTCCGGTTCACTACAGGCTGGGACACCAATCATCCCACCAGCGGCAGATGACTCACAGGTTGATTTCAGCGCTCTGTTTGAGAGTGGCGATAATTTCTGCCTGAAAGTCAAAGGCAACTCCATGATTGAAGCACAGATTCAAGAAGGAGATTTTGTCGTTGTCAAAAAGCAGGACACCTGCCAGCAGGGCGAAATTGTCGTGGCACTGGTCGATAATCAGGAGGCAACATTGAAACGCTTCTATCAGGAAGCAGACCGTGTGCGGCTGGAACCTGCCAATTCGACCATGTCCCCCATCTATTCCACCGACGTTCAGGTGCTGGGTGTGGTGAAGGGTGTCATCCGCAAGTTTAACTGAGTCGCTGCAGACTGGCTAATCCGGGTCAGTCTACTGTGCCCATCTGCGTTCGAGCGAGGGTAATCAGCATCGTTGCCGGCAGAGGCTCTATGCCAATCTGTCGCAGCATGTTGATAACCTGCGCTGTGGTATATTGCGCGTGCGTACAAACATGCAGCAATATATCTTCACAACGCGTCTGATGCACACGCCCTTTTCCACTGCTCGTACTCCGTTTATTGACCAGGTCATCCAGCATTTCCGTCGAAATCTGCTCCAGATAGTCAATCCACCTCTGTTCCTGTGCATTCCATTTCTGCTTCAGTTCTTCCAGGGACCTGATCCCACCTGCTCCCTGCTGATTTCCCGGCAGTGCCTCTGCCACATCGCCGGGCAAAACGGGAGACTCGTTTCCCTGTAATGCTTCCAGCCAGACATACTCAGCCGCATATAGATGCACCAATGACCGCCAGACAGATCCCTGGCCGATGGAAATACTCTGGTGGAGCTGCTTATCCGAAAGTGCTTCTGCCGAGTCCAGTAAAGCCTGGTTTACCCAGCGCCGATGTTCATGTAATCGAGAGATCGATCGAACGGCCATTCATTGCCCCTGATTTTTTATGTGAAACTCAAGCAAAACAAGCCTCATACAGACCACCGGCTCCTGTTCATTCTCTCAGAGCTGTATTACACGCCCGGGGTTCACAGTTCAGATCACAAAATCACCTAAACCTTCACTGGGTTTTCACTTGGAACAACCCATTTTTGTTTTCTCAGTACGATTTTTGAGCGTTTTTTTATTTAGATTGTTTCTCAGCTCTTGAATTGCCGAAACTATTTTCTATCCTTAGCCTTAGATTCAGCGGGAATCAACACCATTCTGGGGGATTAGCTCAGTTGGGAGAGCGTTTGGCTGGCAGCCAAAAGGTCACCGGTTCGAGCCCGGTATCCTCCACTTTAAGCCACTTGCAGTGTTCTGCAAGTGGCTTTTTTATTTTGATTAACTCTTGAACAAAGCTGCTGAATGCAAAAAAGATCGGCACAGTCTCTCATCGGAAAGACTGGCCGACCTTTAGCTACCACATGCCCGGTCTGGTGGGTCCCGCGGGAGATCCTGCCCGGCGAGCCCACATTGTTCTACTTCTGTCGTACATTGGGAGTGGATGATGGTTGAGGCTGTGGTTCAGGAATCACCTTCTCTTCGCCAGGCACACAACCGGGGCAATCCAGATCAGGACCTTCGATCACGTCTTCCTGCACAGCCCCTGGTTTACAAAGTTCACAGGGCTGATCCACCACTTCAGGTTCCAGGACCAGGTCTCGGGAGTAACTGCCTTGAGTTCCACCATAATTGCCACCGTTCCCCACAACATTACAACTGTTGTACCCCAGAACCGCTCCGCCTCGTGGATAGTTGAAATAACATGATCCAGAATAGAAGGCTTTGAATTTTCCAAAGTAGCTTTGCGAATAATAGCCACTGTAAGCGTAGCTCTGATTCAATGAAGAAATCGCAGTCCCGATATCCGAAAACTCACTGATGACAGCCGTCTGGACATAACTTAAGCCGACAATCATCGCCAGGACGGCAACGGTCAGGATAATGACCAGTTCAGCCGAGAGAACGAATCCGCCTTCATCGTTCCAGAATTGTTTGACAAATTGATGCATGGGAAGCTCCTTTTGTGATCTTGATGTTCCGCGTTTTGATTGAAAAGTCTGCTTGATCCGCTCTGGAGAATCACTCCAGGGCGTACAGGATTCAACAGCACGAAATCAACCTGTCTGTTGAACAGATTGATCAACGCTGCTGCACGATAAATTGAGTTTCTCACAGGGACGATTCCCTGCCTCTGATACTGTTGGTCGATTGAAAAATGCCGATTGGCTAAAGCGGGAGAGGAAAGTTTCTCAGGCTTTCCTTATCTGGATTTCGAGGCGGAACTCAATTACCTCACTCACCATAAAATCAGGGTAAATACCAGAAGTTCTCTCCGCTTCAGTCAATCAGTCATCGGTGGTCTCTCAGGTCACCGACTTGTGCAACGGTCTCTCAGGTCGCCACACACTCTCTCTATGCACTTAACTTCTCCTGACACGTTCAGACAGGAGAATCATTTTGTGAATGGTATAACCGTCATATTCGGCCTGTTCAGCAATCTCCGAATAACCGGCATGCCTGTTACATTAGGCAATATGCGTGCCATACGAAGAACGCCTATGAAACCTACAACCAGGATTTTCGACATAAACCATTTAATCAGAATAACTTATATATTCGGAATAAAGCTGTATTCGAAAAGATGCGGTCAGCAAGAAATGGGAGTTCGACCTGGAATGTTCAGATTGCTTTACAACGACTTTAACGTTTTTGATAAGAAATCTGGTCGTATCGGTTATGACGATCAGGCAGGAAACGCAGCGGAAAGGCTCGGACTCAGGACCGTCGGCTGGTTTTTCAGAACCAGGGTGAGAAATTTCAGTCGAGTGAATGGTTTACCGCTTGCGTTGATAGAGAAACGAAGCAGAAATAGGGACAGGTAAGGAAGCTCATTTCACATCAGGGGCTGGATGAGGGGATCAGCTCATTCCATCCTAATTCCTTAAAATCTTCACAGCACCCATCTTGTTCATCTTTACATTAACTATGGTATATGACCAAAATACCAATCCGGGTGACTAATAACCTGGATCGGTCTAACGCGACATCAATCAGTTGAGAAAAAAGAACCATGAAGAATCGGACGCAATTGAAGTATTCAGCACTGGCGTTACTGTCACTGGTCTGCCTGGCGAGTTCCTGCCAAAAGTCTGAACGAGACTTGCTGATCGGGCGATGGCAAAACTCCAGCGGACCTAACATGATTTTCAATAGAGATGGGAGCGTCTACAGCGTGCATCTGGGAAAACGGCGTAAAGGCGCCTTTTACCTCGATACAGAATCGGATCCACAGCAAATGGTCCTCGACATGCGAAAAACGGAAATCAATGCCGTTTTATTTTTTGATTTCCATGCTTTCTCTGAAAAACATTTAGAGCTGACTCCTACTTATGTGCAGAGAACTGGCGGCCCCAAAAAAAAGTCTAATGTGACTCGAAAATTACTATTCCAGAAAATTGATCCCAACGATCCTTTGATGGGAGCCAGTCGCTTTTCTGCAAAAGCAACTCCGACAGTCGCCCCGTAAGCTCTCGTTAAACTGTTGGGAAGTAAACGGCGCATTAAAAAAGCAGCAGTCGTCAATCGACGTCTGCTGCTTTTGTATTTTGTTTGTTTCTTCGCTTATTCGACACTGCGAACGTTGGTCACAGATTCCAAACTTTGAACGGTTTTGAGAAACGTATTATCAACTGAAGGTATATAGTCGTCGTTGCTCACATGCAAAGGAGGCTCAAAACCCTGAATCGGCAATTCCTGGACTGCAGAAATCTGAGCCACAGGTTGCTCCATAGTTCCGATCACTTCTGCATCAGCTTCTGTGATGATCCTGAATTCTGTGTCATCTGTTTCAGAAACAACTGACTCTTCTGTCACAGTTACGACTTCAGACACGAACGAATCAGCTGGGACTGGTTCTGTGACAGGAGTCTGTGCAACCTGAACCTCAGGTTGTGAGATTGTTTTTTCCATCTGCTGTTTCTGCAGCTGGGCAACCTGTACCACGGCTTCCTTGATCGAATCCAGGTCTGGATTGATTTCTAAAGCGCGGTGATAATGCCGGGCTGCATCATCCAGCATACCTCTCTGCAGGGAGATATATCCCAGATTGGCATGCGCTTCTTCAGCACTCATCACAGTACGAGCTACCTGATAAGCCTCGTCCATGCGCCCCTGATGCCCTAACACGAGGCTCAGATTGTTGAAGGAGCGTTTAGTACTGGGATCTCGTTTGATCGATTCTTCCAGTGCAATCTCAGCAGCGGGAAGATCATTCTGCAGATAAAGGGCATAACCCAGGTCTGTCAGATATTTGGGATTCTCGGGCTGAACCTTGACTGCTTCCATCAGATATTTGGTGGCAGTTTCATGTCGGCCCAATTTTGAGTTGACAATCCCCATACGATGTAAAGCGACTGAGTTCCCTGGATTTCGCTGTAACATGACACGATAAGTCTGCTCGGCTTTGATGAACTGACCTTTTTCTTCAGCCTTTCGCGCCATTATCATTTGGGGAGACTCATCCATTGGCAACTTCAGGCCTGATCGCACCATATTCGGAGAGTGAGAACATCCCGTTGTCAAAAGAGCGGCCACTCCGGAAAAGAGGACCATTGTCCATATTGTTGAGTTTCGCATTCCATTACCTCACAAAATTTAATTGTGATTTTTCACTATCCATTGTGAGAAACACTCAGACCATCCTGGGCAGACACAAGTATTAAAACAGGCATTGCTGACCTGAAAGTGACTCGAAATTGAATCCGTTCTACATTCAGTCCCGGTGAGAATAGTTAAAGGTAGATTCTATCTACGAAACACCAGGACTCCTTTTCATTTATCGACCACCGTTAAGCCTGGGATGAAAGAAGTCGTAGAATCCCGGAACTCTTCTCGAATTCCTATCTGAAGCAGACCCTATATGTTCACATTGCTTCAACAATCGGCAAAATCCGCCGATCGAAATCGGGCAGAACCATCAAAAACGCATATACATCAATGCATTCTGATCCGTCACCTGCTGAGTAGCTATGGGGATGAAACCGGCAGAAATGAAAGCCCGACACTTCATTTACGATTCCTGTTCGTCAGTGTCTGCTTCCTGATACTCGGGTAACACTTCAAAACCCAGTAGTGTTTCCACTTGCTCTGCCAGCAGACAGAGACGTCCCAGCACCCGATGATTCAAGGCCATCAGACTATCGAACAGAGCCTCTGCCGCACCCAGAAGCTCTGCTGGGTTATTCGATTCCGGAATCCGTGCGAGTGCAAATTCGGCAATCGAAATATCGACACGAGAATGTTCAAAAGGATACAGCAGGCGTTTAAAACGATTGTAAATCGAATTCAGCAGCGCTTCCATTTTCTCCATTTCGGAAAGCACCACTTCACAATATTTATCATCGGTACGTAAATCATCAAAAAAACGCAGTAACACCTGAAGCGCAACCGAGTTCATATGCAGTTCCCATAAACGGCTGATCTGTGAATTCGTGGCCTGTAACGCCAGCAGCAGATCAGGCAAGTCACGTTCCCAGAGAGCAGCATCAGCAATCTGAGCCTGCACTTTTGGGACATGAAACAACTGCAGGCCCCGTTCGAGTCGATTCACGACCAGTGTTTCATACTTTTCCAGTTCGCCGCGTGTTTCGCTTTTCTTCCGTTCAATACCATGCTTTGCATTGATGACCTTATCGTAATTCTTCAACGATTTGAAAAAAGGATCATCAATATCCAGCTTGAGCCGCGCGCGTACAGCGACTTCGGCCATCGTCACACTCATTGATTTTGACTCAAATTCACGATACTCATCAATAAAGGATTTATATTTCACCCGATATTTCAACTGCTTCTCTCGACTGCTTTTCAATTCCTGTGCACACTGCTTTGCATCATCCGGGGTATGAATGGCGGACTCGGAAAACAGCAGTGGGCGGTTCGGATAAATCGCTCCCTGATAAAATCGTTGCACCGCTTTATGGGACTCATTTTCTGCTTCCAGTCGAACCTGTAATTCATCCACCGAATGCAGGTCTTCGCGCGGGATTTTCTTGCCGAACACCCCGTAATAGAAATCACGTGTGACAAATTTGGCTTCCCGGGAAAAATCGCTGAACAAAACCGTTGCTGGAGACTTCAACTGGAAGATTCCCTCCGGATCTTCATCCTGGATATTGGCGATTCGCTCCAGCGTCGCAGGATGCGTATCAAACCAGCCGGTCTGCTCCTCTTTGATATGCTTATTCACAGCCTGTTTTACTTCTTCCGGCAGCTTATTCAAATTGATATTGATCAATGCAGGGAAATTGTCAACCAGTCGCCCCTCAGCATAAAACTGTCCCAGATCACTTAATGCCCCCTGGTTGGCGACTCCCAGTAACGCCAGCCGTTTACTGGTCACTGCAAAACAGCGACTTCCCGCCAGACGTGCCTCGTAACGATCTGCGTCAAACTCCATCTGCCGCATCAGAAAACCACTTACCAGGTGTCCCACCATCATCAGTAACCACAGAATTTTTCGTGTGAGCCAGACAAACAGCCTTGCCAGGTACAAAACCCAGCTCACACGTATGTCGATGGATTGCGACAGATACTCCAGCCGCTCATCCCATGCATCACGTTCGTAGACCACGCGCATAAACCACATATTGATACTGCGGATAATAAACGAAAGCCGCATGCCGGCTCCCTGCGAAAAATGACCAAATTCATGTGCGAGTACTCCGGAAAACTGCCTCAGCGATAAACCGGCAACCAGAGGCATGCCGATTGTCAGCACCAGGTCATTCCCCAGCATACTCAACCAGCCCCGCCGGAAACCGGCGGACGCATTGACCTGAATATCAAGGTTAATCTGCACCGGTTGCGGCGCACCGACGGCGTCACAGACCTGATCGACAAACATAAACAGCAGTGGTTCTTTTTCCCGCTTCAATGCACGAAACGCCGAAGAATGAGAAGGCCGCGAAAAGAGTGGCTTCAACATGAAAATGATCAGAATCACACCGACGATAATCGGTGTCAGATACACCAGCAGCAGCAGGATCATCCCCTTGCCTCGATTGCGTGTTGAAGAACTCGAACTGCCGGCTTCAAACATACTCAGTGAATGAACGGCATGAAAATAAACGCCCCAGATCACCCCACCGATCATCGCAATGTAGATCAGCGGCAGTAAAACCATGACGAAACTGACCAGGAGCGCACACAGGCGATACATCAGTGTGGGAGTGACCGGCTCGATATTCCCTTCAAATGCCTGCATGATTTTACGCGGCGTCAGTTTCTGTATCTCGCGACTGGAACATTTCCGAGGTTTTGCAGGTGAAGATTTTTCAGCTTTGGCAGGCTTCTGGACAGACTGTTTCACTCGACGGGGGGCAGAATCACTCATCACGGTTCCTGTCTCAATCTTGCTGCCGTGAAGACTTCCCGGAGCGCCACATGATCTAACGAACAGAACTTCTACTTGACATATAGTAAGTAGTCCAGTTCATAAAATCCATAATCATTTCTGGCACATTAAGACAATTTTAACTTAATACTGCCGCGCTGGATCCTGCCGATAAAACATTCGCAGAGTTTCATAGAGATCAACAGAATATTCCTGCATGAGCCGCGGTTGTTCAAAAAAATGTTCGGAACAGACGGCAAAAAATTCAGCCGGATTGGTGGAGCCATAGGGATCAATAAATGTGTCCTGCCCCTGTTGTACCTGAGAAACCAGCCTCTGAAACTCTCTGGTCATCACTTCATTCCAGCGCCGATATTCTTCGGGACCACTTAGCAGTGGAGTACCATTAAACTGCCGGTCAATGGCATCGTAGTAATGCGCGAATTCATGGATCACAACATTGCGACCATCATCGGGAATCTGCCCTCCCTCCCGAATACTTTCCCACGACAACACGATCGGCCCCTGTCCCCAGGATTCTCCCAGGCGGAAGGACGTCCCTTCTGTCAGCACGCCGATCGAGTTGAGCATCTCCTCGCGTGCCATATAAGTATCAGGATAAACCAGTACCGTCTGCAGGCGGTCAAAGCAGTCGGTGGCAAACCCCAGTGTCAACAGGCAGGCCTGCCCGGCGATTGTCAATTTGACTTCTTCGGTAATTTCAAAACCATTACAGCCTTCCCAGTACTTTTCTTTGAAGAAAATCTGCACACGCTGATAAAGCAGCGTCCGCTGAGCCTCGGTCAACCGGGAGAGCTGCGATACGTTCTGATCCAGGATTGTTGACCAACTGTCTGGCATCGGCGAAGCCAGAATCTTTCTGCGTCTGCGGTTCCGCCACCAGGTAAATAACATGAAAAACAATCCTCAACCATGAATCTGAAATCGTATGCTTGACGTTCGTCGTGGAATTCAGGAGCATTATAGTATCAGTGAACTCAAAACATAGTCCACGAACTTTTTCTGAATCTTCAAATCGACAGTTCAATTGAAAGCAAACATGAGAAATCTCGCCCGACTGACACTCATTGCCGTATCACTTTATTTCCTGATACCAGATAGAACAACGCTCTCTGCAACTGCCCCTTCGAAGCCGAACATCGTCTTTATCCTTGCCGACGATAAGAATTAAGAATTTGCTGGAAGCGGTATTTTGCCCTTGATACAGAGTATTTATTCAAGAAATACAGCTTTTCGCAGTTCAGCGCAATTTAAGTCGTTTCAGGCAAATTCGGTTGGATTAACTACATATTACTACATAACAAATCATATTTGTTGAAGTCAGCAGTAAATAAATCTCAGATCCGAAAAACCATTCCCCCCCACTAATGATATTAGCCAAACGATTTAGTGCCCTGCAGTTGACGCTCACCGGAAATACTTTTCGAGTTAATCATCCGAGATTAACCCAACTATGAGGTAACAACATGAAAACAATGGATGAGGTGGATCGCATTCATTTACTCAAAGATCTTTGGAAGACCTTTCGAGAAGGGCTAGAAACTCAACTTGATGAGACACTAACAGCGAGAGTGGATACTACAAATTCAGGTCGAATAGATGCAGAGATTCTCTGGAACTCGCTTGAGAGGTGCAAGCATCCTTTAGCCGTTAACCTCGGATGTCACCATCATGACCTCTTCTGCCGGGCAGAGCCCATCACAGGCACTTCTTGGGAATCGATGTCTTCAGTTAACCATGGATGGCTGATGCGTGAATTCATGCTTGATTTCTCAATCACAATGGGAGCTATCCCTGTCGTGATCGGTCAGGTAACTGAACCGCGTCTTCCCAGTGATGAAAAGTATGAAATTCTTTTGGGTGTTGAGTCTGAAATGGGTTCCAGAAACGAAGTTCTACGCGATTTGTTAAAACTCCTCGACGTAAAGGCACGTGTCAAAAATATTGCTATATAATTCGCGAGTATACAAGAAACATATCAATAATTTGAAACGCGATATTGAATTCGTTTTCAACCGCCATGCGAGCGTCCCAACAGATGATCTGTGGTTGATTGCCGGTATTCCATCCTATGCCACCTGGGCTCAGCACACAAATAACCGAATTCATATACCTCGCCAGATCTATACGCTCAGTAAGGTGAATTATAAAAACTATGAACTTACCTCTGTCGTGGATGATTGGTGGAGCTTTGAGGATAGGGACTAAAATAATGTACAAACCTAAAATTGATTGTGCCTATTGCAAGGGAGATCACGAACTTGAAAAATATATTCAGAGATAGACGATCTGACGGACTTTGAAAAGGGCTGACTTGATCCAATTACCGCCGTATCAAGAATCCTCCCTTAAACGCGAAGATGAGTGTTCCAGTTATCCATTATTTGAATTCTCTATCAAGAAAGCAAAACCATGCGGCTCGTTGGAATTGATCTTCACCGGAGAACGGATGGCATGGCAGTGGTCAATGTTTCTGGAGAAGTAGTCTCTTTTATGACAATTGAGTGACGGAACATAAATGTCATTCTCGAATTTCTGTAACCCTTCGCTGGTTATATAAGTTACTCAAGCCAAATATCTGATTAAGAGGTTCTTCAGCTAAAATATTGCCACAGCGGAAGTATCTGCCTTCCGGCTAGAACTACAAACATTCTTGCGTATTGCAAATTATTTTGTATATTAGAGGAATGACTTCAAAAGCTTTCATAGCATGGATTGGAAATACTGACCTCAGGGCGTCGCGGGGGGAATCTCGTGACGGTCCCGGGCCTATTGCAAATGCGGTTACGAAGCGTGAGTTCGACGAGATCCACCTGCTATCGGATCACAAAGCCGCTGATTCCAAGTCGTTTGTGAAGTGGCTCAAAAAAGAGACCGGTACCCAAGCCAACGTCTGGCCGGTGGAGCTGACAGGCCCAACACGATTTGATGAGATCTACGAAGGGGCAATTGGCGTCTTGAAGACGCTGGAAAAAGAAGACATCGATCGGCATCGCACGTTTCATGTCAGTCCCGGGACGCCAGCGATGGGTGCAGTGTGGGTGCTGCTCGCCAAAACACAATACCCAGCAGAGTTAATTGAATCGTCGAAGGAAGAAGGGGTCAGGACGATCTCGATTCCGTTTGAGATCGCAGCGGACTACATCCCAATGCGAGACATCGAAGGCGACGAGGAAATTAGGCGACTCACACAGGGACTACCGCCGGAAGCTCCAGAGTTCACGGAGATCATTCACCGCTGCCAGGTAATGAAAACAGTGATCGCACAGGCCCGGCGTGTCGCAGTCGAAGATGTGCCATTGTTAATTCAGGGCGAATCAGGGACAGGTAAAGAGCTGTTTGCGCGAGCGATCCACGCGTCCAGTCTGAGAGCAGGCAAGCCGTTCGTTGAGGTAAATTGTGGTGCGATCCCAGCCGAATTAGTCGAATCCGAGTTCTTCGGCCACAAGAAAGGTGCGTTCACAGGAGCAAGTGAAAACAAAGTTGGATACCTGGAGACCGCTAACGGTGGCACGCTATTTCTTGACGAGATCGGTGAATTACCGTTGGCAGCACAGGTAAAACTATTGCGTGCGTTGCAGGAGAAGAAGATCACGCGCGTGGGTGAAGCAAAAAGCAAGAGCGTCGACTTTCGTGTTATTGCAGCAACCAATCGGATTTTGCTGGATGAAGTCGCAGCGGAGCGGTTTCGGGAAGATCTTTTTCACCGGCTTGCGGTCGGCGTTCTGAACCTTCCGCCGCTCCGGGAACGCCCGAATGATCTCAATCTTCTGATTGACTACTTTCTAGATCGAATCAATGTTGACCGTACCGCCAGTCCCGGCTGGGAACACAAGAAACTTTCTGCGGGTGCAAGAAATCTTCTGAACCAACATCCGTGGCCGGGCAACATTCGAGAATTATCTAACACGCTTTGCCGAGCCGCTATTTGGTCTGGTGGAATGACTATCGGAACCGAGCAAATTCGCAATTCGTTGTTCCCCGTCAAGCGTGCTTTGCCGGGATATGACTCGATCCTCAACCGCAGTCTGGGTAACGACTTGGATCTGACGGAACTGATCGGCGAAGTGGCTCGCCACTACCTGTCTCGAGCATATGACGAGGCGGACAAAAACAAGTCAGCGGCATGCAAACTTGTGGGGCTTCCAAACTATCAGACGTTCACAAACTGGATGAAGAAATATGGAGTGAAATCGTAATGGCACGCCTGTTGCATTTAGAGCGTTTGTCGAAACCAAATAGCTAAAAAGAACAGCGGCAACGCCAAGGGACAAATCATGCAAGAATCCACTCTTAACAATCCGAACGGAAACAACGGTCCGCACTTCGCAGTCGAAGGTGACTCATCGCGCCTTCACAGCCGCATGACGCTTGAATTGATTGTCACTGACCCGGATGTCTGTTCCGAGTTGCGTGCCCATGAAACGGATGACGAACGGAACCGATACGCGTTGGCCGCCCTGCGCATCGGAGTACACGCGATGCGTCAAGCGGCTGGCGTCATTGATGCGACCTCTGTGCGAGACGAAGTATCGCAGATGTTGAGTTCGCTTCGTGAAGTATTGGCGGAACACTCTGTTCAATGCACAGGCGGCATTTCCAGCTCGCTGAAGGGGTACTTCGATCCCGAGTCTGGCCAGCTGACGCAGCGGTTGGATCGTCTCGTTAAACGTGACGGCGAATTGGATGAACTTCTCAATCGCCATCTCAGCGAAGATGCGTCAACAGTCGCACAGACTCTCGCAGCGCATGTCGGTGATCAAAGTCCATTGTTCAAGATGCTGTCTCCCGAACAGGCCAATGGCTTGCTTGCTTCGTTGAAAGAGGTGATTGGGCTGGCCCTTCAGTCGCAGCGTGACCAGATCGTGAAGAACTTCTCGCTGGACGACAAAACATCCGCATTGTCACGTCTCCTCTCCGCGGTCACTGACGCCAATGGAAAGCTGCGGAAAGGTCTGGCTGACGACGTCGCCGAGGTCCGCAACGAATTCTCGCTGGACAATGAGGAAGGTGCGCTCACACGTCTTGTAAATCGGGTTGAGAAGGCCCAGGAACAAATCTCGGATCAGTTCTCGCAGGATAATGAAGACTCTGCGATGTCGCGAATGGCGAAGCTGCTTGAAACCGTTAATGGCACTGTCAAAGGCAGCCTCACACTCGACGATGAGGCTTCGCCTCTCTCATTGCTGCGACGCCAGTTGCTGGAAGTGATCGGCCAGATCGAGAAGTCAAACAATGAATTCCACACCGAGATACGTGAAACCGTCGCGACGCTGAAGGCTCGTAAGTTGGAGAAGGCTCGTGGCACTCGTCACGGAGACGATTTCCAGGATGCAGTCGGTGAATATGTCGAAGCAGATGCCCGGAATCGGGGCGACGTTTGCGAACGCACCACAAATACGGTCGGACGCATTCCGCGCAGCAAGACGGGTGATTTCGTGCTGACGATGGGGCCAGAATCGGTCGCAGCCGGAGGTGCCATTGCCATCGAGGCCAAGCAGGAACAGGGATACGACCTCAAGTCGGTCCTGGATGAGATCGGGAAGGCTCGCACGAACCGTGACGCCGAGGTGGGAATCTTCGTTTTGTCGAAACTCGTTGCACCAGAGGAAATGGAGCCACTGACCCGATACGGAAACGACATCGTCGTTGTGTGGGATGCGGAAGACTGCATGACCGATGTCGTGCTCGCTTCAGCATTATCGTTGGCTCGTGCTCTGGTGGCTCGTCGCGGCGTCGTTGACAAGGAACGCGCCGCCGATCTGACCGAGTTGGACAAGGCCATGCAACGGATCGCCAAGGACGCCTCTGGGCTGGCCGAGATCATCAAATGGTCAGGAACGATCACCAACAATGGAACGAAGATTCGCGACAAAGCCGAACGATTGAAACAGGACTTGGAAAATCAGGTCGAGCGACTGGACGAACATCTCGGGCGTCTTCGTGCTGAACCAACGATGAGCGCCTAAACGGGAACCCAAAGTATGCCATTGAACGAAAAAGAAACCTGCAAGCAACTGATCGAGCCCAAGCTCGAACCATTGGGCTGGGACGTTGAGGGGCAGCTGCGCATTGGTCCCGGTCGCGTGAACTTCAGCGGCGACAGCGCGGACTCGATGTATGATCCCACTCAGGCGATCATTGCAGATTATCTTTTGCGTTACCGGGGCGTCCCCTTGGCGATTCTGGAAGCCAAGGCAGAGTCGGAAGATGCCGAAGATGCGATGCAGCAAGGGTCGCGGTATGCTGACCGGCTGATGATTCGACATTCGATTGCGACCAATGGTCACGATTGGATTCTGACCGACAACAAGACCGGGGAATACGAATCGCTTCCTGGTCCGCCGTCGCCTCAGGACATCGTCGACCGCATGGGGGTGACGATCGACTGGGATCGCTGGGAGGGAGCGTTCGCCGCTAACTTCCATGTCGATCAAGTGACTCGGAAGAAGACTCGCCCCTATCAGGAAATGGCGATCGCCCAAAGTCTCTGGGAGTTCGCGCAAGGCCGCGACCGTGTTTTGCTTTTGATGGCCACCGGGACCGGCAAGACGTTCACCGTCTTTCAGCTCATTTGGAAGCTGATAAAAGGCGGGGCACTCAATCGGCAGCATGTACTGTTTTTGACGGACCGGAACAGCCTGAAGGATCAGGCATACCGTGCCTTCAATGCGTTCGATGCCAACGAGCGTGTCACCATCGACAAAGCGACCGTTGCTGACGGCAAGCACCAGGTCGGCAAACTGTTCTTCGCCAACTACCAGAACCTCGATGAAGACCTGGACGGGAAGAAGGTCTACCAACATTACGATCCTGACTTTTTTGATCTTGTCATCATCGACGAGTGTCACCGTAGTGGGTTCGGCGACTGGTTTGGAGTGCTGGAGCACTTTGGCACGGCGTTGCAGCTTGGTCTGACGGCCACGCCGCGTGACCTGGAGGAATCCAAGCGACCGCTCACGCCCGAGGAGCAGCGTCGCGACACGTATCACTACTTCGGCGAGCCGATCTTCACGTACAGTTTGAAGCGGGCGATCGACGACGGGTATCTCGTGCCGTACCTGCTCGAAGAACGCGTCACCAACATCGACGAAGATGGCTTCACCGCCGAAGATGGCAAGCGGTACGACACGAAGAACTTTGAGCGTGACATCGTCATCCCCAATCGTACCAAGGCCATTGCCGCCGACTTGTGGGAAGTCTTCGGCAAGTACGATCTGCGAGACGAGAAAACCATCGTCTTCTGTGTGAACGACACACACGCGTCATTGATGGCAGCGGAACTGCGTCGACTTTCCGGCGACACCAACTACGCCGCCCGTATCACGCGATCAGAACGCAACAGCCATCAGCTGGAACGAAACTTTGCCGTCGTCGGCAGCGGGAAACCCCGCGTTGCCTGCACGGTCGATCTGTTGACCACCGGTTTTGATGCCCCCGACGTCAAGAACGTCGTCTTCGTACGGCCGCTCAAGAGTGCCATTCTTTACAAGCAGATGAAGGGTCGCGGCACGCGGCTCTGCGAAGACGTCAATAAACGATACTTCACGATCTTCGACTACTCCGGGGCCAGCGCTCTGGAAGATGCCGAGTTCGACGGGCACCCAGCCAACAAGCAGAAGGGAAACCTGTCAAAGTCCAAGCCCAAAAAGAAAAAGGCCAAAGGCGACGACGAGCCGGAAACACCGAAGCCGGTTGCCGAGAATGTGCATGTCGTCATGTCGACGACCAACCGCAGCATCTCGTTTGGCGACGGTCAGTGGATGCCGTTTGAGGAATACGCTGAGAAGTCGAAGGAATTCATCCAGACGGTATCCAGCAAAGACATCTGTCAACTGCTGTCCATCTGGATCGACAAGAAGAGCCGCAAGGAACTTCGCGAGGAGCTTGGCGACCAGGACATCTATACGTCAGCGTTCCGCCATTATCTGGAACTGCCAGACACGGACGATGTCGACATCCTTGCCAAGATCGGCTTCGACCTGTTTCAGGTTCCCACACGCAACGACCGCGTGGGCCGGTTCTGGGACGAGGAGAACCCGTGGTATGAATCACAGTTTGGCATGACGCTGCCTCGTGAGCCCGGTGGCATCCAAACCGGTAGCGAAGATTTCAGCATGGCCGCTGAAGATAGAGGGGCGTACGCGTCCTGCGACACCTGGAAGATCGACTTCTGGCGGACGGCCCTCGACCACTATTCGCTGTTTGGCATCGACGATCTGGAACAGGCACGAACCTACGCTGCTCCCCAGTTTGTCGACCAGTTCGGCAGCTTTCAGTCACTGACCAGCCGCTACGGCGGAGCACAACTTTTGAAATCAGATTTGGAGGAGGTCAAGGAGCACTTGTACGTGCCCATGGCCAATTAGAAAGACATCAATGAGTAAAGCGAAAGCCAATAACGGCAACGGCACTGTCGACAATCGTCGGCAGGAAGTTCAACAGATCGTCAAGAATGCTTGCGATCAGTTGAACACGGAAGGCGTCGATGCCCGCAACTACGTCGAGCAACTGGCCTGGTTGTTCTTCCTCAAGGCGTTTGACGAAGCCGAGACACGCCGTGAAGAAGAAGCCGAGTTTGATGACGCGGGGTATGAACGCCGTCTGTCCGGAGATTTTGCGTGGTCGTCATGGGCGTCCAAGACAGACCATCCCGATGAGATGCTGAAGTTTGTCGACAGCGTGCTTTGGGTCAAGCTAACGAGTCCCGATTCAAAAGATGGCTTGGGTGATGATCCCCTTGCTGAACGTTTTCGGCGAGTTTTTTCAAATGTCCGCAACTATTGCCGCCGGGGGGCATCCTTCGCAAGAGTTGTGGCGCAGGTAAATAAGCTGCACTTCAGCAGCGACACAGACGTCCACGTATTGTCGGAAATTTACGAAGACTTACTCAAACGAGTCGCTTCGGACAGTGCTGGTTACGCCGGGGAGTTCTATACACAGCGGCACATCATTCGTGCCATGGTCGACATCGTGAAACCGCAGGTCGGTGACAAGGTCTATGACCCATGCTTCGGAACTTGTGGCTTTCTGGGTGACTCAGCCGACTACATGCGAGACCCACAACGGAACCCAAACGCAAAGAAACTAAGTGGTCGCGACTTGGAGAAGTTGCAGTCGGGCACATTCTTTGGATTGGAGCTCAAACCGCTGACCTACCTGCTCGGCACCATGAATATGATCTTGCACGGGATCGAATCGGCAAATCTGGAGCTTGCCAACACATTGGAGATTCATAGCGAAAACATAGGAGAAAAAGAGAAGTACGACGTAGTTTTTTCTAATCCACCGTACGGCGGAAAGATGGCGTCGGAATTGCAAACAAACTTCCGCGTTCGTTCGGGTGCGACGGAATGCCTTTTTATTCAACACATCATGCGATCACTCGCCAAGAAGGGTCGCGCTGCTGTAATTGTACCGGAAGGAGTTCTTACACAAAGCAATGCCAATGAAAAGGTACGAAAAGAGCTTTTGGAGCATTTTGATGTCCATACAATTCTTTCCCTTCCCGCTGGATGCTTTCTCCCGTACACGAACGTTAAGACGAGTGTTGTCTTCTTTGATCGCCCTAAAGAGGCGAATGTCAAAGGTAAATGGGCGACGGAAAATGTCTGGTTCTACGATCTTTCAAATGATGGGTTTGAGTGCAAGACATCACGCAAGCCGATCCAAGGCAACCAAATGCCTGATTTTCTTCTAAAACAGGCTACAAAGGCAGAGAGCGAGAACTCTTGGTCATTGACCCTCGCAGAAATAGAGGCGGATGGTTTCGAGCTCGCCGCACGAAATCCAAAACGGGAGCATGAATTTGATACTCGATCACTGCACGAGGTCCTTGAAAAAACGTATGCCAATGAGCTCCGGATAAAAGAACTATTGGAGGAGATCACAGACATTATCGGAAAGAAACGCAAAGGGGTCATTTGGCCTAGCAAGCCCCTAGGTGAAGTCTCACAGATAAATCCGCGCCGACCTGCTGAGCTGCGTAGCCTCGCTGATAGCCACATCGTGACATTTGTGCCAATGCCTGCGGTAAATCAGTACACTGGGGCGATTGACCAGGCTGAGTTGCGTCCGTTCTCTGAAGTACGCAAGGGATTTACGTACTTTGCTGAAGGCGATGTGATCTTCGCAAAGATCACCCCGTGCATGCAGAACGGCAAATGTGCGGTTGCTAGAAATCTATCGAATGAGTTGGGGTTTGGTTCAACAGAGTTCCATGTTGTCCGTCCCAATTCGGACGAGTTGAAAGCTGAGTGGATATGGCACTTTCTTCGCCGAGTCCAGTTCAGAATTGAGGGTACACATCAGTTTCGTGGGGCGGTTGGACAACAGCGTGTTCCGGCAGCCTACTTAGAGGAGGCTGAAATTCCACTACCAAGTCCAGCTGAGCAGATGCGAGTCCTGCGTCTTGTTGCATCTGTGCTCAACCGGATTAGCGACATCGAGGAGTTGAAGGCCGAAATCTGTGGTTCACGAGTTCATCTTGAAGCATTGCGCGATGCAGTCCTTCGTAAAGCCTTTGCAGGGGAGTTGTAATCAACGTGGCTGAAGTGTCGTCTCACAATGCGATCTGGCAGATGCTCGACCGAGTACGTGCCAACTCCCCGATCTCCAACAGCGAGTTCGGCGTGGCACTCGCTGCGCTGATTTTCCTCCGCTGGGCCGACTTCGAGGAAGCTGAACGGGAAGCGATCGCCGCATTCGACGACGTCGACTACGAACCGGTGCTCTCCACCAAATTCCACTGGCGTTCCTGGTGCAACGTCCAGAATCCCGGCGAGCTGGAACACATCTTCCGGGAACTCCCCTCGGCACTTGATCGGTTCGCCAATTCCCGCCACGACGCAATGGCCACCCAACTCCACCGCGTTGCCCCCGCCGTCGAGAAGCTGTCCCGCTTCCCCGCCGACACACTCGCCCACCTCATCCACTGGCTCGCCGACCAACCCTTTGAGACGCCAGCGGACCGGATTGCGGTGCGTGACATCTTCGACGAGCTGTTGCGAAAATCAGGAGACAGATGGGCTGGTCAGTTCTTTACGCCCAAGCCTGTTGTTGAATTGATGGTCGCGCTTAGCGAGCCGAAGTTTGGTGAATCCATCTATGACCCATGCTTTGGATCAGCAGGCTTGCTGACCGAGTCCTTCGATTATGTTCGAGGCCACCAACCGACCGAGGTCCGGTCCGGCCGTCCTCCATTGAATATCGCGGGCGTAGAGATCAATCCCGATTCGTTCGTTATTGGCCTTACAAGACTCGTACTCTCGGGCGTCACTGATCCGCAACTTGAGTTTGGCAACAGCCTGGAAAGAGTGCCGTCTAATAATCCGTCTGCCGATGGATTCGACGTAGTCATCGCCAATCCGCCTTGGGGCGGAAAAGTGTCGGACGACTACGGCTTACGGCACTACCCCATCCAGTCCAAGGATACTGTGACGCTGTTTATTCAGCACGCCATCTCGCAGCTCCGCCCCGGTGGACGGGCCATCCTTGCTGTTCCGCCTGGAAACCTATTCCGTGGAGGGCGTGAGCAGGCTCTGCGACAGATGCTGATTGAGGAACACACAGTGGATGCTGTGGTGGCATTACCTGCTGGAGTATTTCAGCCGCACACCAGCATCCCGTCGTGCCTCTTGATGCTTCGCAAGGGGGGTACCACAAAGTCAGTCCGAATGGTGGATTTGTCCTCGGATAAGAAAATGCAGCCAACAAAGGTTGGAGTGTTCCACTCGCAGGATGAGATCGTCAATCTCGTTCGCGATCCTCATGCCAGTCGGTTTACCTGGGACGTCGATGTCGAGACTCTCGCAGAACTCGACTTTGATCTTACGCCTAAGAAACGCAACCAAAGCGAGCTTTCATCCCTGCTGAGCGAGCTACCAGACGACATCGAGATTCAGCCGCTTCAGGATTGCTGCAAAATCACGGCGGGACGTTCGATTCCGTCTCGCGATCTGTTGGATGTTCCCAGCGTCGACGATGAAGGTCTCGTTCCTGTTGCTGAGATTTCAGCCGAGATTGCACAGTTGCAGGCGAGAGTGAATGAACTCAATGACAATGAACCGGGCCAACACCACGAGCGATTGAGTTTACTCAAACGCATGGAAGCATTGACGGAAGACCTTGAATACCGTGAGTACGCTGAGTCGTACGAGATTCCATATATTCGCATTCGGGATGTTGCAAATGGTGTTGCGGCTGCGGGGACAGCATGGGTCAAACGCGAAGCTGCGAAAGGGATCGCCCCGAAGTGGAAGTTGAAACACGGCGACGTGTTGGTCTCAAAGTCAGGCACGATTGGAAAGACTGGAATTGTCAGGAATGGCGCAGTTGGCGGCATCGCAGCTAACAGCTTCTTCGTGTTGAGGGTCGATGGCGACGTACTCGATCCACATTTCGTCATGGCGTATCTGAATAGCAGTGAGGTGCGATTCTGGCTGGAGGAACGGGCACGCGGTTCGGCTGCCAAACACTTGTCCTCAGCTGTGTTCAAAGAGATTCCTATTCCACTCCCGCCGATTCAGATGCAACGGCGAATCGGTGCGGAGTATCGCGAACTTGGCACCGATGCTATCGAACTGCTCAGCCGGCTCCTGACGGGGACGGAGACAAACGCCGTCTCGCAATGGTTGAATCACTACTGGGCCACCTTGTCCAATCAGGACGTGGATTCACTGGGAATCAGCTACTGGCAGAAGCTGTCAGGCGAGTTTCGTAAATTGCGAAATGAGGTTGCACACTCGACGTCGGACGCCGGGCCGCTGACGGCATGGACTCTAGCATTCAGCGAGGCACTCACTCCGTTTCGGGGCGCAGAGGATATTCCGGACGGTCCCGCGCTATTCAGTGTTCTGAATGAGGTTGGTCGACGTCTGGATCGAGCAGAAGAAGCCGCCGACGGCGATTTGCCGGACAACCGGAAGGCCAAGTCGTTTACCCGCGTATTGGAGAAATGGCTCAAGCTAACCACGGAGTCGATGGTCAAGCAAAGCCGACTCGTTATCACAACCGATGTCACGGAAGTGCCAGTCGGCGAGTGCACGGACTTAACACTGAAGGTTGAGAATCAGGGAACGTTGCCCATTCGGAGCCTGCGTTTATGGGGCGAGCCTTTCAACGATGTCCACATTCAGTTTCTTGCGGCGGGCGATTCCGCCGAAGCAGAGTTTTCGGTCGTCGCCCTTGAAGAATACAATCATGTTGACGTGACCATTCAGTGGGAATGCTTGTCTCTTGAAGGCGATGAAATATCAGGCTCGAAAGACCTGCGATTTTCCGTTGTCTCTGCTGAGTCTGCTTCTGAAACAGCTGACCTAGGTGCCAGTCCATACGTTACTGGCGATCCCGTAAAAGTTGACCGAAACGACGTCTTCTTCGGTCGCGAAGAGTTGATCGAGCAAATCAAGCGGCAGGTATTACAGAGTGGCAATGTCGTCTTATTGGAAGGAAACCGCCGCGCAGGAAAGTCTTCTGTGCTTTGGCACCTTGAAGGTGCCAAAGCAATCCCCGGATGGTTAGGTGTCTATTGTAGTCTTCAAGGTGCAGAGGGGAACAGCGAAGGCGGCATTCCCACGGCAGATGTCTTTCGCAGTATCGCCTATGAACTCGTGCAAAGCATGCGGAAATTGAACGGTTCCGTTGTGATGCCTGATGGAACGGTCCTGGACGGCGACAAGAAACTCGGGATCGCCCGCGCACTTCAGCAAGGGATCAGTGAGGAAGCACCGTTTCAGGATTTTCGTGAATACCTGGAAACAATTATTGAGACGCTTGCTGAACAGCAACTCGGCTTGCTCTTGATGATCGACGAGTTTGACAAGTTACAGGAAGGCATCAACAACAAGGTTACGTCACCGCAGGTGCCGGAAAATATCCGCTTCCTCGTACAGTCATTCCCAAAGCTCTCCGCAATCCTCACTGGCTCGCGTCGGCTGAAGCGAATGCGGCAGGAATACTGGTCCGCCTTGTTCGGTTTGGGTACTCGACTCGGCGTATCAGCATTGCCGCTGGAAGCAGCAGCTCGTTTGATCACTGAGCCAGTTGCCGGTCGATTGTCGTACTCCAAGTCGGCTGTCAACAGAGCACACGAGCTGACGGCCGGACAGCCTTACCTGTTGCAATGTCTGTGCAACCGTGTTTTCGATATTGCAGCGAGAACAGGAGTCCGCTCGATCACTGTCGACCATGTCAACGACGCGGCCGACGCGTTGGTCGAGGACAATGAACACTTTGCCAGCCTCTGGGATTACACCGAGTTTGATCGACGACGGTTCCTGCTCTACCTGCTGCACCGCGAGGAGAATGGTCCAGACCCCATGCGTCTCGGCGTGATCGAAGCAAAGCTGGAAGAAGCAGGTGTTGAACTCCGCGAGGAAATCGTGATCTCGGACCTTGAACTTCTGAGAGAGCTGGAGCTGGTCGATCTGCATGGTGAGTCATCTGGCGCGTATTACACGCTGACGATTCCAATGATGGGGCAGTGGCTGGACTCGCAACAGGATTTTGAAATTCTCCGTAGCCGTGCCCGTGCCGAAGCGGAAGACATCAGCGGAAAACTCAGCGAGATAACGAGGCCTGAAGATGAAATCGAAGACACAAAGGATATAGATGATGAGTGACAAATTCTTCCCGATACTGGGCACAGACGACATTCCAATGATCGGGCGACAGGCCCTGCTGGATGGGATTTGGGGCAAGCTGGCGAAAACATCGCCCGAAAACCTGTCGATCGTTGGGCCAAGGCACATCGGCAAGACTGTCCTGCTTAATGCCTTGGTTGAACGGGCGAAGAAAGAGGACTCACCCTATTCGCTGGTCATCTATTGGCAACTTGGGTACGCACCGCCGCAATCAGACGAGGAGTTCATTAAGCTGCTTTGCGACCTATTGTATTCCGCCATGGACTCGGACGCCATTACCTACAAAGATTATCGCTCAGAATTGCAGAACGAAAAGTCACTTCCGGTTATCAAGGAGGTGATGGATTTGCTGCAAATAGAAGAACGGTCCGTCTTGATGATCTGGGATGGCTTCGACAAGCCGCTCAGTCAGGGACTGTTGTCGGGACAGCTTTTCGGAAACCTTCGTGACCTTTTCTACGGAAAGAAACATCGGGTTATCACGGCAACACGAGCCACCCAGACCGAACTCGCCCGCAACAAGCAGGTCGAGGATAGCCCCTTCTGGAACATGTTCGATGTAAACCCTCTTCGAGTGGGACCGTTTGACGACGCAGATGTGGAACACGCTTTGACGAGCGCCTCGCTAACGATGAATCAGGGCGGGAAGAAGGAGTTAAGCAACTGGACCGGCGGCCATCCCGTGCTGCTGCTCTCGATTCTAAATGCGCTCGCAGATGCGGGAAATGGCGAGCTTACCAACGACCACGTCAACGGCGCAGCAGGAGCGGTTGCAGCCGAATTGTCAGACTTCCTGGACAAGCTCTGGAACGGATGCAGCGCTACGACCAAGAATGCGTTTCAGTTGATCATCGAGAACGACGGCCTCGACAAGGATCGAATCGGCAAAGAGGAAACGCGGTATTTGCTCGTCCGAGGTTTCGCTGTCGGAGAGGGCGCGAAGGTCAAAGCGTCGTGTCGAATGTTTGAGCAGCATGTCCGTGGTTCCAAACCAGATACCAGCACATTGGAACGCATGTTCGGAATGTGGGACGCGTACCGAACTGAGATTCGTTCAATCCTTGAATTGAGAATCAAGCAGATTCGACCAGTAGATGCTCGCTTGCATCGGCTCGTCACGCGTGCCCTAGACGACATTCCTGAGCATGCCACCGATTGCCTGAATAATCTCAATTTCATCGAAGATGCAGCCCTTGAGATCATCTGGAAACATGAATTTGGAGCTGGCAATGCAATTCCAGCTCACGTCGTTTCCTATTGGACGCAGTACCCACGTGACAAAGACTTCATCATCAAAGAGATGATGGCATCAAATAGGTGGCAAAAGCCTACAAAGCCATTCGACCAGCTGAAGATACTCCAACGCCTTACTGGCTGTACTGAGGCTTTCGATTCCAAAGCGAAGTATATTTCCAAGGACTGTTATGTACTCCTAAACGCCATACATGCCTTTCGCAATCGCACTGTTCACCCTGAAGGCCAAGCAATCCACGAAGGAGTAGCGGTATCCGCTCTGCTGCTCTGTATTGAACTTTTGAGCTGCTTAGAAAGGGAGCTGGGGTAGCACATGGAAGATTTGTCGTTGCCACTGGATGCGTTTGTCCGCGCAGTAGGAGTTGATCACGAAGTACCGCACGCCATGCTGCTCGGTGCCGGGGCGTCTGTCAGTTCGGCCATCCCTTCGGCGTGGCAGTGTATCTGGGAGTGGAAACGTAAAATCTTCCTGACCAACAATCCCGGCCTGGAAAAGCAGTTTTCAGAACTAACGCTGCTTTCGGTGCAGCGTGGCATTCAGGATTGGCTCGACAAGCAAGGTGGGTACCCTGCTTTGGACTCGCATGAGGAGTATTGCTTCTATATCGAAGAATGCTTTCCGATTGGCCAGCATCGTCGGCAGTTTTTTGCCGACATGATTCGCAACGCGAAGCCTCATCACGGATACAAACTGCTAAGCCTCTTGGCTGAAGCAGGGATCGTTACATCTTGTTGGACGACGAACTTTGACGGCTTGGTCGCCAAGGCAGGAGGTGACTACGACATTACGCCCATCGAGGTTGGAATGGATTGCCAGCATCGTGCGTTTCGCCAGCCACGCAGAGGCGAATTGTTATGCGTCTCTTTGCATGGAGACTACCGATACGACGAGCTCAAGAACACGGATGGTGAGCTGCAAAAGCAGGAAGCAGAACTTTGTGATGCACTCATCAAAGAGTTACGCGACGCGACATTGATCGTCATTGGGTACAGCGGACGAGATGCTTCATTGATGAAGGCGCTCAACGACGCTTATTCACAGCCTGGAAGCGGGGCCTTGTATTGGTGCGGATACGGCGACCACATCGCAACACCGGTAAAGCATCTCTTGGGGGCAGCACGTACCGCGAATCGGACGGCGTATTTTGTCCCAACGCACGGATTTGACGACATCCTCTCACGACTCGCTTTGCACTGCCTTAAGGATAACCGGCAGGACAAAGCTAGAGTGCTGTTGGACGCGACCAATCAAGGTGGCGATACCTGCGATCCGTTTTATGTCGACGAACTTCCTTGCACGGCGCTGATCAAAAGCAACGCATTCGAGATCGAATGCCCCTCTGAGCTACTTGAGTTCAGTTTGAACGACTGGCCCGAAAAACCTTGGTCATGGCTGGATGACCTGTGCAAAGATCGAAACTTTGTCGCAGTACCGTTCAAAGGGAAGGTGCTCGCAATCGGATTGATTGATGACATCAAAGAAGCATTCGGCAATCGCATTGAGGACTCTATAAAACGTACACCTGTAACTGACGCTGACCTCACGATCGAAAACGGGACGGTCAATTCGCTGATGCTTCAAGCGCTGCTTCGTATTCTAAGTCAAACCATCGGGATCGAGGCAGACAATCGCAAATTACTTTGGCAGTCGAAGCCAGATCGAGTCAAGCCATTCGCCGGAACTCAGTGTCACATCCATAGAGCAGCGGTTGTGTCACTGCGTTTCTTTGGTGGTCGCAATCAACTTGTTCTCAAGCCGACCGTTATTGTGAAGGACAAAGATGGAAGCGACTTGCCAAAAGAAGTTTCAAGCACGCTGAAGATGGAGGTGCTGGGATATGAACACAATAACAAGTTCAACAAGGCACTCGATCTTTGGCGCGAATTGCTGTTTCCACATAAAGGAACGAACGAATTTGAATTCCCAGCGAACTGTGGTTCTACGTTTCGATTCAGAGTTCGTTCTGCACCTTGTTTCGCCTCGATAGGTACGCGACAGAAGGAGCGGCCGATACAGATCAGTGACGGGATGCGTCCGCACATCAAACAGTTGGGCGTCAAAGTTCCTGAGCCACTCCTGCAATTCTCCAACAAGCAGTCGACGGCTTTTGTAACAGACCCTCATCCGCTACGCGGGTTGGCAAATAATCAGCCATTCGACTTTGGGCTGACGTCTCGCGGACTCATGCCAGCCGTCCGAATCGGCATCGTTTGCCCTACCAAGGAGTCTGCTCAGCTGGCAAGATATTTGCAGCAGGCTAATGTCCGTCAGCAACCGAACAAGTCAGAAGCGGACTACCTTATCGAATATCCCGGATTTCAAAGTGCGTTCGGGTTGCCGGTCGAATTGCCTCAGCACGGAGATGCCGGGTGGTCAATCTGTTCAGAGCCTGCGGATTCTGGGAATGAGTTGAAAACATGTCTGCAAGCGGCGCAGCACATAACGCGGTCAATTGATTCACTCGTTGCGGCAAACAAGCCCAATGTCGTCTTGGTTTTCATACCTGAGCGTTGGTCTCGTTTCCGAGTCTACCGGGACGAGCAAGAAGGATTCGACCTGCACGACTTTGTAAAGGCGTATTGCATTCAGAAAGGTATCGCAACTCAATTCCTTGAAGAACACACGCTAGCTAGTCAGCAGCAATGCAGGGTTTGGTGGTGGCTGGCTCTCGCGTTTTATGCTAAGGCGATGCGTACACCATGGGCGCTGGCATCCTTAGACCCGAACGCTGCGTTTGTCGGTCTCGGCTTTACTGTGGATCGGTACGCACCGCATGGTCAACAGACTGTGCTCGGGTGCAGCCATCTCTACAACGCACAAGGACAGGGATTACAGTTTCGGCTGAGCAAAATTGAAAACCCGATAATGCGGAATCGAAATCCGCACATGTCGTACGATGATGCTCGTCAAGTTGCAGAGTCAATTCGGCAGCTGTTTTTTGAGTCACAGTCCCGCTTGCCGCCGCGGGTTGTCCTCCACAAACAGACTCCGTTTCTGCGTGATGAAAAGCAAGGGTTACTCGATGGGCTATCGGGGGTCGACAGCATTGATCTACTTGAAGTGCAGGTTGATTCTGCGCTCCGTTATGTCTCATCAGTTCAGACAACGAAAACAATCAACGGAAAACGTGTTGTGGGATTCGACGAAGACAATTTCCCGGTACGCCGTGGCACAGTCGTCAAGATTGGAAGTCGCCGAGCTCTGGTGTGGTGCCATGGTGTGACAGACTCAGTCAAAAGCGGCTGGAAGTATTTTCAAGGTAAACGGCACATCCCGTCACCGCTGATCGTGAAACGACACGCCGGTGACACGGACTTAGAGACGATCGCGGCGGAGCTACTTGGACTTTCAAAGATGGATTGGAACTCGGCTGACATGTATTCAAAGTTGCCTGCCACGATCGACTCGTCCCGTCAAATTGCCCGGATTGGAGCCAAGTTGCAGCGTTTCGGCCCAGTGTCCTACGATTACCGATTGTTTATGTAGACGGCCCGTGACATGAAAATGTTTCCGCAGTGTAAGAAGTCTTAATAGGAATATCGCATGACAGCACACATTTCAGCACGTATCGCATGGCATCAGGATGGATGGAACGGCAGGGTTTGTCAGGACCCGGCCTCCAACGTGTACTGCGTGGGTCGCCATTCGTATCCTGGCGAGTTGATTCGTGAGAAGCGTGACCTTGCCTACGAGAAAGAGAATGCCGGCAAGTGTTGTTCAAAGCTAACCGGCGAAGTTCCGCCGTGTATGTACAGTATCAACGCGTTCGGTGACAAATCGTTCGACATCCACTCTGACCCACCAGTATTCTTCAAAGGCGGTGCCAAACGCGTCAGTTGGAAACTGAAACCTAGCACTGTCTGCATCTGGCCTTACGAAGAAATGTATGGCGACGATGTCAAGCAGAGCGGCGGGCGCTTCGATTACGACCAGCGACTTCAGAATGCCAAAGACTACTTCGCGCAGATCGAGAACGACAAGAGTCTGATCGTTTACTACGCCAATTACAGTAACCCGCTGAATCAGGACGACGATCGCAAGTACGCCATTGTTGGCATCTCTCGCATCAAAGAAGTAAGCAAGATTCGTTTTTACGAGGAAAGCGAACAGTGGGTGAAGGAACGCTATGGCGGCGGCTTTATCTGGCAGTGTGATGTGACGTCCCATTATCCCGATCAAGGATTCCGGCTGCCGTATCATCTTTACCAGGACGATCCCGAGAAGCTGCAACAGTTCGCGTTCGTCCCCGAGAACACTCGGCTGTTCAAATATGCCACTCGTGTAATTTCGGACGATGACCTGCTGGACATCGCGGAGCGTTTTCTTGAGATCACCGGTACGTTGCAAGAGATGGGTGATAAATCGGAAGACTGGGCTGCTCGTGCGAAGTGGCTGCAATCTCTGATTGGCGAACTGTGGGAAAGCCGTGGCCTCTATCCCGGAGTGCCAGCCGTCTTGGACCTGATCGGATTCCAGCAGGCGATTCCTTTCTGGAAGCAAAAGGCCGAGTTGGGCAAAGAGCAGGAAGCCTACGAAGGGCTGTTTTCGCTCTTGAATGGCGACTCTAAGTCAGTCGATGGATTAGAACTGACCGATCGCGACCGTAAGAAGATCGCCCGACAGTGGAAGCTGCGCGAAGACGTGGACCGTGAGTTGCTGACTAAGCTCTTCCCACGCTTCGCTCTGCGGCCGGACCAGTTAAACAGCATTCTTTCCGACAAACGAGAGCAAAACGGCATTTATTCTCCACTGAAAGAGATCGAAGAGAATCCATATTTGTTGTGCGAGGAATATGTCGGCGACGATGTTGACGATTCAATCAGCTTCAGCCGCATTGATCACGGAGTTTTTCCGTCGCCCGATTTAGGTGGTGAACCCCTGAACGAAGTTGACGACTGGCAGCGTCTGCGTGCTCTGTGCGTCGAGCATCTGAAGCGAGAAGACAAGCACACGTTTCTGCCAGCGCGAAAGATTATCCACGACATCAATCATCGACTGAGCTTCTATCCCGAATGGAAGTCACATCAGTTCACCGAGCGGTATCTTCAAGTGGACGAAGAAGACATCTGCGAAGCCATCACTTACAGAACACTCAACGACACGCTGTTCCTGTACCTAAAACATGTTTACGAGTCTGAACGAGAGATCGAAAAGCAGATCAAGCAATTAGTCGAGCGGCCGAACATCACGTTCAAGTCGCCAGTGACCGAAGGTCATTGGCAGTCGTTCCTGATGGACACTGACTCTGACCTGAATCGCAAAGCCCCCAAAGAGTACTGCGAGGCCATTCAGGGGCAAGTCGAAGTGTGCTCACGAATCTTTCCGCGTCCTCTAGCTGTGCTAGCTGGTGGTGCTGGTACAGGAAAAACGACGGTTATCAAGTCACTTATAAAGGCGATCGAAAAGGCTCACGGTTCAGGAACGTCTTTCAAGTTGCTCGCTCCGACGGGTAAGGCCGCCGACCGCATTCGATCAAAGACCGGCAAAGACGCCGTCACGATTCACTCTTTTCTAGCAAAGCTGGGATGGTTGAATCCGAACATGACTTTCAAACGCTCGGGCGGAAAGAAAGAGGAGCAAGCTCAGACGATAATCGTCGACGAATCATCCATGCTCGACCTGGAGCTAATGACGACTCTGTTTCGCGCGATCAACTGGTCAGCGGTGCAGCGGCTGATTCTTGTAGGCGATCCCAACCAACTGCCTCCGATTGGTCGCGGCAAGTGTTTTGCCGAGATCATCAATTATTTGAAACGGCACCAGCCCGAGAGCTACGCCGAGCTGAAAATCAACATCCGCCAAATGGAGAATCGAGTCTTTGATCGCGGTGCAGCGATTCTGGAGCTGGCCTCTGTCTACCAGCGTGCCGGAATCGAAGATGAAGATGACGAAGAAACCAAAGCGGCAGCCGAGGAGTTGTTGAAGCGCGTACAGGAAGGTGGTGACGTCGACAAAGATTTGCGAGTCGTCTACTGGAACGACCCCGAGAAACTTTCTGAAGTCCTAATCGAGGAGATGGTCCGGGATATGGAACGAGATTCTGGGGAATCACTAAACCCAGACCGGCCGTTTGAACTATGGAAGAAGGCTTGCGAAACGGATGGTGACAACGGCTACAAGAAACAGCGTGCCGAATACAACCAAGTGATTTCACCCTACCGCGGGGAGCTGTTTGGCACAGAGCCGCTCAACGAAGAAATCCAGAAACACATCAAAGGGATTGCGCGAGGAGAACAGCTCGACTTCAATTGTCAACTCGATGGAATCATGCTTTTCGACAAGGTCATTCAAATTACGAATCGTTCGTTGTCGAATCGTGAGCCGGTTTATGGCTACAACCCCGAAACCAAGAAGGCGGAGAAGGTCGAAGTCTTCAATGGGGAATTGGGCTACGTAAAACCCCATGGGTATGATGGTGCAAAGTGGAAATGGGGCGAATTCAACCTTCGACATTTTCAGGTTCAGTTCGAGCACAAAAAGCACTGGGTGGGTTACGGCTCAAAACTCGGGAAAGACAAGGACGACAAGTGGATTCCCGAGTCCAAGGTCGAAAACAATCTTGAACTGGCGTACGCAATCTCCGTCCACAAGTCACAAGGCAGCGAATTCGATCATGTGTACTTCATTGTGCCCAAGCACAAAGACACGCTGCTGTCGCCCGAACTGTTCTACACCGGAATCACGCGAGCCAGCAAACATTGCACGCTGCTGATTCAAGAAGACATCGGGCCATTGCTGAATATGCGGCGCCGAGAACGGTCACATCTCGTTTGCATCAACTCATCAATCTTTGAATTCGCACCGATCCCGGATGTGATGCTGAATGTGCAGGCTTGGTACGAAGAAGGCAAGATTCACGAGACGCTTTCAGAGTTCGTCGTGCGGTCTAAGTCCGAGGTGATCATCACGAACATGCTGGCTGAACGTGAAGTTTTGTTCCGCTACGAAGAACCACTCTTTGCCCTGGACGGCACGTTCTATCTTCCCGACTTCACCATCACATGGAACGGCGAGCAGTATTTCTGGGAACACTGGGGTCGACTGGATCAGGACAAGTATCGCAACCACACCGAAACTAAAAAGAAGTGGTACGAAAAACATTTCCCCGGTCGATTGATCGAGACTTTTGAAGGTACGGACGTCACGCCCCAGGCCAACAAAATCATAGCGGAGCACTTTATCGTGTAATCATGGTAGCAACACTGCACCCAATCAGAACAATTCGTCTTTTAAGTTGCATGATGTCGAGAACATCATCAAATCCCTCCGTCAACGAGACGCCTCGGTTAAGTACCCAGGCGTATAAGAAGCCACCATCAAGGGAGCTCAAGTTCTCAAAGGGCCTAGCGCCGAGCTCTTAATCGAAATGCTGGAGCGACGCATCCAGGACTCGCACACAACTCGTCGCGTCATTCAAATAACTATGAGATTCATCTTTAAGCATTAAAAAAACTGGGAAAGCAATGTCGAACAAAGGATTCATTCCCTCAGCAGCGACCTTCATCAGACAGGTTCGTCAGAACCTTTCTGAAGGTCGTTATTCGATCGGTGATACAGGATTTCCGATTATTAAGGAGTTGGTGCAAAACGCAGATGACGCAGGAGCAACCCAACTTCACATTGGTATCTGCGAACCGATGCCCGGCGCTAGACACCCGCTCCTCCAATCGCCGGGCATGTATGTTATCAACGACGGAGAGTTTGACCGTACTGATTCGGCAAACATTCGACGCTTTGGCGAGAACACCAAGTCCATGGATGCAGCCAAGATTGGCAAGTTCGGGCTTGGTCTGAAGAGCATTTTTCACCTGTGCGAAGCCTTCTTCTTTTTCGGGCCTGTCACAAGTGACGGAAAAACAGAATATGTGGCGGATATCTTAAACCCTTGGTCGGATCAGTCTGGGACTTTTCACGAAGACTGGGACAGTTTCTCGGTCGACGATCATCAGCTACTTCTTAACGCGTTGAAGAAACGCTTCTGCGGCACGAATTGCTTTTGCCTTTGGATTCCGTTGCGGCAGCGAGCGCAGGTCGAGGAAAGCGAGCCAGTCATCATATTTTTTCCAGGTGATAGTCCTCCCAGTTGGCTTTCGACGAGCGAATTGTCACCAGAGATTGGCAAACTCATCCCAATGCTCGGAAATCTTCGCTCTATTCGTGGCTGGAACGGGATTGGTGAGGACGCAACTCTTGAGTTTGAAATCGTTCTGACCGAAGAAAGCAGTCGACGACAAAAGTATGAGAAGTTGGACACAGATTTACCAATTTCTTTTCAGGGCTCTGTGCTTATCAGTCGAAAATCAGAAAACACATTGAACGTAGGATTCGCTGGCACAGAAGTGAATCCATTTGACGATGAGTTGGAGAGACTTGAACAAGACGAACACTGGCCCAGCGACTTGGGATGCGATCCCGAAACCGGTAATCCCAGAAACATCCGTGAAAAGGCCAGGCAACACGCAGCAGTATGCGCTTCCTATCGCAAACTGCGAAGAAAGCCGGGAAACCTCTCAATTAGCTGGGCCGTCTTTCTGCCACTGGGTGAGCCCGAGTCGATTCCACTTCCTGAAACCAACATTGATCTCTCGCTGTTTCTTCATGGCTACTTCTTTGTCGATGCTGGGCGAAATCGACCGATTGGTCTTCACGAGTCTCGCATTACTAGTGATGAACTGCGCGATGATGAACAGCTGCGACATAAATGGAATCAGCGTCTAGCCGACATTGGCACTCTGCCGCTGTTGCCGAATGCGCTTGCTGCCCTTTCCAGTGCGGAAGAATCCGACCTCGACAACCGTGATTTATTGGCAGTCACACGTGCGATTCAATGTTCGAAGTTCTTTGCCGAGTTTAGGAACCAGATTTGTAGGGTCTACAATTGGGGTTATCTTTGGAACTCCAACGGTAGTCGGATTTGGAAACTATTTCCAGCCAAGTCTCGTTTGAATAGTTTGCCGGCATGTTCAGAGCCTACTTTGCCACATCAGGTGTTTCCCGCACTCAAGAAGATACTTGCGAGTACAAACGTCGTGACTGTTAATTCTCCTCGGCTGCTCAACGATCAGGTTTGTTTGTCATGGCAGGCGGCGGAACTAAAACAGTTAATCGAGAGTGTCAATTCCAGTGAGTTGTTAAAGTCACACTCGCGAGTCCAATATCTCTGTGACTTCTTGGAGTTGCTCACTACGGACCGTTCGCTTGACTTACATGCAGGTGAATTGACAACGCTCTTACGGCAAGCCTTCAGCGTGTCTGGATTTGATACACCTGACAGTGAGAACGTCGCTGTAAGACTTCTACTTTCATTTGTCCCACCGGAAAACCGCCTCTGTTTGAACTTACCGGAAGGATTCGCCGATGTCTTGATTCGTGAAATGAATCAGCAAGATGTCAGCTTAATCTTCGTTCCAATTTACTTCGATCCCGAAATTGCGGGCAAAGCCAAACTGGAAGACGACAAAGCAGTCGAGATCCTGAAGCTGCTTGCTGAACGGCAGAAGATCAGAACGGACGGAAACGAGCGTGAAGCGGTTTCGGTATTGGCAGCCCAAGTTCTGCAAAGCGTTACGGATCGGGAGCACGTGTTGACAGCTGTCGCGGACGTACCGTTGTTTATTGCGAAAGACTGCCGAAATCGGCAGGACGTTCTGGCGAGCTGGAGTGAATTGCAGCAGCACAGGAACAGCAAAACTCTGTTTGCGAGCCCATCTCCCAGAGCGTATTCACTTCAAAGAGCGTTTGCAGATGAATCTATATTGTTGATTACAAAAGAGTGCTTTGAGTCGATTCTCCCAGGTACACCACCCTCACAATGTACTGAATCAAGAATCGTCGATGTTTTTGCGCGTCCCAGCCCCCCAAATCTAGCCAAGTCGGAAGACCGAATTGATTTACTGACGAAGCTTGTAGAGTTCGGAGCAGATAAAGGGCAGGAAGAAGATCATCGCAAAGCGGTACGTTACTTGTTTCATGGCGAGTCAAAGGAGTTTAGCTCATCGGATGCATTGCTGATCACGCGTAGCCATTCGGACATCTGGAGACGAATTACGCATCTCTCTCTATCCAAACAGAATGCGGATTGGCGGTTACTTTCTCCAGTTTTTGAGCAACTGCTGTCGGGTAGGCATCAGACTAATTTTTCAATTCAAGTTATCGGGGCTGATAGCGCCATTCCGCTTATTAGTGCGGCAGGACCCACCGCTTTTTTGGGGCTAGAACCAACGCCATCCGAATATTCCGCCCTTTTGAAGGAGATCGAAAATTCGGCTGTTTGTAAAGAACTTCCGATTCACCTGGATAGTGAAGATAATTTTGTTTCGATTGAAGAGCACTGCTACTGGGAAAGCAATGTTTCATTACCACCTGGTTTGGCAAAGTCGATCACCATTCTCCAAAAGAGTTCAGATGAATCCACGTGGCGCAGACAACTAGAGCTAACAAAGCCGTTGACTGCTACGGCGATTATTGAAATCGTATTAGAGCAAGACGATGTTGCTGCGCATTGGACAACGATCATGGACTTACTTGGCGACGCGTCAGAACTGCCCGTTGAATGTTGCCAACAGCTCACCACGAAACCATGGCTTCCAAGACGCGCTGGCACGGCGATTCGGCCAGAAGACATTATCGACCTACCGCTCATTGCAGATGCAGTTGCGCACCTCACCACCGAATTTCCGGAAATCTTTTACGATACAGGCATGCTAGTAGAATCGCTGCGCAATCATACCGCATACGAATTGCTAAAGCGAAAGTTCTTCCCGAATACAGATACCTCGCTGTCCATGCTCGGAGAGCTATTGGTTGAAGATGAGAGAAACCATGTTGGCCCGGTTCGCTCAGCAATCTTTAGTGACTGGAAAAGCGTTGTTTCAAGCATGCCAAAGGAATTATTTCCATGCGGAGAACTGCTTAAACACGCGGGAGAACTTTATCCTTCATCCACATTAAGGATTTTTGAACAGCTCAAGAGAGTAGACATTAAATTTCCCACAAACCGAATTCAATTGTTTCTCAATCATCTGCGCAAAAGGCATATCAGCGAGCAAAATGCTCGACGTCGTGGCAGTCTGACCAGCGTCTTTAATGAGTATTTGCGATTGGCGATCAGCGAATCTGGCTACGAGAACACATTGAGAGAACAAACACTGCCGAATCTGGAGGGAGATTGGAGACCGGTTGGTGATTTATGTTGTCAGAACGACGGCATCGCCAGTTCTAGCGTTCTGAATTCCTCTACGGAGGACATACTTGAACCATTTCTACCAGAACAATTGCGTTCGATAGGTCTCACAGCATTCAACAGTACGGATGAAAGCCGTGATCTAGAGTGGGAGACAATTGAACCTGAAGTGAAAGCTGCTGGTTCACGACTCCGGGAATACTTCGAGTCTTGGCGCGATATCGTACCGAACGAGCAGATTGGCGGGTTTCTTGCGTTGCTTGGAGACGACCCCACAATTAGAGAGTTATCACAACAGTATCTTGGGAAGAACCGAACACTGGACGAAACTCGAATTATGTTTGGCTTGCCCGAAATGAAAGCCGGTAGCACGATGGAAGACGGCCTGACTATGATGTCGAAACAGCGAGTCGTTGTTGAAATCATCACTGAGGCCACCGTTGAGGTCCTCAATTTACTTGGAGAGTCAATCGCGGTACCTCGTAGCTCCGCACCGAAGAATATTTTCATTGGATATGGGAAACGCAACTCTCCCTTCCCCCATACCGTTGTCAACGGCACTCGTATTTTGTGTTTCCGTCTAAACGAAATCGATCCCCGTAATCAGACAGAGTCGGACCTTAGCAGGCTACTCAAAGACTCTGCGGTGAAGTTTATTGTTAATGCTTACAACAGTTATGAACGTCAGACAACGTTCGGGTTGGCATGGGATGATCTTTCGCAAAGTGATCAACTCGACATTAGTATTGCCCAAGAGCGAATTATTGAGCATGGCTTTCTAATTCTGGATCAACTTGGTATGCGTAGTGATCCCCAGGTCTCTGCAATCCTGGACCGTTGGGATGCTGCGGATCGACTTTTGGCCGAGCAGAGATCGGGAGCCGAGCTACGCTCGGCGGCAAGTCCTCGTAACCCAGATATTGAATTACGTGAAGCTAAGAATGCGTTGCGCGAAGTACTGGAAAATGACGAGGAAGTTCAGAGGCGTATTCTGGAAGCCATTAAACAGCGTGTTGCCGAGTACTACCAATACACTGAAGCAACTGTCCCATTTGAGATTTTCCAAAACGCCGATGATGCCTGTGTTGAATTCGTCCAGAATTGGAACGTTACGGATGAACAGAATAGAGACGCAGAAACATTTCACGTTGTCACCACTGCAAATTGTCTGACGCTGGCGCATTTCGGGCGACGCATTAATCAATACCCCCCCGAACGCCCGGACGAGACGATGGGGTTCGACAACGACCTGTGGAAGATGTTGGTACTTTCGCTCTCGAACAAGTCTAATTCAGATAACGACGCGTCTCGTAAAGTGACCGGTAAGTTCGGGCTGGGATTCAAGAGCGCATATCTCATTTGCGATCGCCCGCAGATACTAAGTGGGCGACTGGCATTTGAAGTGACTGGCGCAATGTATCCTCGGCGGCTTATCGGCGACGAGCGACTCGCACTAGACGCATGTCGATCTGGCGTGCTGAATGGAAATACTCAGTCAACTGTGGTTCAACTGCCACTAGCTTCCGCGAATATTGACGGTGTACTCTATGACTTTTTGCGACTTGCACACATAGCCGTCGTCTTTGCGCGATACATCAAGCGTTGCATCGTGAACTCTGGTCAAAGCGAAGCCGAATGGATATCGAAGCCAATCGCCGCCGCGAATCGTTGCTTCACCGGAACGCTTTCGCAGCTACTCTCTTCTGACGGCGTCGGTGGACAGTCGCAGCGGGTACTCCTGCTCAATTCAGATAATGGATCAATTCTGTTTGCGATCAACTCTCGGCAGCTCGAGACCTTCGATGACGATGTTCCATCAATCTGGGTCACCGCACCAACAAGAGAAGTTATGGGGCTAGGGTTTCTCGTAAACGGACCGTTTGCATTGGATGTTGGAAGAGCACAACTCGCTCGCGAATTCGCTCAGAACAGTGAATGTGCCGCGCAGCTTGGCGCAGTAGTCGGCAATCAGCTCTGTCAGATTTATGAAGCAACGACATCACAAAGCGGGTGGGAGCAGTTTCGGTCGGAATTAGGACTAGTGAGTGACGCTACCCACTATGACTTTTGGGATTCGCTATTCAGCTTGATTGGAGTTGGCATCGCAAGTCGAGTGAAACGCGAGACTCCTGCTGATGCCTTGATACAAGAAGTCTTCTGGGCAAATCACGATCGTGGCGCAGCCAAACTTTACCACACCTGCCCAGCAGTTCCTACTAGGATTCGTGGCGACTACCAAAGGTTGGTCTCGACTTCGCAGATCAGGTATGCCTTGGATGGCCTTATGGCCGAAGAACCAGACCTTTTCGCAGCCGTTTCCAAATGGGAGAAGTTCCAGGAGAATGCGCCAGCGGGCACCGTGGTTTCATCTTCTCGCGTGTCCGACTCACTCCGCCAACTAAGCTCCGTTTCAAACTTCTCTGTATCGCAAATCAAGACCTTAAATATTGCACGGGCGCTGACTTGGGAGTTCACTTATGGATTTTTCGCACCTCCAGAAATCGCCCTGAAACTCGGAGCAGCTGTCACCAAGAAGACTTTAGAGTCGATGGCAGATTCCGAATATCACGCAACGCGTGAATTGCTAGAAAAGGTCGAGTTCAAAGGACAGGACAATCAATATCACCCTGCAAAGGAACTGCTTATCGGGCACGAGACCTACCTAGAGCGAGACGACCGCCGCGACGATGAGCGATTCCGTGCCAGGTTTGCACCCACCTCCCGAGTATTGAGCTACGAGTATGTAGGCGACTCAACGGCGTTCTTTGACGTTTGCCGCGAAGCGCTCGAAGCACCCGCACGGCTTATGGCGGAATGGGTTGTACAATCAGACGATTTTGACCACCAGCGAGCGGCATTGGAGTATTTGGCCAGAGGACAGTTAGCCGCAGGACTTCTACTTGAGCTCAAACACCGTGGTTTTGAAGGTACGTGGTTAGCGAACTTAGGAAGTTCCAAGGCCTTCCGGTCGTTAGATATATCAACACGAAATCGGCTTTTTGACCTTCTCCCGAAAGATGCTCAACCGAAGACTGATTGGGAGAGTTTCTTCGGAACGGAACACACACAGGATGAGATTGACCCGGGGACAGTACTTGGCGACATTTATGACTGGTGGAACGAAAACCGCAATCGGCCACAAAGCCAATTCGATGGACGTTCGTTCCTAGAAGAATATGCGCGGCGCACATATCCCTTCGGTACTCCGAAGAACTTAGCGTCAGACAACGAAAATGAACGTCGAGTTGAATGGATAACTGTGTTTCTGCTCGCGCTCATGCACACGATTGGGCGTGCACAGCCCGACCAGCATCGGCAGTTCATTGCTAAGTGTGGGAGCGAAGGTTGGCTCGACATGTTTGCGGCATCAGTGCCAGAGAGCGAGCGATGGATGCAGTTCGTAAGCGACTATCTTGATCGGCAGATTGACGAAGCGGAATATTTTCACTGGATGAGGCAGTTCGTCGGTATCTTTCAGATGTCGAAATACCTAGATGGATACGCTGAACTGTTCCTTGCGATTGGCAGAATTGACAGGCCATTTCAACTCGTGGAAGTGATTCACTCACGCTCTAGTAGCCTTTTTCAAGGAGGTGGCGTAAGCGTACCGCCTCTCTCGCGTGTGCTAGGCCTCGGTTCGTGTTTCGTTGTTCGCGAGTTGATTCGTCTCGATGTCCTAAACAACCCACACGCGATTCGGCACGCATACGTTCCTGTAAAGCGAGTGCGAGACATCTTCCAGCAACTTGGATGCGAGAGACTGGACCTCCAAGTACAGCGATGGGATATGGCGAGACACCTATATCGCTTCATTGAAGATAATCTGGGACCGGAACGAGCGACTTTCATGAACGACTTCGACATCCCATTTCAATTCATCGCTGAAGATGAGGATCTCAGGCACAGTTTTTTCCATCAAGATATTGGCGATGAAAGTGACGAATATGAAGCAGACAGGGAAGAACCTATTTTCTAGGTGGTTAAAGAAACAGGAGATGGCGGCATGTTTGAAATAAATGATCACGTTCGCAGCAGTAAATATGGAATCGGCCATATCCTACTCGTCGATGACCAGACTGCCGTCGTTAAATTTGAGCACGGCATAGAACAATGCAAGATCGAAGAACTGGTCCAGGTCGACAGCCCACAAAAGTCAGTGCAAAAGGAAATTTGGGATGTCCCACTTGAAGTTGTGACACGATTCCAAGCCGAGGCGATTCAGTCGGTTAATGACACATGGGGGGTATTGTCGAAGTCTCGAATCGCACTGTTACCTCACCAGCTATGGGTGTGCCGTCGTGTCCTCGAAGCATGGCCTGCTCGATGGCTCGTCGCTGATGACGTGGGGCTCGGCAAAACAATTGAAGCCGGATTGATTCTCTGGCCGTTACTTTCCCGCGAGAATGTGAATCGGCTTCTGATTATTTGCCCGGCATCGCTGGTGGATCAGTGGCAAGCTCGCCTCCGCGATATGTTCGATATTAGGGTTGCCCCCTATGTGTCAGAAGCGGATACCGTGAAGTCTGATTTTTGGCACACTCACCCACAGGTTGTTGCGTCGATGCAGACTCTACGCAAAGACAGTAATGATCGGCACGACCGCATGCTTGAATCGCCACCGTGGGACCTCATCCTTGTTGACGAAGCTCATCATTTGAACGCTGACGAACAAGGTGGCCCAACGCTGGGCTATCGGTTCCTTGAAAAGATCGTCCAGGCTAATCATGTCAAGTCAATGGTGTTTTTCTCGGGTACGCCCCACCGCGGTAAGAATTATGGGTTCCTTTCGCTATTGAAGTTGCTTCGCCCTGATTTATTCGACCCAAAGAAGCCTTTGCACGAACAACTACCGTTCCTGCGACAAGTCGTGATTCGCAACAACAAACAGAACGTTACAGACTTAAAGGGGGACCGTTTGTTTTATCCGCCCAAGGTCACATCCGACACGTATACCTATTCGCCTGCTGAAGATCGCTTCTATGACATGTTGACCGAGTTTATTGCAACTGGAAAAGCTTACGCGTCAACTCTGAACTCAACTGATCAACGTACTGCAATACTTGTCTTGATTGCGATGCAGAAGCTTGCATCCAGTTCGGTTGCAGCAATCGGGCGAGCCCTCAAGAACCGACATGCACGCATTCATTCAACTCGCAAGCAACTTGCGAAGCTTCAAGAACAAAAAGATGCTTTGCGATTCTATGACGAGATTGAAAGCACAAACGACCTAGATGAATTGAATCGATTAGACGAGCAACTTGCCGAGAAGACGCTGGCATTGAGTTTGATGGAGGACGAAGAACCAAGAATTTCGGAGCTCATCGAAGCCGCTGAGTGTGTCCATACTGAAACAAAAATCGAAAAAATTGTTTCGGTGCTGGATGAACGCTATCCTGGTCGTGCAGTCTTGTTTTTTACCGAATATAAAGCTACGCAATCGCTGCTTATGTCGGCCCTGATGAAGAAGTATGGCGACAGGTGTGTTACATTTATCAACGGCGATGCCAGAGCCGATGGCGTCGTACATTCGGACGGAAGTGTGAAGTCTATCTCAGAGACGCGCGACACCGCGGCTGCAAAGTTCAACGCGGGCCAGGTTCAGTTCCTAGTGTCAACTGAAGCGGCAGGTGAGGGAATTGATCTTCAAAACAATTCTAACACGTTGATTCACGTCGATCTGCCATGGAATCCAATGCGCCTTCACCAGCGCGTAGGGCGATTGAATCGTTATGGTCAGAAAAAGCAAGTTGAAGTGATGACTTTGCGCAATCCCAGCACAGTCGAATCGCGCATATGGGATAAATTGAACGAAAAGATAGATAGCATCATGCAGTCACTGGGGAATGTGATGGATGAACCCGAAGACCTATTGGAACTGGTTCTGGGGATGTCGTCGCCGTCTATGTTCCGAGAAGTCTTTTCAGGTGCTGATGATGTCCCCCCGGGTTCGCTGGCCAATTGGTTTGACGAGAAGACAGCGAAGTTCGGAGGCGAGGACGTCATCGACACAGTGCGAGACCTCATCGGACACTGTTCACATTTTGATTTCCAATCAATGTCCGAAAAAATACCTAAGATTGATCTCCCAGCTCTACGACAGTTCTTTCTGGCAATGGTCAAACTCAACAATCGCAATTACGAAGAGTCCGGTGATGGTGTGTCGTTTAAGACGCCCGAAAAGTGGCTGAATTCACCTGCCATCAGAACCAACTACAAGAACGTCGTATTTGACAGGACATCCGACAAGTCGATCCCCAGTGAACGAATTCTGGGTGTAGGACATGCAATTGTCGACCAAGCAATCCGGCAAGCGAGGGCAAACACGTCGAGTGTAGCAGCCTTACCTGGAAATACGCTAACCAACCCGCTTCTGGTATATCGTGTCATCGACAAAGTCACTTCGGGGACTTCAAACGTACGGGCATTTGTTGCTTCTGTAGAATTTGAGAGCAATGGATGCATGATTCATCGAGACTGGGAGACTTTGCTACTGCTAAACAATCTGCTTGAAAAACGAACGCTTCGACGGGATGAAGCGATGGCCAAACCAAAGTCGGCAAAAGAACTTGACAATATGGTTCGGAAAGGAACAGAAGAGGTCGAAAAAAGAATGGCTAATTTTGATCTTCCATTTCAAGTACCAGAAGTTCATTTCCTCGGTGTTCTCTGGCCGGCTGACGGAGATGAAAAAGAAATCGTGGAAAACAATAAGTGACGAATCACACTCATTCGATCGGCCTTATCATCTTCATGGCTCTCTGCCTCGGCGATGGCGGCCTCGGTGCGATCGCGACCACACCCGAGATCGACGGATGGTAAAAGACGATCGAGAAGCCATCCTGGAATATACCGGCCTACGTGCTCGGTCCGGTATGGACGACCTTGTTTGTCATGATGGCCGTTGTCGCATGGCGCGTCTGGAAGCCTGCCGGATTCAAGGCCGCCAAGACGCCCCTGACATTATTTGCTGTGCAACTTGCACTAAACGTCGCCTGGTCGTGGGTTTTCTTTCACTTCCACCAACCCGGCTGGGCCTTTGCGGAGATTGTGGTTCTATGGCTGGCAATCATGGCAACAACATTCGCGTTCTTCAAAAGCTCGAAGATCGCTGGCTGGTTGATGGTGCCGTATGTTATGTGGGTGAGCTTTGCGAGCGCGCTGAACTTTGCGATTTGGCGGTTGAATTCCCTCTGACTTACGATGGTGTGGTCCTTTCGCTCGACTCGCACTCATCTGAGCGATTCATCCACGGGATCAAAGTGCCGATGGTTCACCAGTATGTCGACAAACTCATCCGATTCGTCAACTTCACGCTATGATTGAATTCGGCCTAGTCGAAGACACAACCATGTTTGATTCAATTCAGTGTGTGAAGTTTGCAACATCTTTATTTGAAATGATTTATGAGATGTAGTTCTGATTCGGATTCCTCAGATTTCGCCCCTGTCCGTGTAAATCAGACGATTTTCGCCTTTGCTCTTATGCCATAAGCAAATTTTTCCTGCAGTGAAAATCACATGTGACAGCCCCTGGAATGGTAACCATCCCACAAAATGCACCTTATCGTGCGTAGTATTCTGAATGTGATTTAACCCCCAACATATTCACGAACGATAGCGGTGCTAGAGGGTATCCGAAAACTAAGAAAAGTGTGAACAGTCTGGCCTGAGATTTGCATGATTCTGCTCTCTGAAAGGAGGCTTTATCATGCTCACACGATCCCGTACAGAGCTAAGCCGGCTCGTCGACACGGGATCCAGGACGGACCCAACTGTAGAATTAACCGATAAACAATGGAGTTTAATTGAGGATTTATTCCCTTGGGAACCTCCGGCGCCCCAGGGTGGACGTCCCAAAGCAAAACCCAGAGCCTGTTTCAATGGTATAATGTGGATACTTCGGACAGGAGCCCGCTGGAAAGATTTACCAGAGAGGTATCCTCCAAAATCGACCTGTCACGAC
>TARA_R110000868_G_scaffold142465_1_pt1 | contig 51745 bp, 43 predicted proteins | sample TARA_R110000868 | Tara Oceans TARA_R110000868 (sample SAMEA4397489) | marine metagenome | biome: Polar Biome; feature: [SRF] surface water layer (ENVO:00010504); material: water (ENVO:00002006), including particulate matter (ENVO:01000060) such as... | depth 5 m | reverse complement strand
CGATTACAGGGGGAGCGTCCATCACATCAGGCTCTACCGGCGAACACCGGTATCCACTGTTTCTTCTTTATTATCGCAGTAATTTGCTTGGCCGGGTTCCGCCCTGCTAGGCGGGTTACTTGACTCGCTACGCTCGGCCTACGGCCCGACCTAAAGGTCGTTCAACGCAAAATACGCTTATGTGCTTTTGCTTACCCATAAATTGCATAGCAATTTAGACGCCTGTAGTCCAAAGGCGCCCGAAGGGTGAAAAAATGCAAAGGCATTTTTAAATCAAAAGAAAGCTAACCAAAGAAAACGGCACCCCTAATCCGTCGCCCTTCGGGTGCCCTGCGCTACTCACAAATTTCGCCTAGGGAGGAATTTGGACGCCAGTTTTATCATGGCGCCCGAAGGGTGAAAATACGCAAGACGTATTTGAATCCAAAATTAACGGTCGCTTCCGAACTCACCTTTTGAAAATACTCAATTTTCAAAAGGCTCAGACATGCGTCGCTGCTTCGCCCCGCTAATTTTCTCCGTTGCTCGGCGATTCCCAAGGGGATCTGGGTGCTGCGTAGATGGATGATCACTAGGCTTAATTATTAATGAGAGTATTTACACTCTCGTGTTTGCATATAGACATTATTTTCCATATAGGGACATAATAAGTAAAATTACCTCACTTAAACTATCACTCAGTCACGGAGAAAAAATATTGAACAATGAATGGGACGAATATGCCAAGGGCTGGGATGCTGACGACTCAGTGCAAGAGTATGCCAACAAGGCTTTTAAAGAACTGACTAATATCATCGAACTTAACGACAACCTATCTATCTTTGATTTTGGTTGTGGCACAGGCTCTCTTACTGAAATACTGAGCCCAAGGGTAAAAGATATTGTTGCCCTTGATGGCTCATCAGAAATGATAAAGCATCTGACCAATAAAAATTTAAACAACGTCTCGACTATCCCCGAATTTTTAACTCAAGAATTAATTGACAGCCACCCTCATCTAGCAAAGAAATTCGACTTAATCATTGCATCCTCCGTTTGCGGCTTTCTACCTGACTATGAGATAACCTTAGGACTGCTCAAATCTCTTTTAAAAACGGGGGGTGTATTTGTACAATGGGACTGGTTATCAGATGATGATAACTCTGGCATGGGCTTATCGGAAACCAAGGTATTACGCGCCCTAAAAGAAAACGACTTCGTAGACGTAAAAGTAAAAAAACCATTTGCAATGAAAAGTTCAAAAGGCACACTGGACGTATTAATGGCTGTAGGAAAACAAAGCTAAAACATTATCAAAGTCAGAACCTCCTTACAAATAGGACCCTAAAAGTGATCAACTGCAACCAACACGACTACATAGAAATAGCCTGCCTATACCAACTCACCATTAAGCTAACCCTTAGGTCAGGCGACCATATAAAAGGTATTGCTATCGACACCCAGCGTAATACCGCAAAAGAAGAATGCATAAAAATAAAAGTCGGCACCGACCATCAACTCATCGTTTTAGACGACATCAGCACCATGCAAGCCCTAATAGCTAACCCTCACTTTGATACGATTAGCTTTAGCTAACACGCTAGGCCTACATCTATACCCACCCCTACACTTACCCCGTAACAGAAAACCTAATCGCCTAACCTACCCCCACTCCAAAAACCAAACGCAACAAGACAAAGCCCACCAAAACCAGCTACAGTTACCACTACAATTACATTACTCACAACCGCAGAGTAAACCGCAGCATGGCCACGACAAAAAAAACCTACCGCATAGAAAAAGACAGCATGGGTGAAGTACGCATACCTATCGATGCTCTATATGGCGCGCAAACCCAGCGCGCGCTGGATAATTTCACTATTAGCTCACTCACCTTGCCACGCAGTTTTATACGCGCACTGGGCTTAATGAAGCAGGCCTGCGCGGCGGCGAATAGTGAATTGGGGTTGTTAGAGCCCAGCATAGCCAAGGCGATACAGCAGGCGGCTAGCGCGGTAGCGCAGGGGGATTACGATAGCGCCTTTGCGGTGGATGTTTTTCAATCGGGCTCGGGCACTAGTAGCAATATGAACGCCAATGAGGTGATAGCCAAGCTGGCTAGCAGCGCGCTAAAGCAAACCGTACACCCTAACGACCACGTTAATTGCGGGCAAAGCTCTAATGATGTAATCCCCAGCTGCATCCATGTTAGCGCTAGCCTAGCCATAGCCGAGCAACTGCTGCCCAGCCTGCAACATTTGATCACCTGTATTAATGAAAAAAGCCTGCACTATGCCGACACAGTAAAAACCGGCCGCACCCATTTAATGGATGCTATGCCCATTACCCTACAACAGGAGTTAGGCGGCTGGGCAGCGCAACTGCAACACAATGCCGAACGCATAAACCACAACCTCAGCGACCTACAACACTTAGCCATAGGCGGCACCGCGGTGGGCACGGGTATTAATACCCATGCCGATTTTGGCACTAAGGTATGTGCGCAACTGCAACAACTCACTGGCTTACCTTTCAGTACCAGCGATAATTATTTTGCCGCCATCAGTAGCCAAGATAGCGCGGTGGCTATGAGTGGCGAATTAAAAACACTGGCGGTAAGCCTAATGAAAATTAGTAATGATTTACGCTGGATGAACAGCGGCCCGTTAAGTGGCCTTGCGGAAATCACCCTGCCAGAGTTACAACCCGGCAGCAGCATCATGCCCGGCAAAATTAACCCCGTTATCCCCGAGGCTGTGGCCATGGCCTGCGCGCAAGTAATCGGTAACGACAGCACTATTACCGTGGCGGGGCAGTCGGGTAATTTTCAACTTAATGTCATGCTGCCGGTTATCTCCTACAACTTACTGCAAAGCATAGAGTTATTAAGCAATGCCCTGCGCGCCTTAGCCGACCAAGCTATTAGTGGCTTTAGTGTTAACAGCGAACACTTGCAAGCCAACCTTAGCAACAACCCCATACTGGTTACCGCGCTCAATAAAACCATAGGCTACGACTTGGGTGCAGCCATTGCTAAACGCGCCTATCACGAAAAACGCCCGGTTATTGATGTAGCTGAAGAAATGACCGACTATAGCCGCGAGCAACTTGAACAACTGCTAGACCCGAAAAAACTCACTCAGGCCGCCCAACCCACAGGCTAATTTAGCTACTGCGACTACACTCACTATGAAGCAACCGCATTACCTTAATGGCCTTTATATAGGCCAAGTTGAACAACGCTACGGCATGGCCACTGCCATTAATAAACAGCCTGTTAGCGGCAGCCTGCAACTAACCACTACCGGTTTACACGGTGATGCCAGCGCCGACCAACGTCACCACGGTGGCCCCGAGCGCGCCCTGCACCACTACCCCGCCGAGCACTACGCTTATTGGCAACAAAAATATGCTGGCGCTAATACCTGGCAAGCACCAGGCATGGGTGAAAACATCAGCACCACCGGCATGACCGAGCAAACCGTTTACCTAGGCGATCGCTACCAGTGGGGCGAAGCAATAATAGAAGTCAGCCAGCCTCGCTCGCCTTGTTTTAAACTGAATAAACGCTGGGGGATTGAAGGATTCTCTACCGACATGCAAGACATCAGCCGTTGCGGTTGGTTATATCGGGTAATTCAAACTGGGCTAGTGAGCCAAGAGCAACCGCTACAATTAATTGACCGCCCCGCTAATGCGATGAGCCTACAGCAAGTCTGCGATAGTTTTTTTGGCGACCCGTTAAACCCAGCGGGATTAAAACAGCTCGGCCAACAAAGCCGTTTATCAGTTAGCTGGATGGCCAAGGTGCAGCAAAGGCTAGCAACCCAAACCGTAGAGAATTGGAACTTTCGTTTATTAGGCCACGAATAAAAAAGGCCTACGCTAGGCAGGCCTTTATAAAATGTAGAAAAATAATCCAGCACGAACTAACGTGCCTATCACATAAGTTAACGCGCTAAACTAAAAATTCACCCGCATACCAAACTCCACCGAGCGCCCCGCTTCTGGCGCAGAGTCACGTAAAAAACTGACACTGCCGCGTATTTCTTCATCGGTTAGATTTTTCAATTTCACAAATAATAAATACTCTTGCGCACCACCCTCGTTAAAACGGTAGCTAGCTCCGGCATCCCAACGGGTATAACCCGCCGTGCTCAACTCAAAGTCGCCGGGTTTGTTTTGCTTGGCGGCATCGATTACCGAGAGGTAAGTATTAAAGGGGCCACGGTTGTAATCCAAGCGGCTACCCAAGCGTGAAGGTGGCATGCGCGGTACATCCGCACCATTTTTTAATTCGCCCTTAATGGCATCACCAAACAGGCTGAGGTCAAACTCGCCCGCTAAAGCCTCACCCAAGGCAAGGCTAAACTCAAACTCCACGCCGGTGAAAGTGGCATCTTGCTGCCTGTAAGCAAAGATATCAGTTTCATCTTGCACGCTGCCGCTATTAGCCAAGTAGATGTAGTCACTAAAATCGTTGTAGTAGGCGGTGATAAATCCATCAACTAACTCGCTTTGGTAACTAAGTGATAGCTCGGCGTTATTGGCCCGCTCGGTGCTCAACTGGCGATTGCCTAATTCTATGACACCAGAGGCGGCGTGGGTGATGTAATCACCTAGGTTGGCAGCCACATTAGAGAATAACTCTTCGGTAACCGGCGCCCGTTCTGAGCTAGAAAGCGCGGCCCCCAACTGCCATTGCTCGTCGACTTGCCACAGGGCAGAGGTCGACAGGCTTAGGCTGTTGTAACTCTCCTCCGCTATCGCACCCTTAGGTTTAAAGCTGTCTTTATCTAGCCTGGCCCCCAACTCATACACCACATCGTTGTAGTGAAAGTCTTCCACAATAAACAGGCCGTAGCGGCTAAGCTCCGTTTGCGGGATAAACGCCTCGGCACCGATGGCCGAGAAGTCGGACTGCACAAACTGCATGCCCAGCGCGCCGTGTAAACCTGCCAACTCGCGGTGTACCAGCTCTATGCGGCCTTCCCAGGCCTCGTTGCTAAAGCGAGTGCCGCGCTCGCTAATCCCCGTGGCCTCGTCCTGCTCTAGTTCATCGTGTTGATAATCGCTGTAGCTCAGTGCCCAGCGTACGCTCTCGATAATGTGATCTTCGGAAAGGTTATGGGGCAAGATAGCGCCGCGCAGGTCGTAGCGGGTTTGCTGCATATCCAGACGGATAATTTCCTCGCCGGCCTCTTCCTGCTCTGCACCTAGGTGTTCGTCTTCATGAGCAGCGTGCGCACCCGGCGGCAGGCCATATTCATTGTCCAAACGGTTAACGGCTAAACCTATATAGCCCAAGTCAAAAAAGTAGCTGCCGCCCAAGGTAAAGCTGCTTAGCTCACTATCAGAGTTGGCAATTTGGCCCTTGTTTTCGCGCTGATGCTCATCAGGTGTTGACGCCGCATAGTCGGGTATGGCGATGTTATTAGTTTCGCGTTTTACGCCACTCACATAAAAGGCGGCTTGCTCATTACCCCCTTCTAACTTGAATACGGCGGTATTCTCATCATTGACGCTGCCGTGCCGTAACTCCAGCGCACCGCTTAGCTGCTCGGGCGCAGATTCGGGCACACGGCCATCGATAACATTCACTACGCCGCCTATGGCACCACCGCCAAATAACAGGGTTGATGGCCCCCTGAGCACCTCTATGGAGTCTGCCAGCACTGGCTCTACCGCCACCGCATGATCGGCGCTAGTATTTGAGGCATCGCCACTGCCGGTGCCATTTTGTAATACGGTAACTCTAGCGCCTTGCTGGCCGCGTATTACCGGCTGGCCCACTGCGGGACCAAAAGAGGCGTTGGCCAAGCCCGGCATATTGGCTAGGGTTTCGCCTAGGTTGCTGGCTACTTTGTCGCGCAGTTCCTCACCCTTAAGCACCGTTACCGGCAGCGCGGTTTGCGCGTCGGTTTTATGTATAGGGGTGGTCACCAGTACGTGCTCCATTTCCAGAGCATAAGTGAAAGACGGTAGGTATACGCCACACAGCATTAAAGCTGGCAACACAATGGATTTTTGCATGATATTTCCTCATAGGTACTCGGCCAGCGCTAGCTCGGAGAACGATAGCTCGAGCAATGGCCATAACTTGTTTTAACTAAGTTTTAACTGGGGTGTAGCTGTGGTGTAGCTGTGGTTTAACTAGAACCAGGACTTAACAAGCGTGAGGAGGTGCGCGTATAGCATCAGCACTGCGCTGGGCAGGCTGTAAATAGGAACGGTAGGTTTGTAGGGAGGATTGCGGCAGTAACACCGCTAATTGATAATCGGCAGCATTGGCCACCGCTGCCGTTGTACCGGAGTGCAAACAAATAACACAATCCAGTTCAACCGACGCATCTGCATGATAATGCTCGGCACTGGTAAAAGAGGCCAGCAGTATAAGCAGCGATAAAGCACAGGCTTTTAAAAACATTGCAGGGTTCACAATAGCGTATCAATTAAACAACGAGTGGCGAGCTTAGCAAATAATACTTGCGGCATATAGCCCTATATACAAAAACTATACACACACTCACTACCCAACCACTATTTGTGGTTTCACCCTAGCGCTAGGGCAGTTATCATTAGCACACATTCATTACCTCTATTTAAGATCTACGCTATGACTGCCACACTAGACTGTATAAAAATCGAACCCCGCCTACCCGCCCAAGCCAGCGTGATTTGGCTGCACGGCTTAGGTGCCGACGGCAATGATTTTGTGCCCATAGTGCCTGAGCTACACCTACCCGATGAGTTAGCCATACGCTTTATCTTCCCCAATGCTCCTTCCATACCGGTGACCATTAATAACGGCCACGTAATGCCTGCCTGGTATGACATTTTAGAAATGAACATAGATCGTAAAGTGGACAGCCAGCAGTTACGCGCCTCCGCGCAAGCGATACAAGTATTGATACAGCAAGAAATAGACAGTGGCATAGCTAGTAGCAATATTATTTTGGCGGGTTTCTCACAGGGCGGCGCCGTGTGCTATGAGGCAGCGCTAAGCTTTGGCCAACCCTTGGCTGGCCTACTTGCCCTCTCCACCTATTTTGCTACCGCCGACAGCATAGACATTAATCAGGCACACAAAACCCTACCTATACAAATTTTTCACGGCAGCCAAGATAACGTAGTACCCGAACAGCTGGGCCAAAAAGCCCATCAACAGCTGCAAAGCCTAGGATTTAACAGCCAGTACCAAAGCTTTGCCATGGACCACGCCGTTTGCCAACAAGAGATAATAGCGATAGGGGCATGGATAAAAGGCTGTTTACAAAAATAAAATTAACAAATTGAAAATAACTAGTCATTTTTTTCAAAAAAAGTTTATAAAAAAACTAATATTATTACTTGACGAAACCAGCGCTACTGCATTAACTTGCAGTAAGACTTTTAAAAAGATAGTACTTAAAAAACAGCCATTAACAACAAACATTACGAATACGGCGTTTACTATCTTTATACTATTGTAATATTGCTAACATAAAAAATTCACACTATTTTATGTTAGCAAAAACAACACCAAGCTATTCGTGAGCTTCGCCGCTCACAGTATTTACTACGCTGCTTTTTTTACTAACAACAACAAAAATAAAGCGCGCAAACAAGACATGTACACGTTGGCAGTTTTTTATTTGCTTACGGGTAATAGTGACCACCACTATCCCGTAGCAAAGTGTTAAACCCAAACGGAGAGTGTCATTATGGCGAAAAGAAACCATGCGAAACGCAACCCTCACCCCAGCGAGGCCGATACTAGACGCGGCCACAAACGCAACCGCGCATCACGACGCGACCACCCCCAAAGTGCAGAAATTTTAGAACTCAACGCGCATTATCTGGAAACCGTTTACAGCCCAAAGCGCATCAAAACACCCCTGCAAGCCAAAACCCCCGCCCAAAAGCGCTATATCAATGCCATTAACAACCACTGCCTCACCTTTGGTACCGGCCCTGCGGGCACGGGTAAAAGTTATTGCGCCGCCGCCCTAGCTGCAACCGCTTTAGAAAGTGGCACCATAGAGCGGATTATTTTAACCCGCCCAGCGGTTGAAGCCGGCGAGCAACTAGGCTTTTTACCCGGTGCCGTAGACGATAAATTTGCCGTCTACATCGACGCTTTCAGGGATATACTCAATGAACGCCTAGGTGCAGGTGCCGTAGACTATGGCCTCAGGCATGGCCGTATAGTGGCCGCACCGCTAGCCTATATGCGCGGTAAAACTTTTAGCCAGAAAACCTTTGTTATTTTAGATGAGGCGCAAAACACCACCCCAGCACAAATGAAAATGTTTTTAACCCGCATAGGTGAAGACTGCAAGGTAGTGATTAACGGCGATATACTACAAAGCGATATACGGAGCGAAAATGGCCTAGCCGACGCAATCAAACGTGTACAAGGATTGAACAGCGTTTATGTACACCGCTTTGAGCGCGACGACATCGTGCGCAGCGGATTAGTAAGAGAGCTAATAGACCGCTACGAAAACTAAGCCTTAAACCTAAACTTATTAATATTTACTCACCGGCTTGCCTATAGTCAGCTATTATCAATAATAAGTGCCGCTTATATAAACCTATTTTTAAGCGGCCTCACTCTTTCTTATCGTTGATGGCATTAAGCTTATTATGGAAAAAATCAAACGCGTTTTTATTCGCCCCAATAGCAGTTTAAATCTTCTTTCTCACCGCGAAATTGACGGACTTAGCAACCCCGACAACCAAATACACGCCCTCTTTAAACAATGCGCACTAGCCGTGTTAAACACCGGCGCTGAAGACGATGATGCCACCAAACTTACCGAGGCCTTTAGCGACTTTAGTATACGCGCCATACCTGAATCCAGAGGCATAAAACTGGTGGTAGAAAATGCCCCCGCCCATGCCTTTGTTAATGGCAGAATGATTAACGGCATTCAAGACCACTTGTTTTCAGTATTGCGCGACATCGTCTATACCCACCATAAAATCACCAGCGGTGGCCGCTTCGATTTCAGCAGTGGCGACGGCATTACCGATGCGGTGTTTCGTATCTTGCGCAATGCCGGGGTGGTAAAACCCAACCGCGCTCCCAATTTAATGGTGTGTTGGGGCGGCCATGCCATACAGCGTAATGAGTACGACTACACTAAAGATGTGGGCTACCAATTAGGTTTGCGTGGCTTCGATATAGCCACCGGTTGCGGCGTAGGCGCCATGAAAGGCCCTATGAAAGGTGCTGTTATAGGCCACGGCAAACAACAAATCCGCAATGGCCGTTACTTGGGGATTACCGAACCGGGCATTATTGCTTCGGAATCACCCAACCCTACGGTAAATGAATTAGTGGTACTTCCGGATATAGAAAAACGTCTCGAAGCTTTTGTGCGCCTATCCCACTGTATTATTGTGTTCCCCGGTGGCGCGGGCACCGCTGAAGAAGTGCTGTTTTTATTAGGCTTATTAATGCACCCGGATAATCGTGATATCCCTATGCCGTTAATTTTTACTGCGCCGCAAGAAAGTGCCGACTATTTTAAACTGTTAGATGCCTTTATCGCCGACACCCTAGGTGAGCAAGCTCAAAGCTTTTATCAAATTATTATTGGCGACCCCGAAAAAGTGGCTATACAGTGCTCTCAAGGTATAGAAAAAGTACATAAACATCGCCGCCTAACCAATGAATCCTATGCCTACAACTGGCTGCTAACCATCCCTCATGAAATGCAACAGCCCTTCGACCCCAGCCACGACAATATGCGTAATTTAAAACTAGACCGCGAGCAACCCCCGCACTTATTAGCCGCCGAATTAAGACGTGCCTTTTCTGGCATAGTGGCAGGTAACGTTAAAGCCTGTGGCATAGAACGGGTAAAAGCCCATGGCCCCTTCCAGCTACAAGGCGACAAAAGCCTAATCCACGCGTTAAACGATTTACTCAGTAATTTTGTTAAACAAGGCAGGATGAAAATTAAGGGAGCGTATAAGCCTTGTTATAAGTTATAAGATCAAGCGGCAAGAGGTAAGCAGCAAGCTTTAAGAAAAAGAAAGTTCAGGCGGTACTTATAACGAGCGGGGGGTTACTCATCTTGAAGCTTGCCGCTTATAGCTCGCAAGCCTACGCTTGCGCCCCCTATTCTTTATATTCCCCAAACATGCCCGATAGTGCTGCTTTCTCTTCTAGGCTTACCGAAAATTCTGGCTTGCGCTCTAGCACTTCGTGGACCACTTGGTTGCGGCCCTGGTCTTTGGCTTGATACAGGCAGCGGTCAGCGCGCTCTACCAATTGTTGGGCGCTGATGTTGCCTTGTTGAGTCTCGTATAGCGCCACCCCTAAGCTGGCGGTGAGGCCTATGTCTTGCCCTGCTACCATCACTGGCGTGAGCGCTATGGTTTCTCTAATACGCTCAGCTACTTGTAAGGCGGTGACTATATCAATGGAAGGTAAAATCACGGCAAACTCTTCCCCGCCATAACGGCAAGATGTGTCTAACTGCCTAGTCGATTTGGATAAAATCTGAGCCGTGCTCACCAAGGCCTGGTTACCCACCTCATGACCCCAGGTATCGTTCACTTTTTTAAAGTGGTCCAAGTCCACCATAATCAAGGCCGTGGCTTGTTGGCTGCGGCGGGTGCGCTCCATTTCCTGCTCCAACACCGCAGTGAAATGGCGAAAGTTATACAGCCCGGTTAGGCTGTCGGTGCGCACCTGCTGCTGTAAACCCGCAACTTCATCGCGCAGCGTAATCACCTCTTCGATAATAGGACAACTAGGCTCATTGACTGGGCATTGCGGGCTAAGCTGATTGGTCACAAAGTGATCCTAGAGGAAAAGTTATCATTAGCACACAATATAAATTTAACATGGGTGGATATCCAGTCTAATAGAGTTATTTTTATACCAAGACAGTGCGGGTATTCACACCATGAAAACGCTAACTATAGAAGATACCCGCTAGCTACAGTTTGGGATGCCCGCCCTAGTTAGGGCAACGGGTAAGCTACAGAGAATAAGCCTTACAGCTAGTCGGCTGTTATTGACTTCGCCCTAGTGATAATAGAGGTAGCAACACCCAGCCTGGACGATTTTGAAGCTAAGCCCCGAATCGCCCCTAAACTAGCAATCCGTATCCGCCATAGGCATGGCGCGGCCATTGGACAGACGCAACAGGCCGCGTATCAACCTGTACATCACCCATAGACCCACCACCCAAAACATAATGATACCCAAAGGTATGCCTATCAAGGTAAACAATAGGGCAAAGGCGATAGCAAACCACAGTAACGCATACCAAAACGTGCGTATTTGCCAGCTAAAATGTGAAGCCAAATAACTGTCCTGCACCTCATCCTGCTTGGCATAGTTTAATATCACCGCAATCAGTGAAGGCCAACCGGTTAAAAAAGCGGTAACGATAAAAGCGGGCGTCATTAAGCCGCTAATGGCGCTAAACAAATGCAGGCAATAAATAACATAGGTGAAAGTCACTAGGTTGCCCTTGGGCGGTACATTATTCATTACAGAACTCCGGCAGGGTGATTCAAAAGCTAGGGGTTGATGGCTAACAGCTCTACTTCAAAAATCAGCGTAGAACCCGGTGGAATTTGACCCGCTCCGCGGTTGCCGTAGGCCAAGTCACTGGGGATAAAAAAACGTTTCTTTTCACCTACCACCATGGTTTGTAAACCTTCAGTCCAGCCTTTAATCACTTGGTTTAAACCAAACTCTATAGCTTGACCACGCTCTACCGAGCTATCAAACACGACGCCGTTAATCATAGTGCCGTGGTAATGCACTTTCACCCTATCGCTGGCGGTAGGATGCGTTGTGCCGCTACCCGCTTGTAATAGCACGTACTGCAAACCCGAATCCGTAGTCACTACCTCCTCGGCCTGGCCATTAGTACTTAAGAAATCTTTGCCTAATTGTAGGTTTTGTTCTGCAGCCTGGCTGTTGCCAGCAAAAAATTTATAGAGCAAAAACACCAACACGACAACAGCAATAATCACAATAACTTTAAACACGGCTCTTCCCATCAATTAATAAAGGCGATCAATAATTTAGCGCGAACTGTAACGGCTTATGCGCTGTAATGCCACAGCCCATAGGCCAATACCGCCACTACCACTATTGCCACGCCCCCCCACAACCAAGGTTTGCTTGGGCTGGTTTGGTTTTGCGCCTCTACCTGCTGCTGACGCTGATCAATTTCGCTGAGGTCTAACGATTGGCTGGGGGTTTTGCGCTCGCGCTGCACGCGCTCTATGTCGGCTTGGGTAATAGCTGAGCGCACCATGGTCACATCCATAGCCACGTCTGTTTTAGCCGCCACGGGTGAATGCACCACAAAATCCAAAAAGGCGAAGCTCACGGTTTCGCCGCCGGTTAAAGTATATTCACTAACCCGTTCGCCATTAACAAAGCAACCATTGGATGAACCCAAATCTTTTAAATGCAGGGTGTCAGCCAACACCGTTAACTCAGCATGCTTACGGGATAGGTGTTTAAAAGGAATAAATAAATTCACTGCTTTAGAGCGGCCCAAAATGCTTTTATCAGTAATCAAAAAAGGCCGGTCTTTTAATTTTGGATGTTCAGCAACCAACGTCCATACCGTGGGCTTTTTCATCGCGGCTTTGGGGCTGCTAGAAGCTGCGGCGCTAGCGCTCTGTTTTTTCGGGTCTATAACGAGCAAACGTTCACCGCCTATGCGTATTTCATCCCCTTCCTGTAAGGTTTGGGCCTCGCTCAACTGCTGGTTGTTCACGTAACAAACACAACCGGGTTGCGGCGTTAGGGTAATAACGTCATTACTCATGCTGATATGCGCATGCAGCGCTTGGATGCCCAAGCCCGGTAAGGGCACATTGCAGCGGCTGTCGCTGCCTACGCTGAGCTGCTCACCAACTAACCAATAGCTACGCGAGGGTTTATCTTTAAGTTGTAGCTTTAACATAGTGGGCGTTGATCTCTTATCGTTGTTATAGAATGCCGGCTCCAGCATTTAAAATATAGCTTAAAAACCGTATAAGCTATTCATTTAAAAGATCTTTTCTTAAAAGTGAGACCTATGCACCTTTGAAATATAGTGCCAAACGCCACCAAGGTCTACAATGATGTATCAACCCGTACCGCTTTTAGCAGCCACCGACGACCTATAAAAAGAACAGCACATGCCGGTAACTATGTCCTACAACTCAGACTACTGCTCAAACCACTACTCAGGCTATGAGAAGCCCAGCCCATTCAACAGCCCATTGCAAAGGAGCTGTTAAATGGCAATACCTGGTTACAGGATATTACGTAAAATACGCCAGGGAGGCATGTCTACCGTTTATTTAGCGGTACAAAAAAGTGTTGATAGAGAAGTGGCCATCAAGGTGATGTCGCCCAGCTTAAACAACGACCCCAGTTTTGGCAGCCGCTTTTATCGCGAAGCCAAAATAGTGGGCAAGCTATCACACCCCAATATTATTTCTATTTACGATGTGGGTAGCTACAAACACTATAACTACATCGCCATGGATTACCTACCCGGCCTGCCCTTGCAGGACACCCTAAAAAGCAAAGGAGTAAGTCCGCAGCAGGCTGTCACCATAGTACGTGAAATGGCCGCGGCCCTGCATTACGCTCACCAGCAGGGTTTTATACACCGCGATATTAAACCCGATAATATTTTATTTCGTGACGACGGCTCATCGGTGCTGTGCGATTTCGGCATAGCCAAATCCACTAAAACCGATATGAACATGACCAACATAGGCTCGGTGTTAGGCACCCCGCACTATATGAGCCCCGAACAAGCCCAGGGCAAAACCATAGACGGCCGCGCCGACTTATACAGCTTAGGCGTGGTATTTTTTGAAATGCTTACCGGCCAACCGCCTTTTAGCAGTGACGACCCCATAGCGGTAGCCGTTAAACATATGACCAGCCCGGTACCGAAGCTGCCGGGGGCCTTAAAAATATTCCAGCCTATTATTAATCGTATGTTGGCTAAAAAACCGGCGGCGCGTTACCAAAACGGTAAAGAGATTATTGACGCACTGGATGCCCTACAGCCCAAGCTCAACCGCACCCACTATACCCAGCATACCCAGCACTCAACTCTGCAAGTATTCAACTTAGTACAGGCGCTATTTTCTGCGCTCACCACGGCGGTTAGCCTCAGCCTGCAACGCCTGCTCATGAGCCGCAAACAATTTAGCCCCTCAACAGTACAACTAGATCAACAAGAGCTGGAACAAATTGATGATTTTATTTTAAAAAATAAAGAGTCAGAAATTCGCAGCCGTATTATTACCAAACCTATTAGCAATAAAAACCGCGCTTGGTTTTATATACCTGCTATTTTAGCCACTGCTATTATGGGCGGCTTTATTTATTTAAACGATTATCAACCCGAAACTTTACATGACTATGCCCAGCGCCTAGACAACTTACAGCAAACCCTACAAGAGCAATCCTTAGAGCTGCCTCAGCCGCCCACGGCAGAGCCCGCACCCTTAGCGGTAGCAGAAACTATCGTGCGCGATAAAGCGCCCAAGCAATACATCACCGCCAAAAAATATCCACTGACCATAAAAACCGAGCCACAACATGCGCGGGTAAAAATAACCAATATCAAACCGGCCTATCAAAATGGCATAAAACTTGAACAAGGCAAATATCATATAGAAGTCAGCGCCCCGGATTATTACAGCCAAGACTTCTGGATTAACATTAGTAATCAAGGCCTCACCGAAAGCGTACGTCTTAAACCCACCCGCCGACTCTTAGCCGCAGGCAGCATTATTAAAGACACTTTATCGGATGGCAGCGCGGCCCCTACCATGGTGGTGATACCCAAAGGGCAACTCACAATAGATGGACAGCAACCCTATACACTGACATTAGACCAGGCTATCGCCATAGCCAGCACTGAAGTGACATTTAGTGATTACGATAAATTCGCCACCGCCACTGGGCAAAAACTGCCCGATGATTACCAGTGGGGCCGCGGCAGACGTCCCGTGGTAGGCATAAACCTGCAAGATGCCAAAGACTATGGCCACTGGTTAAGCGAAGAAACCGGCCAACACTACCGCCTACCCACACAACAAGAATGGGAATACGGCCACCGCGCCAATAGCAGCAGCGCCTACTGGTGGGGTGAAAAAGCCAAGTCTGGCAGCGCCAATTGCCGGCGCGGCTGCGACAGCGAGTGGAGCAAGCTGTTTAGCTCATCCACCGCCCCGGTAGCCAGCTACCCCGCTAACCCCTACGGCCTATACGACACCGCAGGCAATGTGGCCGAATGGTTAGCCGATTGCGCCGAAATGAATAACAGCACAGAACGCTGCCTGCAAGGTCTAACCGCCGGCGGCTCACACGAGAGCAGTTTGAAATATTTACAAAGTCACATGCGTAAAAAAACCGATGCCACTGTGCGCAGTGAAGCTATCGGTTTTAGACTGCTATTAGAGCTTTAGAGTCGCTAGTTCACAGTCTCTAGTCTCTAGTCTCTAGTCTCTAGTCTCTAGTGACTGTGAACTAGCAACTAGAGACTGCTACAAATTTTCTTTTAAATAGGCCAACGCATCTTCGTGATGAGTTTTAGTTTTAAACTTATCTAACACCGTCAGTAAGCGACCGTCTTTGCCTATCACAAAGCTGGTGCGTATTAAGCCCATAAACTCGCGGCCCATAAATTTCTTCATACCCCAGCAGCCGTATTTTTCGGCGATGGCGTGATCTTCGTCAGACAGCAAGGTGAAGTTTAGCGCCTTCTTTTCAATAAAGTTTTGCAGTTTGCCGACAGGATCTGGGCTCACGCCTAAAACCACGGTATCTAAATCCTCAAACTCTTTTTTATAGTCCCGTATAGCACAGGCTTGGGTAATACAGCCTGGAGTCATGGCCCTGGGGTAAAAATACAACAAGACATTTTTTTTGCCTTTAAAGTCTTTCAAGCCGACCTTGTCGCCATCTTGATTCAGTAGGCTAAATGCGGGAGCCATATTACCAATTTTAGGGTGTGTCATTTTATCTCCTTTGAGCACTGCAAAAATTAATGAAGGCAGCGGATTAAACATTATTAATAACCATAATTATTGATCATAACTACTGACCATCATCGTCTAGCAGCTCTAATGCGTCTAGCTCTTCATCGGCCTGGTTTAGCATGACTTCGTCTGGCATTTTCTTTTTCACTTTCGCCCCCAGCTTTTCCAGCTTAGCGGTGCTACCCACTAAATTACCCCGGCCGGTACTGAGTTTATTGAGTGCACTGCGCTGTGACTCACTGGCTTTGTCTAAGTGATAGGCAATTTTATTAATATCCTCAACAAAATTAACAAACTTATCGTGCATGGCTCCGGCTTGGCGGGCTATCTCCTCGGCGTATTTATTTTGTCGCTCATAGCGCCAAATACTTTGCACCGTGCGCAAGGTCGCCAATAAAGTGGTGGGGCCAACGACGATAATGTTTTTTTCGTAAGCTTCACTATACATCGCCTGATCATACTCAAAGGCCGCCATAAAGGCCGCTTCTATGGGTATAAAAATAAACACGAAATCTAGGCTGCGTATGCTTTTTAAATCTTGGTAATTCTTTTGGCTTAAGCCCTGTATATGGTTACGCACCGATTGCACATGGGCTTTTAAGGCCAGCTGGCGCTCGCCCTCATCCTCTAACTTGCAATAGCGTTCGTAGTCTACCAATGACACTTTCGAATCTATAATAATGTCTTTATTCTCAGGCAGACGCACGATAACGTCGGGGGCTCTACGGCTGCCGCTATCATCACTTAAGTTAACCTGCGTGTCATATTCGTGGCCCTTACGTAAACCCGAATCCTCCAATACCCGCTCTAAAATAACTTCACCCCAATTGCCCTGGGTTTTGTTATCACCTTTTAAAGCCTTGGTAAGATTGAGCGCATCTAGGCTCATCTTTTGATTCAGTTCTTTCAGTTGCCCCAACTCAGCAGATAAAGAAACACGGTCGCGACTCTCTTTGTCATACACATCTTCGACTTTCTTTTTAAAATCCACCAGCTGTTCGCGCAGAGGTTTGATGGTGGCATCGAGGTTTTTTTGATTGGCGACATCAAAGCGCTGTGACTTTTCTTCAAAAATACGGTTGGCTAAGCTTTCAAACTCAATACTGAGTTGCTGTTTGGCATCCAATAACAGCTGCAGCTCTTTGTTGTGACTGAGGGCTTTCTGCTCTAACTCTGTTTTTAAGGATGAAAGCTCAGCTTGCTTAGTGGATAGTTGCTGTTGTGCCTGTAGCCGCTCTTGCTGCAGTTGTTGCAGCTGGCTATAAAGGGCGCTGTGATCTTTTTCTATGGCTTCATGTTGCGCCTGTAGCCGTGTCAGCTGGTCTTTTAACAGGGCGCTTTCGGCATTAAGGCGACTCTCTATCGCCACCTGCTGTTCAAACTGGCTATAACGCAGGCGCGCCTTGGTGATTAAATAGCTGGCCACCGCACCTATCAATAAGCCCAAGCCCAATGCGGCCAGCAACTGAAAGTCCATCCAACGCTCCCTATCTATTGTTATTGCTAAATAGCTATTGTATGTCGGCTATAGCTGCTAACCAACCGTTAAATTAACGGATTTAAGCTTGCGATTCCGCGTCAGGGTTGATAATTTTACTAGCCTGTTTAGCGAAACCCCTGTTGATCAATAAGTACTCTCATGTTTGAAACCGACAACTCTACATTAGATAAAACACTGGCTGAGCAATTGCGCAGCTACTGCCTACAGGGCTACGAGCTATATGATCAAGCGGATTATAAATTGGCGGTACGGCATTTTTATCAGGCTTGGGCTTTATTACCCAAACCCCAGACCCAATGGCTAGAGGCCGGCTGGGTCTTAACCGCCTTAGGTGACAGTTACTTTAAACTGGGTAACTACCACAGCGGCATAGAGGCGCTTAAATCGGCCCTGCACTGCCCTGACACCGACAACAACCCGTTTATCCATATGCGCCTAGGCCAGTGCTACTATAAAAATCACCAGCGTGGCATGGCCGCGATTTCTTTACAAACCGCCTTTAAGCTAGGTGGTGAAAAGCTCTTTTATAAAGAAGATGCTTGCTATAGCGACTTACTAAAACCCGTCACCTCGACTAAACTAAGCCCATAACCACTTATCCATCACACCGCTCGGAGCCAACATGTTTCTAGAAGTAAAAAAGAATCCACAGGTATACCTACAAAATAAAGATATGGACCAAGTCAACCTGGCCCCTGTCACCAGCAACTTTCGCATTAACCTAGCACTTATTGCTGAGGTATCTAATTACTCGCTAAAAGAGCCCAAGCAAAAACGCACCTTAACTGGCTACGATTTTGAGCTGCCTATTAATACACGGGTTATCCACTTAGAAATGAGCTACACCCACTCCACCCACAAAATCATGGTAGATGCCGACCATCAGCACACAGTGAACGAGCGCTACTCCTATAAGCTGGTATTTTTGCCCGAAGCCGAAGATGAGTATTTGCGTATACGCAGCATTATCGATAGCCAAACCCTCGCCTAGCCCCTGCTGCTAGCTTAACCATGATAAAGCCCTTACCTCGGTAAGGGCTTTTTTATTACCGGTAAAATCGCCTCCTGTACTTGAGCGTACTAACCCGAGAGCTGAGCCGGATGCCACCGCGATAGGCAGGTTATTGCGCAATATCAAAGATGAGCGCTGAGGGAGCGAATGAGACCGGCTGTTTTCCCCGCAGGGGTGCCGGGGTCAGGCGGGAGTGAAGGCAGCCCGGAGGGCCGCCATCATGGAGCAATGACCTTGGGCCATTACCGTGGTTAATAAACCTCTAACCAGATAAGAAAGGAAGATAAACGCAGGGTTTTTTATAGCCGCCGTATGACTAAGGCTTAGGGATTAACCGCTCTATGCTAGATGAGCGCACGGGGTATACGCCGCTTTGCCTGTCGATAAAATATTCTTTTAATAACTCAGTAATCACCGGAAAGGCCAGTTCAGCCCAAGGAATGTCAGCCTCACTAAACAGGGCTACATCGGTACTCTCGGCCCCGGCCTGATAACGCCCCTGCGCCACATCGCCTCGATAAAAAATATACACCTGATTAATATGGGGTAAATCGAACAAGCGATAAAATACCGGGTTAATAACTGCGGCCCCCGCCTCTTCCTCGCTTTCGCGCAAGGCACCTTCTAGGCTGGTTTCGTGATTCTCCATAAAGCCCGCAGGCAAGGTCCAAAAACCTTTGCGCGGCTCTATGGCACGGCGACACAGTAACACGTTGCCTTCATAGAGCGGCAAGGTACCCACTATCACTTTCGGGTTTTGATAATGTATGTGCTCGCAGGACGAACACACATAGCGGCGGCGATTGTCACCCGCGGGAATCAGTTGCTCTACCGACTCACCACAGATGCTACAAAATTTCATAAAGCATCCAACAGATTACACACTAATAGCGGCGATTAACAAAATGAGACTATAAACGACAAAGCACATAACAGCCCATAAACTAACGGATAATTTAACGAATAATTTAACGAATAGTGCCGTATTTGCCAGCATGAAAAACTAGCGGCTCTTCGTTGCGACGGTAATCCATCTCCAACACTTCACCGACCAAAATAATATGATCACCACCGGGGTATCGGGCCCAGATTTTACATTCCAGACTACTAACCGCGCCGCGCAATATGGGCGAACCCGTTTTACCTATACGATAGTGCTCGTCTAACAGGGTGTGTTGGTCGCGCTTAGCGTAATAGTTGGATAAATCGCGCTGCGAGTCCGACAAAACATTAATCGTGTAATGATCGGCTTTTTCAAAAGCGGCGTAGCAGTCCGAGCTGTTTTGCAAACTCCACAACACTAACGAAGGCTCCAGAGATAGTGCAGCAAATGAATTAACCGTCATGCCAAAAGGCTCAAAACCTTCGGGATGGGCCGTTACTACACATACGCCAGTCGCAAAACTACCCAAGGCATCGCGAAACTCACGTAGATCTAAACTCATAAACATTCCTTTTGTGCCGCGCAATAGCGTGGCAATAACTGACTTTAATAGTCGGTTATTATAGCGGTAAACCCCAACTGAATGCGAAAAGAAAATAAGCCATAGCGGTTAAGCGTTATCGGTATTTAACAGCATTTCACCGTGATAACAGCTAGATAAGTAGCTAAACGGCGATGTTACTGCCAGCGTTTAGCGGCCTCGCCGTCGCTTTCACGGGCGTCTAGCCATTGTGCGCCCTGTTCGGTTTGCTCTTTTTTCCAAAACGGCGCCTGAGTTTTGAGGTAATCCATAATAAATTCGCAGGCCTGAAAAGCCTCACCGCGATGCATGCTGCTCACCGCCACTAACACAATCTGTTCGCCGGGCTGTAATAAGCCCACTCGGTGTATAACGGTAGCTGCCAATAGCTGCCAGCGCTGAGCGGCTTGCAGGGCAATGTCTTGGATAGATTTTTCAGTCATGCCGGGATAGTGCTCCAGCTCCAAGTTGGCAATGCTCTGGCCATTATGAATATCGCGCACCGTGCCGACAAAATTGACTATCGCGCCTGTTTGCAAACTTTGCTGGCTTAACAAATTAAGTTCAGTGCTCACATCAAAATCAGCGGTTTGCACTCGCACTTCACACTGCATGCTAACCCCCTGTTACCGGTGGAAAAAATGCTACCTCATCACCATCAGTGACTACGCAATCATCATCCGCTACGGTCTGGTTTACCGCCTGCACGCTATTGGGTGCGGTGAGCACCGCCTGCCAGCTGTCGCCATTTTCTGTAATTAGCCACTGTTTGAAGGCAGCCAGGCTCATATTATGAGGTAGGGTAACCGCAACGTCTGAAACCCCTAACGTTTCTCTATAAGAGGCAAAAAATAATACTTTAACCATGTTCACGCTCTACTACTGAATCGGCCTGCCAGTGGCCTGATTTACCGCCCCGTTTTTCTAATACCCGTATATCGCCTATTACCATGTCTTTATCAACGGCCTTACACATATCATAAATGGTGAGCGCCGCTACCGACGCCGCGGTTAAGGCTTCCATCTCTACCCCGGTTTGGCCCGCTAATTTACAGCGGCTTTGAATAATCACTCGATTATTGGCCTCATCAGCCTGTAAGTCGACCTTGATAGAGGTAAGCATTAGGGGATGGCATAGGGGGATTAAATTAGCGCATTGCTTGGCCGCCTGCACCCCGGCAATTTTCGCCACAGTGAATACATCACCTTTTTTATGGCCACCCTCCATAATCAATTTAAGCGTGGCTGGCTGCATGGTAACGGTTGCTTCGGCAACCGCTACGCGCTCGGTCAGCGATTTTGCTGTCACATCCACCATTTCCGCTTGGCCGGCATCATTGAGATGGGTAAGTTTAGTCATAGTTAGTCACTACTGTTGCTTGTTCGTTATGAAAGAGTTTACCAGCAATAGGCTAAGGGTTAAGCCTTACTTTTAAGCCAACCACAAAAGCGATGATGCAAATAACAGCTGCCGCAACAAAAGTCGATTGCGGGCTAATATCCCAAGCCCAACCACTGAGCACCGCGCCCAAGGCGCCGCCAGCACCAAAACTGATGCCGCTATATAGGGCCATGCCCTGGCTTTGGTGGCCACCGATAAAGGAACGCCGCACCATCTCTACGGCAAAGGCATGGAAAGTACCAAAGGAGGCAGCATGCAAGCACTGCGCGACGATCAGCCAGCCACTGCTATCCGCTAAAAAGGCAATTAACAACCAGCGTATGGCCGATAATAAAATACTGCCCAACATAATATGCCTAAGGCTAAAGCGACCTAATAACTTGTGCATAACAATAAAAACGAGCACTTCGGCCAACACGCCTAGCGACCACATCATGCCTATAAAGCTGTTGCTGTAATCTTTATTTTGTAAAAACACACTAAAAAACGTGTAGTAAGGGCCGTGCGATAACTGCTGCAAAAAGCAGCAGATTAAAAACGCCAGCACCGCAGGTTGCTTGATAATGCTGAGTAAGGATTGCTTGGGCTCTGTGCTTACGGCTAAGGGCGGCGGCTCAGTTACCAGCAAGCTGCTCAGCCATATAGCAACTAGCAAAGCCAGTAAGATAAACGGTAAGTTGGCTATGCTGAATACATCGAAGTACCAACCCAGGCCCGCTACCGCAGCAATAAACCCCACCGAACCCCACAGCCGTATGCGGCTGTAATGCTCAGATTTACCCCCTAGGTGATCCAAGGTGACCACCTCATACTGGGCCAGTATTGCATTCCAAAAAAAACTAAAGCCCGCGACCACCAAGGCTAAGCTTAAAAAACTCTGATCGAAAAAAATAAAGGCAAAACACAGGCAGGATAACAAAGCCCCCAGCCTAACACCGTTGATGTGCTTATGATTATGGCGACACAACCAACTCCACAAACTGGGCGCAAAGATTTTAGTGCCCATAATAATACCCGCCAAATAACCGATATCGGTGGCGTTAAAATTATGAGCTTGTAGATATAAGGGCCAGAACGGCAGCAAGGCACCCAGCAGGGCAAAATAGAAACAGTAAAATAACGATAGCCGCCAGTAAGGTACTGGCGGCAATGCGGAGGCCATCAATTACTCCGCGCTGGCGGGTATCACCGGGGTGCTGCTATTCACGTCGGCATTTTGGCCGCGGTGGCGCAGCAGGTGATCCATTAACACGATGGCCAACATGGCCTCGGCTATAGGTGTGGCGCGTATGCCCACACAGGGGTCATGGCGGCCGGTGGTAATGACCTCGGTGGCCTTGCCCTCTACATCAACGGTTTTACCGGGGATGAGCACGCTGGAAGTAGGCTTAAGCGCAATATGCGCGACTATATCTTGGCCGCTGGAAATACCGCCCAAGATGCCACCGGCATTGTTAGAGGTAAAACCCTCGGGGGTTAATTCATCGCGGTGCTCGCTGCCTTTGGCATCGACACAGTCAAAGCCGGCACCTATCTCTACCCCTTTAACCGCGTTAATACCCATCATGGCGTGGGCGATGTCGGCGTCTAGCCTATCGAATACCGGCTCGCCTAAACCGGGCATCACATTGCTGGCTACAACGGTTAGCTTGGCACCTATAGAGTCGCCGCTTTTACGCAGCTTGTTCATATAGTCTTCCATCTCAGCCACTTTGCTTTGATCGGGGCAGAAGAAGGGGTTAGTTTCTACCACATCCCAATCTAGGGTTTCGGCTTTAATGGGGCCCAGCTGTGATAAATAACCGCGCACTACTATGCCGTGGCGCTGCTGTAAATATTTTTTAGCAATAGCACCGGCCGCCACACGCATGGCGGTTTCACGGGCGGAAGAACGGCCACCGCCACGGTAATCGCGCAGGCCATACTTTTGCTGATAGCTATAGTCAGCATGCATGGGGCGGAACCTATCCATGATTTTGGAGTAGTCTTTGGAGCGCTGGTCGGTATTTTCTATTAATAAACCGATGGAGGTACCGGTGGTTTTCCCTTCAAACACGCCCGATAAAATTTGCACCTCGTCGGCCTCGCGGCGCTGGGTGGTAAAGCGTGAGGTGCCGGGTTTGCGCCTATCTAAATCGGCCTGTAAATCGGCTTCGCTAATCTCTAAGCCCGGTGGGCAGCCATCTATAATACAACCCAAGGCTTTACCGTGGCTTTCGCCGAAGCTGGTGACGGTAAATAGTTTTCCAATGGTGTTACCCGACATGCTGTTACTCTTCTATTTGATAACGTCTGGTTAATAAGGTCTGATTAATAACGTCTAATAAATATGTGTATGGCTAAAATATGCGGTGATTATACGCGATTCTGTTTCAAGCGTCAGACCCGGCAGCAAACTCACTGGCATAATGTTGCAACTCGGCTTTGCTAAACACCAACACACCGTGGCCACCGTGCTCAAACTCCACCCAAGTAAAGGCTACGTAGGGATAAGCCTGCTCTAAAGCCACACAACTATTACCGACTTCCACCACTAACAGGCCATCGTCAGTTAAATACCCTGCCGCCTCCCGTAAAATGCGGCGGGTAATATCTAAGCCATCGTCCCCCGAACCTAAAGCCATGGCGGGTTCGTGCTGATACTCGGCCGGCATGGAGCTGACATCCTCTATATCGACATAGGGCGGGTTACTGACGATAAGATCGTACTGGCCGCTTAAGTCTGTAAATAGATCAGACTGTATCGCGCTAACGCGGTGGTTTAACTCATAGCTGTCTATATTACTTTGCGCCACTACCAAGGCATCGGCCGATAAATCGGCCAGCTCAACCGTGGCCTCTTCAAAATAATGGGCGCAGGCTATACCTATGCAACCGCCGCCGGTGCATAAGTCCAAGAGGCGATTAACCGGCCTGCCCGCCAGCCAGGGTTCAAAGCCCTGCGCTATCAACTCAGCTATGGGCGAGCGCGGTATGAGTACCCGTTCATCTACCTTAAAGGCCAAGCCCGCAAACCACGCTTGGCCAGTTAGATACGGTACCGGTATGCGCTCGCGGCAGCGGGTTTCTATCACCGTTAATAACAGCTTGCGCTCTTGGCTGGTGAGGGTGGCGTCTAATAAATGCTCTTCACTACCCAACGGTACACCTACGGTGTGCAATACTAATTGCAATGCTTCATCTAAAGCATTATCGGTGCCGTGGCCAAAATAGACTCCTGATTGAGTAAATTTTGATACCGCCCAGCGCAGATAATCCCGCAGGGTGCTTAGTTGTTTGGCTACTTCACTCAGTGTTTCCATTGATCAACAATACTCATAGCTATCTTGGATGGCCTCGCAGGCCGTTACAGGCCGCTAGTTTACCCACTTTTAAGGGCATTTTCTTTGCTAAGCTTAATAAGTATTTAAGGGCTAGAGTTTTTGTCATCATTTAAGGCATCTGATAGTATCTCGCCTCTGACCCCATCAACGGCTTATCAGCCCTACAATTTAGACAGGTTTACCGTGGAAAAAGCGTTCACTACCATCATAGAAGCCGTAGGCGAAGACAAAAACCGCGAAGGTTTATTAGATACCCCCAAGCGCGCCGCCAAGGCCATGAAGTTTTTAACCAAGGGCTATAGAGAGACCGTTGAAGAAGTGGTTAACGGCGCCATGTTTGCATCCGATTGCAATGAAATGGTGCTGGTGGCCGATATAGAGCTTTACTCTATGTGCGAGCATCACCTGCTGCCCTTTATAGGCAAATGCCACGTTGCCTATATTCCCAAGGGCAAAGTGGTAGGCTTATCGAAAATTGCCCGCATTGTCGATATGTTTGCTCGTCGTTTTCAAATTCAAGAAAACCTCACCAGCCAAATTGCCTCTACCATGATGGAAATTACCGGTGCCGAAGGCGTGGGCGTGATTATAGAAGCCAAGCATATGTGCATGATGATGCGCGGCGTAGAAAAACAAAACTCGGTAATGCGCACCTCTTCTATGCAGGGTACTTTTAGAAGTGACGAAAAAACCCGCATGGAATTTTTGAGCCTAGTTAACGGCCGTTAGCTAGCCATGACTGATACAGTTATAAATCTCAACGATAAAGCTTAGGTATAGCGTCACCACGCTATACCTCCAAACATCCCGGCCCCACTGGCTCTCTTTCTCCGCAGCTCGCATCCGCCACTATTGCTCACTCCGCAATGGCACTATGCCCCTAGCTTGCTATTGCTGTATTATTAGCCGCTTTGGTGACGCCTGAAGACCTAGAATTCAACCCTATTAGCCCTATCAAACGATACCCGCAAGCTATGACTTTATCCGTTTTCGCACAACGTAACGCCTTATTAATCGGCCTGATAACCTTGGCCTTTAGCCTTTACGGCGCCATTAGCCACCACATTGGCGCAGCCACCCTGCCCTTTTTTATAGCGGCCTATATGGTGCAAGCGTCACTGTATTGCCTGCCCTTATTGGTCATAGCGAAGCTTGGCCTACGCCTACCCACCGCGCTGAGTTTTGGCCTAACGGCGCTATACAGCATCGCTATCGTATCTTTGATTTTGGCTAACTATAAACTTTACAGCCTGTATGGTTTTTATATTAATAGCTTTGTGCTCAACATTATTACCACACCCGGCGGTATAGAAGCCCTAGGCGCTAACGCCAGCACCTATAAAACCTTGGCCTTTTATAATGTTATAGGCTTGGCACTGTATGCCGCGTTTATACGCTATGCCGCCGCCGAAAAACTATTTAGCTCTTTCCCCGCCAAGCGTTACAGCCTCAGCCTGCTATTACTCTGTTTTATTTTTCAAGCCATGAGCTATGCGGTAGCCAACCATAAGGCTGACCGTGACATACTCAACGCCTCTAATGCCATCGCCTGGTATATGCCCATTACTGCAAAATCGTTTTTGCGTAAGCTGGGCATAACGGGCCGTTCAGAAGACGGCCTAGAGGCCCGCACAAAAGGCGGCCGGGTTAACTATCCACAAGTAGACCCTACTAGCCTCAACATTAAGCAAACCTATAACATCGTGTGGTTGGTAGCCGAATCCTGGCGCTTTGACATGTTAGATGAACGCATCATGCCCGCCACTAACGCCTTTGCCGCTAACAACATCCGTTATATGCGCCATTACAGCGGTGGCAACGGTACCCGCATGGGTATGTTTACCCAGTTTTATGGCCTCTATGGCAGTTACTGGTTTGATATTTTACGGGAAGGTAAATCGCCACTATTAATAGACACGCTGATTGCCAACAACTATCAGATGAAAGCCTTTACCAGCGCCAAGTTTACCTACCCAGAGTTTAATAAAACCATCTTCTCGCGCTTTACTGACCAGCAGTTACACTCCGACTCCAAGGGCCACGGCTGGCAACGCGACCAGCGCAACACCACTAAGCTCATAGACTATATAGAAAATACCGAGCAACCCTTTTTCACCTTTATGTTTTTTGAGTCGGCCCACGCCAATTACTACTTCCCTGACAAAAACATCATAGAACCCGATTATTTAAAAAACTTTGATTACCTAGACACCAACATTAGCAAACATATCAAAGGCATAAAAAACCGCTATATCAATTCCAACAATCATTTAGACAGTCAAATTGCCCGCGTTATTAACAGCCTAAAACAATCGGGAAAAATGGATAACACGATTATTGTTATTACCGGTGACCACGGCGAAGAGTTTATGGAAAAAGGCCGCTGGGGCCACAACTCTACCTTTAGCGAAGAGCAGGTACGGGTACCCATGATATTGCATATACCGGGCCAGCCTGCCGCGCAACATGATTTTTTAAGCAGCCATTTAGACTTGCCCGCCACCGTATTACAGGCCTTAGGGATAAATATAGACCCCAAGTTACACAGCTATGGCAGCAATTTATTAAGCCCGCAATACCAGCGCGACTATACCGTGGTTAGCGACTGGCATGGCAACTCTCTAGTCACTAAAAACATTAAGTACGTGATGTCATCTAAGGCGCGTCAGCTGGGCAACAATATCACCACCATAGACGACACGCCAATTACAGCTGACGACATACAAGCCGATGACAAAAAAACCTTAACTCAGTTTATTAAAGACGTCAGCCGCTTCTATAAATAAAGACACTAAACCGCAATAAAAACTTCTCTATTTTCATAGAAAGCGCTAGTGCTTCCTATGAAAATACACTACCCTATTCAGGCGAGCCAAGGTTTTTTTATTACAAAAAAATGACAGCTCTAGCGCTTATCTCAATAAATATTTTTAATAAATAATTTATAGAAGGCGTTATCCTATGAAACATATCCCTACCGCTGCCTTAGCCAGCTTATTGATTAGCAGCATCCCTTATGCATTAGCTGACGACAGTGTTTTTCAAGACCCTATTTTTCAAGACTGCATACTAGAAGGCCGAGTCGTTTCTGACAAAGCCGAAGACGGTAACAACATCGTACATATAGATTTTTATAAGGCTCAGCCTTATAAGCCAGAATCACGCTGCATTATTGATGGCAGCTTAGAGTTTAAACAACCCAAGGGCTCGCTAATAGAAAACCTGTCAGAAGGTTCGGTAGTACAATACCACTATATTAAAACCAACAAAGGGCAAACTAGCTGGCAATTAATAGGTGCTTTTATTTAAGCCTAAGGCGCAGCGGTAACATTATAAAAAGGGTGTTGTTAAAATGCCTTTTTTTATGTCTTTAAAAAGTAAAAAAAGGCCGCAATAGTAACTATTGCGGCCAAGGAGAGGGCCGAATGAAAGCCCTAAAACCATTATTAGTGTTTTAATAGAGGCTTATAAAGAACCTTCAACTATCCAACCTTGGTACCAGTTGTCTGCACCCGAAGACGTAGGATCTACCGCACCGGCATAATCGGTGGCATCGAAGAAGCTAGGGTCAGCCACACTGGCAGCGTAAGTCGCGTTAATATTAGCTATATCCAAAGTACCCACACTGGCAGTTTGTGCCTCTGTTGCTTGCGCAGCGTAATCAGCGTCTAGCATGACGTCCGCTATAGGTGCAGGCACTAGATTGACATCACCTGAGATTGCACAATCGGCAACAACATTAGTAAATACCAAATCGGTACCCGGCATAGAGGCATCGGCAGTATCAACACAAGTGGTGATTGCTGAGCCCGTCGCTGAGGTTAATACCGAGTGATGTAGAAAACCCGCAGAAGTCTTTTTGAAGACCATCAGGGTATCTTTAGCGCCATCACCAATAAAGGTTGCGTTAGCAATAGTCGGCTTGGATAAGAAATCCAAAGTGCCTTCGGTATCCGCCTCTATCGCATTACCGTTAACATCGGCGCTTTGCTTAACCAGAACATATTGAATATTACCCTGATAACCCTCATCCCAATCGACTGAGTCATCAAGGTTGTTGGTTAACACTAAGTGCTTGGCATTAACACTGCCACCGTAGAACTCTACCGCGTCATCTGAATTGTTATTCACTTGTAAATAATCAACAGTAGTGCCTGAACCTACTGCTACAAAAGACACCCCGTTAATTTCATTACCAGGTGCAAATTCGTAACCGCCTTCAGTCACCACTACATACTTTAATGTACCGCTATTATCATTGGCGCTAGTGCCGGCAGCAAAACCTGACTCACCTTCGGCATCGACGTTCTCACAATTACCACCACCGCAGGCGTAATCAGCATCATTGTGCAAGCCATAACCGTGCAGGATCAAACCACCCCACTCACCAGAGCCATCATAACCTTCGTCATCAGAGCTAAAAATAATAGGCGCATTAGCCGTACCTACGGCCTCTATGCGTGAGCCACGGGTAATCAGCAAGTTAGCGAAAGTGCCGCTGGCTGCTTTAATTTTAGTACCCGCGTCTATAGTCAGTATGGCTTCAACAACGGGGTTGCCGTTTTCCAAAGTGCCTTCAGTTGGTGACATAACACCGTTACCATTACCTACGGTAACGCGGCTTTCCAAGTACCAAGTAATATTGCTGCTTAGGGTACGGTTTTCTAATATAGTCGCTGGCAAGGCACACACATCACCGCCAGTGGCATCTATAGGTTTAGCCGAAGACCAGCTAGGGCAGTTTTGTGAAATAGCCGTGCTGCCAACACCCCCTTCTATAGTTACTGTTGAATCATCGCCCTCTGAACAGCCATACAGACCACCCATAGCCGCAACAATTGCTGTTGTTAGTAATAATTTTTTCGTTTTCATAGGAAGCTCCTAATTGCTTTATTAAATAAAATTATGTAACTGTTAAGGGATTAAAAATTCCAATCTATGCCGGCTTTAAGCTGCAAGCCTTTTTCATAACGCTTGAACACATTACCGCCTTGGGTAAATTCAACTTCACTATTAAGTAAGTTTTTTATTTTTGCGTTAAAGGATAACTCGTCGTTAATCTGGTACTTATAGTTAATATTCAGATCAAACCTGGGCTGTTCAATAATATCGGGTAACGCCGACACACCGACGTCGACTATGGTTTCACCGTTTTGATTGGCTAGTAAGGTAATTTCGTGACCATTTTCTATATCGTCATAACCTAACACTGCGTTAAAGGTGTATTCAGGCTGGCCTTGCAACTCACGATTATCACCATTACTTAGATCAACGTCAGATTCGATCAAACTGGCATTAACAGAGACGAAGACGGATTGGCTATAAGAATCATCCAAAGCAAACATTCTTTTAGCATCAAACTCTATGCCGTATATTTCAGCGGCATCAGCGTTTTGGAAGGTTCTAGAGTTACCTGCTGTACCTGAAGCCGCTAGCGCCACCCTTTCTATAGGATCTTTTAAATCTTTATAGAATAACGCCACGCTTAGGGTTTCATCATCAGACCAGTATTTTTCCCAGCGGACATCAAGGTTTAATACATCCGCCACTTCTAGATTCGGGTTACCACGCACTCGGCAATCACACTCTTCATCATAAAAGGTAGCGTTAGCACGCTCTTTAAAATCAGGGCGTGAAACCGTTTGGCTAAGGGAAAAACGCAACTGTTGATCTTCGGCGAAAAACCAATTTAAGGCTAGGCTAGGTAACAGCGTGTCTTCTTTCAATGGCTCGCCTACCGCTTTAAAGGTACCGGTATTGGCATCAATCTCTGTCAAGCTAAAGGTATCGGTGGTTTGCTTGTAATCCTCATAGCGCGCACCCACAACAATTTGATATTCAGAATTAAACAGGGCGTCGTATGAGACATAGACACTGTTTAAATCCATATCCGCTTTATAGCTGTCACTGGCTACCGTTTTATCGTCAAAGGTATAACCGGTAGCCGTATTACCGGTTATGTTTTGTTCGTTTAAAACATCGCTAACCAAGCCATTAGGCGCATTATCATCTACCGCGGTTTGCCCACCATTGAAACCATAGGTTTCAGAGTCTGAGTCACGCTCACGGCGAATCAGCTGCAGGCCTGCTGACAAGGTAGATTCAAAATTGCTATCTGAATCTATGAAGTATTCAAAGTCTGTAGAAAAGTCTATGTTATCGTCACTGAGATCATCATAGCGGCGGGTTAAGTTAGGCACTTGCAGATTGTAAATACCATCACCTTCCTCCAAATCCATGCGCACTTCACGCCTATCCGGTGCTAAGCGATTAGCCTGGCTATAGGTAAACTGCCAATCGGCACTCAGCTGCTCATCGTCACCAAAAACATGCTGGCCTCTAAATTGCTGTGAGAAAAACTCGCGCTCCACCCACTCTATGCGCCAGCGCAGTGAATCTACTAAAGCATCGCTATCATAGCCCTGAGAAACGCGAACATTTTGCTCCGTCACTCTGGATATGATGGTGTTAGCTTGATAGCTGCTCTCGCCTATATTTAAACCTAAGGATAACAAGCCATTAACATCGATATCGTTAGAATACTCTTCAAAAGTAAAGTCATCGCTGAGTACAGAGCCATTTAAGCCCCCGTAGGTTCTGCTTACACCCTTATCTTTTTTGCTCCATTCATTTTTATAATTGGCCGCAGAAAACACACTTAACTCGGCGTCATAGTCATCCAGATAATAAATATCGCCGTAGTTAATACCCAATGAAACATCGGGGTTAGCTTTTTTCTGATCTAAATCCCAATCATCTTTTAAAGCAATAGCGCCTATTTCACCTAATTCTTGTTGACCTGATTGCGAAATAAAATCCTTTTGCTCTAAAGCGTCGGAAATACTATTGATAATACCGGGCAGGTCACGTCCACCGTCGTCCCAGCCCAGCACATCGTAATCACCACTGCTGGGGTCTACATAGGCATCATCAAAGGTGAGGCCATCAACATAGCCCAACGAGAGTGATAATTTGCCACTGTCTTCTTCTGATAATGCGCGAGTATTAATCACTAGATTACCGCCAGTACTATCACCGGGCATGGACGCTACAAAAGTTTTGCGTACCGATAACTGTTCAATAATATTACTAGGGAATATATCCAACGGTACGGTGCGCTTGGAAGGGTTGGTACTGGGCAGCGTGGCACCGTTTAAGGTGGTGCTAATATAACGACCACCTAAACCGCGAATAAATACAAAGCGATTATCTTGCACGGTAACACTGGGCACACGCACTACCGAGGCGGCGACATCGCTGTCACCAAAACGTGCCAACTGCTCCATGCCCATAGTGTCTACCACATTGGCGGAGTAACGTTCACTGTCTTCAAAAGCCGATATATTTACCTTGGCCAGCACCACGACTTCTTCTATGGTGTTGTTGCTACTGTTAAGGCTAAAGTCAGAGCCCTTAGTAACATTGGCAACGACTCGGTAATCCTTAATGCGTTGGCTGCCTATATCGGGATGGCTGATTTCCAGTTCATAAATACCTCTGGGCAACTCTAAGCTATATTCGCCGTAGGCATTACTGCTGGCGCTGTATTTTTCGCCTACCACGCTAATCAAGGCGCCGACTACCGCTAATCCATTGCTGTTAACCACGCCAGTAATACCACCCTGAGCGGCTTTTTTCTTTTGGCTGGCGGTTTCATTTTTAAAGTAAGACTCTATAGCGACCTGTGGCTTGGCCCCCTCAGCCAGAGAGATAGTAATATCGGTCAACTGACCGCCAGCGCTATCAAAGCGGAAGCTGTGCACCAGTTCACCTGCGCGTAGTAGCTGCACACTGTGGCCTCCAGCACCTAGGTCAAAAATCGCCATGCCACTACCGCTGATAGGCTGACGGCTACTACCATCCACCTTGGCCGACAAGGTAGTCACCTCACCGCTGTTATCATTAAGCTGTATGACTAATTCATCATCGGCATAAGCCCAGGCAGCACTGCAACTCACCGCCGCGGCGGATAAATAACTCACTATTGACCGTTTCATTAATACCCCTATTTTTCTTGTTGCTCTTTAACCGGCCTTGTTAGGCTTGCTTATTCACAAAACAAACATGAGTCAGCCGATATATTTATTTGTAGCTATTAAAGCGCTGAAATATTTCAATCAGGCAACAGAAAAATGAAGTTTATATGACGTAAACATGACAGACTGACATGGCAGTGAGGTATTCATAAGGTCAGCAACACTATGACTACACAAGGCTTAACTACCTGCTAAAATAAGCACAACCCACAGTAGATTCCCTAAGAGCAACTATGCGCTATATAGACCTAATCAAATTCGGCGGCACCGAAAATTTAATCCAGTCAGAAATGTCTACGCCCTCCCCCGGCCCCGACGAACTACTGATACGTGTGGTGGCGGCGGGGGTAAACCGCCCCGATATTATCCAGCGCCAAGGCCTATACCCCGCGCCCAAAGGGGCCTCGCCTATATTGGGTTTAGAGGTGGCTGGCTTGGTTGAGCGTGTTGGCGAGAATATAAAGCCCGAACAATGGCAGCCCGGCGACAAGGTCTGCGCACTCACCAATGGCGGCGGTTATGCCGAGTTTGTTAATGTCCCCGCAGGACAATGCCTAGCCATGCCAGAAGGCCTCAACTACCAACAAGCTGCCGCCCTGCCTGAAACTTTTTTTACCGTATGGAGTAATGTTTTTGAGCGCGCACAGCTAAAAGCGGGCGAGGTGCTATTAGTACACGGCGGCGCCAGCGGTATAGGCACAGCAGCCATACAGATGGCTAAGTGCATGGGGGCCAGAGTGTTTACCACCGCCAGCAGCGATGAGAAATGCCAATGCTGTATAGCGCTAGGCTGCGAACAGGCCTTTAATTACCAAGAGCAAGACTTTGTCAGTGCCCTTAAAGAGGCCACTAATGATCACGGTGCCGATGTCATTCTGGATATAGTGGGTGGCGAGTATATCAATCGTAATATCAAGGCTGCCGCTATCGATGGCCGCATAGTCAATATCGCCTTCTTACAAGGCAGCAAGGCCGAAGTTAATTTTATGCCGGTAATGCTGAAACGGCTAAGCCTTAGCGGCTCTACGCTGCGCGCGCAAAGCAGCGAAGTGAAGGCCGCTATAGCTACACAATTACAGCAACATATTTGGCCTTTTCTAGAAAACGGCAGCATCAAACCGGTCATTGCCGAAGTATTCCCCTTGCACAAGGTTAAGCTGGCCCACCAGCTTATGGAAAGCAACCAACATATAGGGAAAATCGTGTTATCCATGGATGACAGTTACTTATAAATATTGAGCCTATGGATGCAGTCGAGCCCATGCCACAACGCTGGCAGCAAGAACGCTTATTTGATAATGCCGAGCACTACTTTGCTGACTTAATATCCGCTATCAATCAGGCCGAGCACAGCATAGCGATTAATTTTTATATTTTTAACTATGATAAAACTGGCCGTAGAATTATTGAGGCACTAGCGGGTGCGGTAAATCGCAAAGTCGATGTTCGCGTATTGATAGACGGCATAGGCTCCTATCAATCAGGTTTAAAAGCGGCTTTAGCCATGGAAAAAATGGGTGTACAAGTACGTATTTTTCATCCACTACCCTGGCAACTCAGGCAATATAGACGCTCAGTCTTTAAGGGTAATTATTTTGCGAAGTCCCTGCATTTTTTTCAAAAAATAAACCGCAGAGATCACCGTAAACTTTGCATTATAGATAGGCAGAAGCTGTCGACCGGTAGTTTTAACATTAGCGACCAGCACCTAAGCACGGTTCAAGGTGGTGATAATTGGCGCGACTATGGGGTGATGGTTTGCGGCGCTAATGTAGCTGCCATTAGTGATAACTTCGACCACTACTGGTATAGATCTAAAACCAAGTATCATCCCAAAACTCTACCTCATCACTTTTCTTTTTACTGGCATAATTTCAGCCATAAATCTAGAAAACGAAAAAACTACCTCTTAGTCAAAAAAATTAACCATGCCCAGCAACGTATTTGGATAGTCAGCGCTTATTTCGTTCCTTCGGGGCAGATTATTAAAGCACTGAAGCAGGCGGCGCAACGCGGTGTAGATGTACGGGTAGTGGTGCCACGTAGTTCTGACGTTATTTTTTTCCCCTATCTTGCTAAGAGCTACTACCATGACCTGTTATCTTCAGGCATACGCATTCACGAATACTTACCCAGTTTTATACACGCCAAGGCTATGATTATCGATGAATTTTATTTACTAGGCAGCTCAAACTTAAATCACCGCAGCTCACTGCATGATTTAGAGCTAGATATTATACTCACTCATGCAGACAGCCAGCAGCAATTATGCAGCTTTATACTTGCCGATATAGATAAGGCCTATGAAATTAAACGGGACAATTTACAGCGCAGCATTAGTAATAAAGTCTTGGGGTTTATTGCTAGGCTGGTACGCCACTGGATGTAACTATGAGTAAAATAATCAAATGCCTATCCTACAATATACACAAAGGTTTTAGCACCAGTAACCGACGCTACTTGCTATCGGAAATACGCCACGCCATACGTGACGCTGATGCTGACTTGGTTTTTTTGCAGGAAGTATTAGGCCGCCATGATAAGCATGAAAACAAACATAGCCACTGGCCCAAAGAGTCACAGTTTGAATTTTTAGCGGATCAAATATGGCCACACTATGCCTACGGTAAAAATGCTAGCTACCAACACGGCCATCACGGCAACGCCATACTCAGTAAACAGGCTTTTAGCGAATGGCATAATAAAGATGTCTCTAAATGGCAGTTTTCACAGCGCGGTATTTTGCATGGTGTGATTGCTGACAGCATTTATGTGTACTGTGTGCACCTAGGCTTATTTGGCCTGGAGCGAAACTACCAATATAAAAAACTGTTACAGTTTATAGAACGTAGCTGCCCTAAAGGCGCGCCGCTGATTATTGCCGGTGACTTTAATGATTGGCAGGGCAAGCTTGATAAAAAACTGCAAAGCCAACTTAATATTAGTGATGTACACCATCAGCACACCGGAAAATTGGCCTTAAGCTTTCCTGCAATACTACCGATTTTCCCTATGGATAGAATGTATACCCGTGGCTTTTCCGTGCTACATGCTGAAGTACTAAACCAAGGCCATTGGCAGCGTTTATCTGATCACTGCGCTTTATACAGCGAGTTAACGCTCGATTAGCGCCGCTTGCCTAAGCGCCAACGCTGCCACAGCGCTAGCAATTTTAATAGCCGCTGCGGCGCATGAGCCTGTTTCCACTGCCCTGCGACAAACTTATTAGCCTCCATCATAGTCGGATATACATGTATGGTACCCAATAATTTATTCAGGCCTAGGCCGTGTTTCATCGCCAACACAAACTCGGCGATTAATTCGCCAGCGTTTGCTGCCACTATGGTTACGCCCAAAATTTTATCTTTGCCGGGTACGGTTAGCACTTTAATAAAACCTTCATCCTGGCCATCGGCTATCGCCCTATCTAAATCATCCAAACCATAGCGTGTCACTTCATAAAGTACAGACGCCGCTTGCGCCTCTTGTTCATTCAGCCCCACTCGCGCCACTTCTGGCTCTATAAATGTTGCCCAGGGTATAACGCTATAATCGGCTTTAAAGCGTTTTATTACCCCAAACAGCGCATTGACGCTGGCATACCAAGCCTGATGTGCTGCAGTATGGGTAAATTGATAAGCGCCCACCACATCACCCACTGCGTAAATATTGGGATAGTTTGTTTGCAAATATTCATTCACCTGAATACTACCATTGTCATTCAACGCCACTCCTAAGCTTTGCAAACCAAAACCTTGGGTGTTGGCTTTGCGCCCTACCGCAATAATAATCTCATCAAAGCCTATTAATAAAGATTCGCCCTTGTTCTCACAGCGCAGCGCATAACCGGAGCGCTGCTCTAGTACTTCCTTAGCCTCGGTATGGGTATAAACCGTTATACCCTCTTGTTGAAAACGCTGCTCAACCAATGCTGACACTTCACTATCTTCTTTCATCATTAAATGCGGCAACATTTCCACCTGCGTCACTTCGCTACCTAAGCGAGCAAAGGCCTGGCTTAATTCACAACCTATAGGTCCGCCTCCTAACACTAACAAGCGTCGAGGTAAGCTTTCTAGCGACCACAAATTATCAGAGCTTAAGTAAGCCACTTGCGCTAAGCCTTTAATAGCGGGAATAAACGGTTGGGCTCCGGTAGCAACTATAATATTTTTTGTGCTGAGGATGAGGCCATTAACTTCTACGGTATAAGGCGACGTAATCATAGCCTCACCTTTAATGACCTCTACCCCTAGGCTTTGATAACGTGCCTCCGAATCGTGCGGCGCTATTGCCGCTATCACCTTATGCACCCTGGCCATCACCGCTGTAAAATCAACGCTAACAGCACCCACACTAACGCCAAATTGCTGAGCATTATGGGCTAACACCACTTGTTTAGCGGCACGTATCAATGCCTTAGAGGGTACACAGCCAGTGTTTAAACAATCACCGCCCATGCTTCCTTTTTCGATTAAGGTTACTTTCGACTTAATGGCCGCCGCGATATAGGCCGACACTAATCCGCCGGCGCCGGCACCTATAACGATGATATTATTATCAAAGTTCTGCGGCTTAGGCCAAGCTTTATATACCTTCCTAGCCTTCAGCATAGCCAGTATTTTTTGGGCTATTAAGGGAAATAAACCCAGCAAACAAAACGCCGTTAATAACGGCGCCGAAATAATACCGCCTAGGGTTTCTAGCTGCGCCAACTGAGTACCGGCATTCACATATACCGCAGTGCCAGCTAACATGCCCACTTGGCTAATCCAGTAAAAGGTCCAGGTTTTTATAGGCGTTAAACCCATGAGTAGATTAATAATAAAAAAGGGAAATAGTGGAATTAAACGCAGGCCAAATAAATAGAACGCGCCCTCCTGCGCTATGCCCTGATTAATAGTACTTAATTGCCGTGAGAATTTTTTTTGTACGCGATCTTTAAAAAGCCAGCGCGTCAGGCTAAACGCTAGTAATGCCCCTATAGACGAGGCAAAAGATACCAATAACAAACCCTGCCAAAAGCCAAACACAGCACCTGCCACCAGTGTTAACAGCGCCGCCCCCGGCAAGGACAGTGCTGCCACCAGCACATACAACAGAAAAAAGGCCAACGCCGCCAACAGGATTTGTTCTGCTACAAAACCTTCAATAGTGACGCGCTGCGCGTTAAAAAACTCTAGGCTAACATAATCGTGCAGGCCAAAAACAAAAAAACCAACAACGGCAGCGATGAGTAGTAAAAACACATAAAGTTTAGGCATAGGGGCTCAAAGGTAGTGGTGACAAAAAGCGCAACAACATAAAGACCATTGACTAGGCCACATGTTCAATCACTCCACTTTAAGTGGGCAGTACCTGTTAGTAGTACTGACCATTAAAGCAGACAATGGATAGCTGCTACACTAGCTAGCCCAAATGTTTAATCCCTATAAACTACCTGTACTAAATGGAAACCAAATTGAGTTTTAATAGGACCATGCACGGTCAGTATAGGTTGTTTAAAAATAACTTGGTCTATCACCTTAACCATCTGCCCCGGTTTCACCTCGCCCAAGTCACCCGAGCGCCTGCCGGACTTACACAAAGAGTGTTTTTTAGCCAACTTGCCAAAGTCATCACCTTTAGCAATGCGTTTTTTTAGCTGCTCAGCTTCTTCTTGGGTTTTAACGAGTATATGTCGGGCTAAGGCGGTGGCCATGGTGTGTGCTCTCTTTGCAAGTAATAACAGCTTACGCAAAAACCCCAGCTTAAGCTGGGGTTTCAGGGTACTGACAAACCTCAGTGTTTTGGCTGGGTTTTCAGGCTGCTGACAAACCTCAGTATTATTGCTGGGGCTTTTAAACAGCTTTAAAGATTGTAATTATAGCTGAGCTTAATCACCCAGGGCTATATAAGTGTCGTCGGTAACGACTACCACACTTGGTGCCGCCACAAAGTTTGCCACCTGCGTTTGTATTTCAGTAGTCACGGCTAAGTTAGCTGCGCCACTAGGTGCTTCCGCAGAAGCTGTTGGATCTAGCAAAGAACCATGCTTACCCTTGGTAAAGCGCACCAAGGCACTGCCAGCAGTCGTGGTATCAACACCGCTTAAGCCTAACAAGGCCGCCAAAGGCTCAGTACCACCAAAGGGTACCGCGGTGGTTTGGTTGGGTATTACCCTATCCGATAGGTTACTGCCGCCGTCACCAATAATCTCGGTTAAGTGCACAGGTGTTGCAGTAGCCACTAAGCCCGCCGCGAAGTTATTGGGGTCAGCAGAGTCAATCACCGTTTGTGCAGCAAACACAAAGGATGCCATTGTTGACTGTAATTCCGCTAACTTTGCGGTTTCACCATTAACAGTTAATTGCGTTAAGAAGGCGTTGTATTGGCAAGAGGTATAAGCCTCGGTGCCCACAGTAAAGCCTGTACAGGCAGAAACAGGGCTGCCCATAAACGCTATCAACTCGTCAGCTAAGTCTCCGCCCGCGGCAGAAATCACCGAGGACTGTACTAAGGGACCAAAGCCAGCAGACTCATTTAAAAAGGCTGCAATACCGCCACCGGCACTGTGTATGGAAATGTTTTGTACATTAAACTGAGCATCAGCGGCAGGGTTTGCAGGATCAAAAGGTGTATTAGCAACTGAGGCAAAGCCTACCGAGCTAATACCGCCTAAAGATAAACCAACCACAAACACATTATCGTCATCAATACTGGCACCGGTCACACTTTCCAAACCGCGACGTAAACCCAGCATATCGGCCATGCTTTGTTTTAAGTTATCTCTGGCAACTAGCAAGGCCCCTAAGTTCATATAGTGGGTGCCGGAAACCGTAGAGGCATTGATTTCATCGCCGGCGGCACCACCTAAATCAAAACCACGACTGCCATGTAAGGGGTGATCTATGGCGACCGTCGCAAAACACACAGGCGGTGCTGATAAGGCGGCGGTCATTAGTAACATAGCCTCTTTAGTAGAGGTAATGCCATGCTGCAATATCGCTACCTTATAGGGTGCCGAACAGGAACCACTAGTGGGTAGAGTCATTTGCACATCAATAACATCGGCCGTGCGCGCCTCGGGGATAAAGTTATATTGGGTAATATGCCGGTCACTCTCCAAGCCATAGTCACGCAAAGCACTGCCACTCAACGCATTGCAGGTAGCATCGTTAGGGCCGGCGGTACCCGTAGCGCCGGCGGCAATCAGCAAGCCGTTATCACAAAGTGCTTTCCAGGGCGTATTGATAGGTGCTGTAGGGTTAGAGACTGTAGGTATCGCCAGGTAGTAAGGCAAGGTAATCGTGCCAGTATAATATTGCGCGGTATCAAAGGCTGCGCCAGGGTCTGAACCCAGTGACCCAGTAAGAACGGTTCTCACCGTCATGCCGCTATCAGACACACTTATTGCAGGCGGCGATAAAGCCAGTAAAGATTTAATCGCGCCCATCTCATTACCTACCGACTGGGTAGACATGGCCATAGAATAAATTAAATTATCACTGTCAACTGCGCCACCGCTGGCGGCTGCGATCATACCTTCATAGATATTGATCACCCCTTGCAAGCTAGCCAAGGAGGCATTACCCGACAAATCTTCTTCGGTATCTTTGAGTAATTGATAGGTAGCCGAGGCTTTAACCTCATTGCCATCGGAATCACTAATGCCACTAATAAAAGCCACTACATAAGTGCTACTGGCACTCAAAGGCGTTAAGGGTAATACGGTGAGTTTAGCGTCGTCAGCAACAGTCACAAAATCAACACCAAACGTTAACTCCGTGCCGGTAGGCGCACAGGGCAAACCCGCAGGTATAGTCGTTGGGTTGCCATTACACGTTGCACCATTACTTTTGTGCACCAAAAACATACGTACTTTGCCGCTAATAGAGCTGGCATCTAAGGTGGTACCCGCCGCCATATCAAAATTAACAATAATAGGCATTTGCGTAGACCAGCCATCCAAGGCGCCCAGCGCAACTGCTGGGTCGGTGTAGTCCGCACCGCCCGCTGCTCGGCCAGCGACTTCGTCGGGCATTTCTAAGGTGCCATCGCTAGTGCCTGAAAATAATAAGTCACTGGGCAAGGGCAAAACGCCATCGGCAGGTTTAAAACTCACCCGCGAGCTTGGCGTTTCATTATCGGCAGGGTTAACCGAGTTTTGGGTATTCTTAGAGCTCTCTCCGCAGGCGGCCAAAGCCAGTGCACTGCTAATGGTAATTAATTGTGCCCATCGTTTAACAGACAGGGGCGCTAGTGTTATTTGTTTCATATAATACATGGTATGACTCCAACATCTGTTAAAAGCGGTACTGACCTTGTATGGCAATAGTTCTGCCAGGATCTACCAATGTGTAATAGCCTATGCTCTGGGTAAGATTGGCAGCTAAGGGTGTATCATTGGCATAACTAATAGTTTCTTCGTCGGTTAAGTTTTTGCCTACTAGGGCCACTTCCCAACCGGCTTCGTTATCACCCAAGGCGACGCGGGCATTCAGTTTTTGATAACCATCCTGCTCTATATTGGGGTCTACATTTTGCGAAGGATTGTAATCGGTAGTGAATAACACATCGATGGTGGTACGCAGTTGCAGCCTATCGCTAACATCAATCACATAATCCGCAGCTAAAGCACCTGACCAATCAGCTACATATTGATTACTGTTCCCGCTAAAGTCGCATTCGCTGCTACCGCCAATAATGCGCTCACGCTGGGTGCACTGTCCATTGAGGTAATCTTTAAACTCAAAATCCAACCAGGCTAATGAACCGCTCAAGGTTAGTGCTTCACTTAAACGCCAGCGGCCATCTAACTCTAAACCTTGCGATACCGCTTCTGCGGCATTACCCACGTTAAAGCCTAATACACCGTCGTATATGCTCACCTGCAAGTCATCGTATTGGGTATAGAAATAAGCGACATTTAATTCAGCTGCACCATCGGCCAAACTAGTTTTAAAACCTATTTCTAACGTTTCTGCCTCTTCTTCTGCGTATTCGAAGGCACCAGTAGGCACGACAACATCTAATGCAGAGCTGATAGGGTTAACAATAGTAGTGGCTTGGGGGGGGGCATTAGAGCGCACATCGTAACCACCTGATTTAAAACCACGAGTCCAAGTGGCATAGCTTAAAACATCGTCACTAATATCCACTTCAAAGGTCACTAAAGGTGCAAACTTTTCTACTTCACGCTTGCCTGCCAAGTCATTACGGGCAACCTTAAATACTGCACCGAGCAAGTAATCTATGCCCATAGAGGTATTGGGTATGAACAATTCATCATAGGGAACGGTGTTGCCATCACTATCTTTAACTGTTAGCACACGAGTGGCTTCTTTCTCTTCATAGGAGTAACGGCCGCCTAAGGTTAAACGCACGTTGCTCTCTATATTCCACGTACCTTGTAAAAAAGTAGAGATCACTTCGGTATCTTGATCAAAGTATCGTGGCACTGAAATACCGCGTAACTGTTGCGCCGCACCGGTGTTATACACCGTGGTAGCGCCACCATCGGCTGAAAAAGCCGTAGGTAATATACCCTCTAACAAATTAGGTAAATCTGAGTCAGGCGTCACCATAAAGGCATCTTCAAAATCTAAACTGCTATCTTGATAATAAACACCCGCTATCCACTCTATTGTTTCGCCAACTGGTGAAACAATACGAAACTCTTGGCTGAATTGTTTAAACTCTTCTTTAGAGCGAACAAAAAACAAATCAGCACTGGTAAAATCACAATCGCAAAGCTCATCGTAATCGTATTCTAAATGACTGGTAATAGAAGTTAAGGTGTAATCATTAACGGAATAATTAAAGGTTAAAGTGACATTGTCGGTAGTGTTTTCACTAAAATCACCGTTAGATGAGCGCTTAGCGTTTTGGCTAATATCTCGTACGCTATTAGGCACAGTATCAGTGCCTGCATTAAGTGAATATAAAATATCACTCCAATTAGCGCCTGCTAATGCGGGGTTAAGGGAAGCTTCATCGCCGGCAATTTCTATCTGCCTACCTTTTACGTCAAAGCTGCCATGCTCAAACTTTAACACCGCATCTAAATCGTTAGTGATATCCCAAGCTAAAGACAAGCGTACGGTTTCTTCGTCTCTATTGGGCTCGTCATCGCCATCGATATTTTTTACATAGCCATCTAACTGTCTGTTGCGATAGGCCAAGCGCGCTGATATATCATCGGTAATAGGGCCAGAGACTACGCCATCAAAAATTTGTTCGCCAAATTCTGGCTCATAAGTGCCAGACACCGAGGCCTCAAATTCTTTAGTCGGCTTATTGGTAATCACGCTTAAGGCGCCAGCAATACTATTTTTACCGTATAAAATATTTTGCGGGCCGCGTAATACTTCTACCCTAGCCAAATCTAAAAAAGGTGCGCGCGAAAGTTGCGCGCGGCCATAATAGGTACCATCTACATACATACCTACGGATTGTTCAAAGCCTTGGTTTATACCCGAGCCTATACCCCGTATATAAATATTGGTGCCTATACCGGTTTCCGACATGGTGAAGTTAGGCACGTAGGCCTGTAAATCTTCAATCTTCATCAAACCCGCTTCGTTCATTTTATCGCCACTCAGGGCGCTAACCGACACAGGTACATCTTGTAAACTTTCAGCACGATATTGTGAGGTAACCAGTACTTCTTCTAGCACTAGGTTTTGCGCTAAGGCAGAATGACTAACTGCCGCGACAGCTGTAGCTAGTGCACATAACTTAAACACTGACTTCATGGCTTTTTCTCCGTAGGTGTTGCTATTGTTATTTTCTATAGCTTGCAAACTTTGGTGAATGTTGTCATTCATCTATTTAAAATAGACGAATGACCTGTGTTACCTCATACATCTTGTACTGTGAATATTTGATAGTTTTATCTAGCGATTAATTAACACGCTCGATTATGGTGCTTATACCCTGCCCCAAGCCTATACACATAGTAGAGAGGCCAAACTGCACATCTTTTTCTGTCATGACATTTAATAACGAGCCTGAAATACGCGCGCCGGAACAACCAAAGGGATGACCCAAGGCAATAGCGCCGCCATGTAAGTTTACTTTTTCGTCCATTAAATCTAGCAGTTTTAAATCTTTTAATACGGGTAAGGATTGCGCAGCAAAGGCTTCGTTTAACTCTACCGCGCCTATGTCGTCTATGGTTAGGCCAGCACGTTGCAACGCTTTTTGAGTAGAAGGCACGGGGCCGTAACCCATAATAGAAGGGTTGACGCCAGCAATAGCCATGGCACGAATTTTAGCTATGGGCTTAATACCTAAAGCTTCAGCCCGCTCTGCAGACATCATAATCATAGCTGCCGCACCATCAGCAATTTGTGATGAGGTGGCTGCGGTTACGGTGCCATTTTTAGGATCAAACACAGGGCGCAATTTTGCCAAGTCTTGCATATTGGTTTCTGGCCTAATGGTTTCATCGCGGCGCACTAAAATATTGCCACCCATTGCATCGTGGCCCGCTAAAGGAATAATTTCATGTGAGAATTTACCCGCCTCAGTCGCTGCATGAGCCAGTTGATGAGAACGCATGGCAAAGGCATCTTGCTGCTCGCGGGTAATACCCGACATACGCCCTAAAAATTCTGCGGTAATACCCATCATGCCCGCGGCCTTGGCCACTTTTTTACTGAGGGCTGGGTTGGGGTCTACACCGTGGTCCATAGGCAAGTGGCCCATGTGTTCCACACCACCCACCATAAATACATCACCTTGATTACACATAATGGCTTGCGCCGCAGTGTGCATGGCACTCATGGAAGAGCCACATAAACGGCTAACGGTTTGGCCACCAGCGGTAAAGGGAATCACGGTTAATAGCGACATCATGCGGGCCATGTTCCAGCCCTGCTCTTTGGTTTGGTTTACACAGCCCCAAATTACATCTTCTATTTCTTCTGGGTTAACCTTAGGGTTGCGCGCCAATAAGGCATCAACTAACTGCGCCGACATATTTTCGGCACGTAAATTGCGAAACACGCCGCCCTTAGAGCGCCCCATAGCCGTACGGGCATAGTCTACGATTACTGCTTCACGTAAATGATTAGGCATAAAAAGATTCTCCATTGGCAGCCATCGCCAGTAATTTTTCTGTAGGCTGGTATAAGCCGCCTAATTCACTCATGGTTTTTGCTTGTTCACAAAATGCCGCAACGCCCACGCTATCTAGGTAGCGGATAATGCCGCCTTTAAAGGGGGGGAAGCCCACGCCATACACCATGGCCATATCTAATTCGGTGGGGCTGGCAACAATATTTTCTTCCAGGCAACGCACCGACTCCATGGCATAGGGCACCATTAAGCGGTTCATAATCTCTTCTTCCGATAATTCTTTAGGGCTGGCGATATGGCCTTTTAATAAATCGAATACGGTTTCATCAACGACTTTTTTGTTTTTGCCGCGTTTGTCTTTTTCGTACTTATAAAAACCGACGCTGTTCTTTTCACCTAGACGTTTATTTTCTAGCAACACCTCTATCGCCGTTTTAAAACCGTGCGACATTCTATCGGGGAAGCCTTCGGCCATTACCGCTCCGGCGTGTACGCAGGTATCTATACCTACCACATCGCAAAGATAGGCTGGACCCATAGGCCAGCCAAAGTTTTCTGCCGCTTTGTCTATCACTCTAAAATCAACACCTTCGTTAACTAACGCAGCAAAGCCCGCTAAATAGGCAAACAACACACGGTTCACTAAAAACCCGGGGCAGTCGTTAACTACTATTGGTTTCTTGCCCATGGCCAAGGCGTATTTGGTGACTTTGGCAATGGTGGCATCGCTGGTTTTTTCGCCGCGTATAATCTCGACTAGAGGCATGCGGTGCACAGGATTAAAAAAGTGCATGCCGCAAAAGTTTTCTGGCCGCTTTAAAGACGTGGCTAATAATGAGATAGGAATAGTAGAGGTATTAGAGGCTAATACTGCGCCCTCTTTTAGGGTTGCTTCAGCCTCAGGTAATACCGCCATTTTAACTTTGGGGTTTTCCACTACCGCTTCTATCACTACATCGACGTTTTCTAATTCGGCATAGCTTAGGGTGGGATTAATTTTACTCAGCGTGGCCGCCATTTGCTCTACCGTTACACGGCCGCGATTGACTTGCCCGGTTAATAATTTACTGGCTTCGGCCAAGCCCATATCGATACCCGCTTGCGCGATATCTTTCATCACTATGGGCGTACCGGTAGAAGCAGACTGATATGCTATGCCTCCACCCATAATCCCCGCGCCCAATACTGCAGCCTGTGCCACATCACCGGCATCAGCCGCTGATTTTTTAGCTAGCTTAGAAACGTATTGATCACCCATAAAGACATTAACTAAATTATGGGACACATCGGTAGCGAAAAGTTTGGCAAAGTTTTTTGCCTCTACCGCCATCGCCTCATCTCTATCTAAGCGGGCGTGACGCTCTATAGTTTTGACCGCCATCACCGGTGCGGGATAATGCTTACCCGCTTGTTGAGCGACATAGCCCTTAGAGGTTTCAAACACCATGCCGCCTTCTATCATATCTAACTGTAGTGGCGAGGTTTTTTCTGCGCGGCGTTTTTGGTAATCAAAATCACCACACATAGCCAGTTTTAATACATTTAACGCGGCTTTATCTACATGCTCAACAGCCACTACGGCATCAACCATACCTACGGCTAAGGCTTGCGGGGCTTTATAGTTTTTAGCGCCGGCAGTCCACTCAATGGCGTTATCAGCCCCGCATAAACGAGAAGCACGTACGGTGCCGCCCCAGCCAGGGATGATGCCTAGTTTTACTTCAGGGAAACCAATTTGTGCGCTATCGGCCATCACTCGGTAATCCACACTCAGGCACATTTCTAACCCGCCACCCAAGGCCATGCCATTAATGGCCGCCACTGTAGGAAAAGGTAAATCTTCATAGCCACTAAACATAGTGTGAGCCTGCGCCACCATAGCTAAGATGGCCTCTTCACCTTGGCTGGCAACATGGCCAAACTCGGTAATATCGGCGCCCACGATAAAGGTAGATTTAGCACTGCTGAGTATTAAACCTTTAACCTCATTGCTGTTTTTTAATACCGTCAAGGCCTGGTCTAACTCTCCCATGGTTAAGCGGTTGAGTTTATTAACTGATTCACCTTGTAAATCAAACACCAAGTGGGCAATACCCTCGTCACCCAAGGTGACGGATATGGCTTTACCTTCAAAAAGCATGTGTAATTCCTTGTTTTAAATTATCTAAGTCAACATCGAGCATAAAGGTTTATGACGCAAAGGGATCAAACTCTGCGTTAATGACATTCTTTACGCCTGACATCATAGTTTGTTCTAAGCCAGCGGTGCGCGGTAATATGCGCTGGTAGTAAAACTGGGCGCTATACACCTTGTTGCGATAAAACTCATCACCCCCTGCATTATCCCCTGCGGCCAACTTTTGCTGCGCAACCGCGGCGGCTTTGGCCCATAAGTAAGCATAGGTGATATAACCCGAATACATAAGGTAATCGACACAGGCAGCGTTCACTTCATCTTGGTTTTTCATGGCTGCCATGCCTATTTTCATAGTGTTATCACCCCAAGCTTTTAACAGCGTTGACAACGGCGCGATAAACTCCGCCATGTCGGGATTGTCGCTATGGCTTTTGCAAAAGGCTGACATCTCTTTTATTAATAGCTGTAGAGGCTCACCGGCTTTCAATAGAATTTTACGGCCCAACAAATCCAAAGATTGTATACCCGTAGTACCCTCATAAAGCATAGAGATACGGCTATCGCGTACATTTTGTTCCATGCCCCATTCTTTAATATAGCCGTGGCCACCAAAAATCTGCATTCCCAAATTTGCCGATTCAAAACCCGTTTCGGTGGCAAAGGCTTTCGCTATGGGGGTTAATAAGGACAGTAGCTCGTCCGCTTTATCGGCATCACCACCGGCGGGATGTACGGTTTGATCGCTAAGCTGTGCCACCCAGTACACCAGCATACGGGCACCTTCGGAAAAAACTTTTTGAGTCATTAACATGCGACGCACATCGGCGTGCACAATAATAGGATCGGCCTCTTTCTCGGGAGCTTTAGTCCCCGATAACGAGCGCATTTGGGTTCTGTCTTTCGCGTAAGCTAGGGAATTTTGATAGGCCCACTCAGCATGTGCCAACCCCTGTGCAGCCGTACCTATTCTCGCGGTATTCATAAAGGTAAACATAGCATTTAAGCCACGATTTTCCTCCCCTATCAGATAACCGGTAGCACCATCGAAGTTCATGACACATGTGGCATTGCCGTGTATGCCCATTTTGTGCTCCAGCGAACCACAGCTCACGGCATTGCGCTCACCTAGATTACCCTCAACGTCGACGATAAATTTAGGCACGATAAATAGAGAAATACCTTTAGTGCCTTTGGGGGCACCCGGTAAACGCGCCAAAACGATATGGATAATATTTTCGGCCATATCGTGCTCGCCCGAAGAAATAAAAATCTTGGTGCCGCTAATCGCATAACTGCCATCACCATTAGGCTCGGCCTTGCTGCGCAGTAGCCCCAAGTCGCTGCCGCAGTGCGACTCAGTTAAACACATAGTGCCGGTCCAGCTGCCATCCACTAACTTGGGCATAAACTGTTGTTTTTGCTCATCGCTGCCGTGATGGCTAATGGTGTGGCAAGCGCCGTGTGACAAGCCCGGGTACATACTCCAAGCCCAGTTAGCCGTACCCGACATTTCGGTAACCGCAATAGCGATAGATTTAGGAAAGGCCTGACCCCCGAAAGCCTCATCGCCCTCCAGTGCTGGCCAACCGCCCTCTACGTATTGTTGGTAAGCTTCTTTAAAACCGGTAGGTGTGGTTACTACACCCTCATGCCACTGACAGCCTTCACTGTCACCTACGGCATTGAGTGGCGCTAACACTTCTTCACAAAACTTAGCGGATTCATTCAACACCGCATCGACTAGCTCGGTATTCATTTCTTGCCAACAGTCGGTGGCTTGAAAATATTGCTCTATTTCTAATAGATCTTGCTGGACAAATGCAATATCACGTAGGGGAGCTTGGTAGTGGCTCATATCTGTTCTCACCTCTTAAATAAATCGTTCATCTAGAGTGTAAGAAGTATAGCCGCTATTCAATGGCCGATAGTGGCAATGGCTATGGCAATATCAACCATTGGGGGAGCCCGCTATGCGGGCAGTTGTAAGCTGCAAGCGGTAAGCTACAAGTAAAAAAACAAGACTAGGGCCTTTCTTGTCGCTTGCCTCTGTTGCTGAAAGCAACTTCCGCCTTTGCGGGCAGTTGTAAGCTTTAAGCGGCAAGCTACAAGTAAAAAAGCACGGCCTAGGCTTTTTCTTGTAGCTTAAAGCTTGCCGCTTGCCCCTGTTGCTGAAAGCAACTTTTTCCTATATTCACCTGGCGGCAGGCCTGTCCATTTTTTAAACGAACGGCTAAAGGTAGAGGGGTCATCAAAGCCCACTAGGGCAGCAACCTCTTGGGTGCTCATGGTGGGTGAGTTTAAATATAAAATCGCCGCTTCCATACGGGTTTCATCTTTAATTTTTTGAAAGCTGCTGGCCTCCTGCGCCAACTTGCGGTGCAGGCTGGTTACTGACATATGCAAGCTGCTAGCAATTTCCATAGCTTGGGGCAATTCGGTGCCCATCTTTTTTGCCATTAAGGATTTAACCCGCTGCGTCACGGTATCGCTAGAGTGAGCCGTGCGGTTAAAGGCATAGTAAGGGGCCTTGGCTAAAAACTCGTCTATATTGTCGGCCTGCTGTATCACCGGCATGCTTAGAAATTTTGCCGAGTAACTATAACCACAAAAATCTTGTTGATAATAAACCTCGTAGCAATGCTTATTCCCCCCCGGATTAGCAAAGGTGTAATACATGGCTTGTAGGGGGATTTCGCGGCCTATCAGCCAGCTTAAAAAGCCGTGCCAGGCGGCTAAGGTCGACTTTAAGGTCATGGGGTCAGCAACCGCAATCAAGGCATCAAACTCGGCTGCAGGCAAATGCTCCAGCTTAGCCATTTTTGACACGGCAAACTCGCCTTCCACACTATAACTTTGTTTGATTTTAAAGCCGCGGCACAGCTCAAAGAAGTGACCACACTCGTTTATCGCCTCAGCAAGGGTTTTGGTTTGCACCGCTACCCAGCACATAAATCGCAGCGCCCCAGTAGGCACCAAACCGCCGCTTAACATGCCAAACCAGTCATCACCGCTGGTTTGAATAATGCGGTGATGTAACTGGCCATAGGCCACGGCTGAGCATGGCTGGTTGCTTTGCAGCGCCTGCATATCTAGCTCTATATCAGCGAGTAACTCAGCACGATCTATGCCCCGCTGCTCGGCTTGGTTAAGCATGGCCTGTATATAGGCGGCCGGTATGGTCAGTTGCTGTTCCACAGAAATCCTTGATTTGCCTGTTATCAAACAAACGCTACCATAATTGATAGATAACTACCTATAAAGACTTGCAACATTTTGCCTTGCAAGTTGGCCTGTTTGGCCTCTGCTATGCTGTCTGCCATTAGGTATAATCCGCTGTCATTTATATTGCTACACTAGTGTTCAAAATATGCACGCTCTACTGAGCAGCAGGTTCCATAAACACAGCCAAAGCTGTTATGAATAAAAAGGTAATCCCATGCAAGCAAATCGTGAAGTTGTATTTTTAAGTGCTGTACGTACTGCTATAGGCGGCTATGGTGGCAGTTTAAAAGATGTCCCCCCTGCTGATCTAGGTGCGCTATGCGTACGCGAAGCGGTGAAACGTGCGGGGATAGAGGCCAATACTGTTGAAAGCTGTGTAGTCGGCAACGTCTTACGCAGCGAAGCCCGCGATGTCTATATATCGCGCTTAGTCGCCATAGGCGGCGGCTTAGATATAGCCTCTCACGCCGTTACCGTTAACCGCCTCTGCGGCAGCGGTTTAGAGGCCATTGTTAACGCCACCCAGCAAATCCAAACCGGTGAAGTGACTACGGCAGTTGCCGGCGGCTGCGAGTCTATGAGCCGCGCCACCTACTCTATGAAATCTAATCGCTGGGGCCAACGCATGGGCAACAGTGAGATTGAAGATGATATGAGCATCGCCCTACACGACCCTTTTGGCACTGGCCACATGGGGGTTACCGCCGAAAATCTGAGCGAAAAGTTTGCCATTAGCCGCGAAGAACAGGACAAACTCGCCGAAACCAGCCACAGCCGCGCCATTAACGCCATAGAGCAAGGCTACTTCAAAGAACAAATCGTACCGGTGGAGTTAAAAACCCGCAAAGGCGTTACCCTCTTTGATACCGATGAGCACCCCCGCAAAGGCACCACTGCCGAAAGCATTAGCACCATGAAAACCATTTTCAAAAAAGACGGTACCGTCACCGCCGCCAACGCCTCAGGTATTAACGATGCTGCCGCCATGACGGTATTAATGGAGCGTTCAGCCGCCGAAGCTCAGGGTTTAAAGCCTATAGCCAGAGTAGTTTCCTACGCCCGTGCCGGCGTAGAGCCTTCTATTATGGGCATAGGTCCTGTGCCTGCGGTTAAACTGGCATTACAGCGCGCCGAATTAACCGTAGCCGATTTAGACGTCATTGAGTCTAACGAAGCCTTTGCCGCCCAAGCTTGCAGCGTAGCCAAAGAGTTAAACTTCCCCGCCGATAAAACCAATCCCAACGGCGGTGCCGTGGCGTTAGGCCACCCTGTCGGTGCCAGTGGTGCTATCTTAATAACCAAATTAATCTATGAACTACAACGCACTAAAGGCCGTTACGGCTTGGCAACATTGTGCATAGGTGGCGGCCAAGGTATAGCCATGGTGATAGAGGCGCTATAAACCTTGTCCTAGCAATGGCAAACGGTTTTCTGTGAATGAGCTGAATGCAAAAAACTGCTAGCTTGACGATGAGAAGCTCTTACCTCGGTGAGAGCTTTTTTATTACCTGTGGGAAACCTCCGGATAAATTTGAGTATTACCAGCCCGAGGGCTGAGCCGGATGCCGCCGCTACATGGGCTGG
>TARA_R110000868_G_scaffold16081_5_pt1 | contig 51866 bp, 39 predicted proteins | sample TARA_R110000868 | Tara Oceans TARA_R110000868 (sample SAMEA4397489) | marine metagenome | biome: Polar Biome; feature: [SRF] surface water layer (ENVO:00010504); material: water (ENVO:00002006), including particulate matter (ENVO:01000060) such as... | depth 5 m | reverse complement strand
GTGAAGGTTATTGGGTTCGTGGTGCGGATCTCAAACATCCTCCGTATGCAGAAACGGAAGCTGATGAGTTTATCATTGGCGATCTTTCCAAGCGAGAGGTGTGTGAAGTTGTTTTGGATGATACGATAGACGAGGTTTATCAGTTGGCTGCTGACATGGGTGGCATGGGATTTATTGATTCCGCTGAAACTGATATCATGACAAACAGCGCATTGATCAATATTCATATGGTCAATGTTGCATCTGAAAGAAAGGTGGATCGTTATTTTTATTCTTCTTCTGCTTGTGTATATGCTGATCAAGAATTGGGTTCGCGTTGGATTAGTGAAGATGAAGTTTATCCTGCGTCTCCTGATAATGAATATGGATGGGAAAAGTTATACGCAGAAAGAATGGCACTTGCCTTTGCTAGAAATACAGGGCTAGAAGTTCGCATCGCACGTTTCCAAAATTGCTTCGGTCCCGAAGGAACATGGGATGGTGGTAGGGAAAAGGCTCCCGCAGCTATTTGTCGAAAGATTGCGATGCTTCCACAAGAGGGTGGTGAGATTGAAGTTTGGGGTGATGGTACGGCTGAAAGAAATTTCATCTATGTTGATGATCTTTGTAATGCAATCTATACACTTACTCAGTCTGATATTCACGAACCCCTTAATATCGGAACTACAGAAATTGTTACAGTCAATGAGTTGGTTGATATGGTTTCTGGTGTTTCGGGCAAGGGTGTTTCTCGAAATCACATTGATGGTCCCGTTGGAGTTTTGGGTCGATACCAAAAGGTCGATAAGATTGCTGCTCTTGGATGGGCTCCGAAATATACGATGCGAGACGGGATGAAACTTACCTATGATTGGATTGAAGAGCAAGTTAAACAAAAATAGATCTGTTTTATATTTAACTCCAGAGTGCCTGTTTTGATCAAAATCATTTATATTGAAATTGAACGTTTTCTTTTGCTTTTTTTCGCGATGGGCCTTGACTTTCACGCTCAGGTTGCTATAATATAGAGACACTGGGGAGATTACCCCGAACTGAAAGGTATACGCAAATGGCACGCAAGGCATCGAAGATTCCGAAGGCATATGAGCTTCAGGGATCGGAGCCCGACTGGGACGATCAGTACGACCTTAAAGACGAGGATCTGAACTCTCGTTTTGGTAATGCTCTCAACTGGTACAATTACAACTATTCCAATAATAATGCTCAGGACTTTCTGGCAAAGTATGTTAGTTCAAAGAATGATGCTGCTGCGATCTCTGCTCTCGACGCATCGAGTATCAAGACGACTTATGGTTTTGTTGCGAAGATGGTGTCGAACGGTCTTGAGTTTCCCTCTGTCCTTGAGCGATACAAGATCAAGTTGGATGAGTATGTTGCCAAGTTGATTGTCGATGGCAATGAGGCTCTTGGGAAGAAGCGGGTGAAGAAGCAGGCAAAGAGTTCTGCTCCTGTTGTTTCTATTCAAGAACGCACACGCAATGCTGCGAGTGAACACATTGGTCACATCGAAGGCGAGCTTGATGATTTTATTGAGTCGAACTGCAAGAGCAAGTTCAGCACTTTTGATTATCTTCAGCAGGCTGAAATTAAGGGTGGTTACATGAAGTATTTCATTGACCACTTCCAGCCGATCTACGAAGAATTGCAGGAAGCACTTCGCGGAGATGATGATCAATTGGTTGAAGGTTATGACTTTTTGTCTAAGCCTCGTAAGCGTAAGCTGATTGCTTTCCTTGCGAACATCATCAACGATTGTCGCGAATGGCAGAAGCAGAGTCGGGGAAAGCGCAAGGCTCGCAAGCGCAAGGTCAAGTCACCGAAGGATCTTGTTAAGTCATTGAACTTCAAGAAGTCTGACGAAGACTTTGGTATTGAGAGTGTTAAGCCTTCTGATATCATTGGTGCAACTCAGGTCTGGGTGTTTGATACCAAGACGCGATTCCTGCACAAGTATGTTTCTGATATTGGTATGTCTGTGAAGGGAAGCACGCTCAAAGAGTTTGATTCTGATCAGTCGTTCAAGAAGAAGATTCGTGAGTCGTATTGCAAGAAGGTTCTTGATGATGTGGTGAACGGTGGCAAGGTTAAGTTGAAAAAGTCCCTTGTGAATATTGCAGCCAAGGAGGTTGCAGTGACCGGACGCATTGGTAATGAGATGGTGATTGTGAGGATTGTGAAATGAGTGAATGGGTTTTGATTATGTTTGTTCCGATTCTGTTTTGGATCGGTAATAGTTTGGCGAATATTGCCACTGGTATCAAAAAGATCGCCATTGGTGTCAGACTTCTGGAAGAGAGTGTGAGGGAAATCAATTGAACATCTTTTATCTAGACTCTAGACCGCATGTTGCGGCTAAAGATCATTGTGATAAGCATGTGGTCAAGATGATTCTTGAGTCTGCACAGATGTTATGTACAGCCCATCGTGAACTTGATGGTGATGTGCCTGACGTGTTCTACAAGTCTACGCACAAGAATCATCCGTCCACTATATGGGCTCGTTCAAAGGCTGGAAATTATAGGTGGCTTTATGACTTGTTTGTGTCTCTCTGTGACGAGTATACTTATCGTTACGGAAAAGTTCATCTGAGTGATAAAAAGTTTCGTGCGAGTCTCTTGAGTCACCCAAGGAATATTTCCTTCGGTGATTATATTCAGCCCCCTCAGTGTATGCCTGATGAATATAAGTGTGATGATTCTGTTACAGCATATCGAAATTACTACATGGGCGACAAGGCTTACTTTGCCAAGTGGTCAAAGCGAGACAAGCCCAAATGGTGGAATGTGTGATTGATAAATTTATTGCCCTATTGCTCGCGTTGTCGATATGGGCTACTTTCTTTCTTTTATTTTTGTTTGTGGGTAAATGGTGGAGTGTATAATGGACGAATTGATTCAGTTGGTCAAAGAGGTATATCGTAAGGGGTCTGATAATCATAGCGATCAGACCAAGGATTCTATGGATGAGTATTTCCATATGATAGCATCAAAAATTATGAGGATGGTTTCGTGATTGAATGTGTTCGTTGTGAAGAAGAAGTAGATCCGAGACGCGCTGCTCTTGGGTATATGACTTGCTTGGATTGTGGTGCGGTTGATGCAAACCGTGAATCCAGACAGAAAGCAAGACGAGTCGCACCCGCGTTTAACAAAGGCGCATATCAGTATATTACGAGTCGAACAATGGCTCGCGATGTCGGGAGATAGAAATGCCGATCCTAGTGGACTTTAATCAAGTTGCAATATCTAACCTGATGATCAATCTCAAGATGAGTCAGTTAGATACTGTAGATGAAAGTATGCTTCGGCATATGATTCTTAATTCATTACGCTTTAACCGAAGCAAATTTACAGAGGAGTATGGCGAGCTTATCATTTGTTGTGATGGTCGTAATACTTGGCGTCGTGAAATTTTCCCTTTTTATAAGCGGAATCGAAAGAAGACTCGTGCTGCTTCCGGTTATGATTGGAACCATATTTTTGAAACCCTAAATAAAATTAGACAAGAACTTGATGAACGAATGCCTTACAAGGTGGTTCATCTTGAAAAAGCTGAAGCAGATGACATTATTGCTGTTTTGGCAAAACGCTGGTCGAAGGACGAAAAAGTTTTGATTTTGTCTGGGGATAAGGATTTCATGCAATTGCAAAAATACGATAACGTAAAACAATATTCTCCTGTTCAAAAGAAATTTCTCCGGGTTGATAATCCAAAAGAATTTTTGTTTGAGCATATTGTTCGTGGTGATACGAGTGACGGTATTCCGAATTGTCTGAGCAAAGATTCTACATTTGTTTCTGGAGATCGTCAGACTCCAATCACAAAGAAGAGAGTCGCTGAATGGATGCAAAAGGGTAAGGTTGATTATAAGGATGGTGATATCGGTTTTGATCGGAATCAGCGTTTGATTGACTTTGAATATATTCCCGAAGAGTTGGCAGCGGATATTATGCGGGTCTTTGATGAGGCTCTTGATATTCCACGCAATTTTGTATTTCCTTATTTTGTAGACAAGCGTCTTTCTACTTTAATGGAACATATTACGGAGTTTTAATTTAAGATGGGTAGGACAAATCGGGACCGAGTTAATAATCGCAAGTTGGATGATGAGGATGATTCTGCATATCGCCGGGATGCGAAGAAGAAGCAAAAGAAAAATCGTCGCACCGTCGAGAAGAATTTTATAGATGCTGTTCTTTCAGGTGAATATGATGAATATGAATATGAAGAAGACTTTTATTCAGACCCTTGAGCTTGGGATGGTTAAATGCGTTAAGCGCCGACCGGCTACCATCCCAACCCACTAAACTATGAAACTGAGGAGGTTCGCGATTATGATATTTCGCGAGTATGGTTAAATGCGTTAGCAACTTAATTTAATAACCTTAACAAATCCATTTTTTGATGGCGGCTACTGGGTCCGATAGGGGAAGTTGTGCTAAGTCCTGTGTAATGTGCCAAGCGCACGAAGACCACCGGCAACAACCCCCCCCGCTTAATTTTAGTATAATGGTTTAATAAAATTGGATGGAATGATCGGGGGCAGCGAACATAACTTACTTGTTCGTGCAAGGGGATAACTTATTTCCCCGGTCCCCGATTTTATAATAGACGGATAATAATTATATGAGTAGTGCATTAGAACGACCTTATGATTTACAGACACAAAGAGGTTGGCCCGATGATAATGATATTGATGAGTGGTTAAATTCTCTTGAGGGACCGTGTTTGAATATATTAGTTGGTCCTCGTGGATGCGGAAAATCCCAGTTTATTGAAACCAGTGGTCTTCAAGTTCGTGGATCTCAGTCGGGAAAAAAAAGTACAGTTGACCCATTGGCTGAGCTAAATATCATTGACTTCGATTTATTTAAAAGTGGAATGCTAACCATGTCACGAGAGATGCGTGATGTTCGCAAAGGCATCAAACGGAGAGAGTCTTTTATTTTCGATTACACAAATTTGACTAGATTAGAAAGAAATAAAATTCTTGGAATGTTCCCTGATGTATATCATAAAGTAGTGATTGCATGGGAACTCTCGGACGAAGAACTTCGACTTAGGGGTTGTAGTTCTGATCAGATTGAAGAGGCAAAGATAAATTATGAGCGACCACATCCAGACGAAGACGTTGACGAATTGGTATACATTTTTTCTTGATGTATGGCTTCCCTACCTAGCAACAGTTGGCTTTGTGTTATTCCTTTTATATAGTTCACTTAGCATTTTGGAGTCTGTGCTTATTTTTGTATTCATGACGGGCATGGCATTTATTGTTGCATTAAATTCGTGGAGTCGGGGACAGGAGGATGGAATGAATTCCACGATGGAAACCCTGATTGAGAGTGGTCTCATTTTAGATGAGATGATTGACCATCAAATTATATTGAAACCTGCGTCGGGCGTTGATGTTTACGAGCAATGCTCTAAATGTGGGGACGGTGTAATTTTCAGTCCCTCCCTAACCAAGCAACAAAACGAGTTAGAAAATGAAGACTAGAGATTGGAATGCTGTCAATGCACACTTTAGAAGTTCTGCGGGCTCAATGCGAGATCGTAGGCTTCGTAGGCATGATGAGCGACCTAATTCTAGGGATTTGCTGGAGGAGTTTTGTGATGACATATATATATGTGATTTCTGTGAACATGAAACTTTTACAGTGAGGCGAATTGTTATTGATAAAGATTATGATCGAACGCATTCAGTTGCTAAGTATGCATGTGCTGAATGTTTTGATCAAAAAGAAAGGGATCGGGTAGATGCAAGCATCTATTATTGATTTGTATTGGTCTAGTTTGGAACATAATATGTGTGTCCCTAACTATGTTGATGTAGATCCTTTGGAACATTTGATTGAGAAGGAGTCTCGACGAGAACTTTTTGATTGTTTATTTAGTCTTAGCACTGATGAGTTACATTTACTTTTAGATGACCAGACACCGTTTACTCGGTCTTTGAGTTATTACAAGAGAAGGAAACTTTATCAAAGTGGTTTGAATAAAATACATAGAAAATTGATTTACGAGTTTGGTTGGGATGGTAATTGTAATTGGAATTTGGGGACTATGTAATGGGTAGAGTTAACGACCGAAGTATAATTCTTTCAAATATTATAAATGATGGAATTGTTTCTGGATACACAGGGAAACGGCTGACGGATTATGTGGTCGGTGAGGCGAAGGTTGGGTTTGGGATGAATCGTAATTTTGTAGAAGGTTTTGTTGATTCTGTTGTATGTGAAATTGAGGAGGAAATTTTCAATGGTTAATGAAAACATGGGTCTTCGCGAGAAGGTCAAGAAGGGTATTGTTACTCTTGACGAGGCAATTGAAATTGCCAAGGACTATAACGAAAGCATTCAGAGGTGGTTGAAACGCCGCAAGGATGCGGGCATTGTGTTTGTAGCGGAAGGCAATACCAAACCTAAGAAGAAGAAGAAGAATGCCCGTGTATGATTATGAGTGTGAAGATGGGCATGTCTTTGAATATTGGCAAGGCATCAACGACGATGTTTTAGAGGTATGCCCGGTTCACGATATTGCTGGGTCGGCTTTATCCCCACATTCAGAAATCTGGGATGAGCGTTGCAAATCTCCAGTCAAACGATTAATCTCAAACACCAGCTTTGTCCTCAAGGGCAAAGGCTGGTATAAGGATGGGTATTGATGCCATTATATGATTATGGTTGCAAAGAGTGTGGGGACGAGTTTCGTGAGATGGCGCGGATTGATGATCGCTTCGTTGCGTGTTCAAATCCTTGCTCTGCATGTGGTGGTGAGCTTACTCTATTGATTGGAGCCCCTGCTCTGGTGGATTCTGTTATCATCAATCGAACTAAGCCTGATGATGGGTATAAAGAGGTTATTGAAAAGATTAATGAAAGAGAAGGGATCAAGGGAACTCGATATGAACTTGAGCCTCAACTGGAACATCGAGAAAAGAATAAGGGGAAGGCGCTTACGCAGTGGGAAATTAAAGAGACTGTTAATGATAAACTGAAGGCTAAAAAGGGTCGGGGTAATAAAATTCCGAAGAAGAGGAGTACCTGATGTTCAAACATGATCCTCCGACTAGATTGAGATACTCGCCACTAAGTGTTTCTTATAATAATGGAGCCAGATTTTATGAGGTGGAGCCGGGGGTTTTATGCCCTAGCATCACTTCTATACTTTCTGTTAATTCAAAAGATTCTATTGCAAAGTGGAGGAAGCGGGTCGGAACTGAAGAAGCAGATAATGTTTCTTTGAAAGCCCGTTTTCGTGGAAACGAAGTCCATGATTTGTGCGAAAGGTTCGTGAACAATGAAGAGCAACTGATCACGAATCAACAGCCAACATCAATTGAAATGTTCAATGTGCTGAAGCCTAATTTGGAGAAATATCTGACGAAGGTTTATCATGTGGAGGTTCCTCTTTATTCTGTTGAGTTAGGCATTGCAGGAAGGGTTGATTTGATTGGTGAGTGGATGGGTATCCCTGCAATTATAGACTTCAAGACTTCTGCTAAACCGAAGAGAGAGAATTGGATTGATAATTATTTCATGCAGTGTGCAGGATATTCGATCATGTATGAAGAGATGACGGGGATTAGAATTGATCATGGTCTTATTTTGATTTCTGTCGCGGGTAATATGCCGACAATGCAGGCGTTCCCCTCTCCAGTTAAAGATTGGGTGCAGCCGTTGAAAGATACGATCAAGAGGTATAATGATGAAATGGTATAAACATAAGCGGAGCTGGCTCGACACGGATTGGCGGGGAATTCTTCTTTCCGTATATAATGATCCGTTGGTGATGACTGTACTTTTGGTTATAACAGTAGATTTTATCTGGAGACATTTCATTGGGTAGTAGCCTATTAGACGATTTCATTAAACTTTTTGTTGCACTGATTCTTTTTTGTTTATTTGTATGTATTGGATTCTTTGTAGGTCGAGAGTATGCAAGTAGCCTAAAGGATACGAACGTCACTCACACACACATTCATATGAACATATCAAAACCCGCCAATCCGACTAACAAGGATGAGATTTATGTTGATTACAATGACGAAGATCTAGATTGCCTTTCTCGTAACATTTATTTTGAGGCAGGGAATCAGTCTTCTATCGGCAAGCTCGCAGTTGGCTTGGTGGTCATGAATCGTGTTGCCAGTGAACGATACCCCGACACAATTTGTGGAGTGGTCAATCAGCAAAGTCAATTCTCTTGGGTTGATGATGGCAAGTCTGATACTCCAAAGGAAGATTGGGCATGGGATGATTCTAAAAGAATTGCCAAAGACATTCTAGGTGGCAAGGCTGAGTTCATTGACTTCGATGGTGTTATGCACTATCACGCTGACTATGTTAGTCCGTACTGGTCGAAGAAGAAATTGATGGTAGCACAGATAGATCAACATATTTTTTATGAGTGAGGATACAATTATGATGAGCAAAAAAGAATTGGCGAATACCTTTTCGATGGAAGTGGAGCATATGGTGTATGATGAAAAATTGACTTACATGGATGCGATTGTATGTGCTGCTGGCAAAAGAAATCTTGAAATGGAAAAAGCCGCAAGCCTTTTGAATAAGAATATCAAAGCAAAGGTTGAAGCCGAAGCGCGAGATTTAAATTTCTTGCCTCGACGATCAAAGCTGCCTCTGTAGGGGATAGGATGTCTGAAGTCACAGCGTTTAACGCATACAACAAGTTCATTGCTCTTAAACAACATTTCAACAGCACCTCTTATGACTTCTTCAAATATAAAGGAAAGGTTCGTTCTAACCTAAATACTTTTAAGACAAAGAGGGATCGGTTTTTCTTTGAGAAGGTGTCGCGTAAATACGAGGGGGAAGAGTTGATTCTTTTCTACGTCTCAAATTTAATTAAAAATCGTGATGTTTGGATTGGAGAATTGGCAAGAAACGTTGCGTGTGAAAAAACATATCTTGACTGGAAAAAGACGAAACAATCATTGACTTATCAGTTCCAGTCTGATATACTCTCTATTAAGTCGAGCATGAATCATTTGCAGCAGGTTGATCAGGATTTTAATCAATTATTTATTACTAAGTCGGATGAGTATCCGCAGCTATTTGAATTCCATACAGATGGAACAATTTCGTTAGAAACTCTTATTGGCATTGATTTGGTTTTGGGATGTTTCAAACCTTGGGAACGTGTGTTGAGTGGCGATATTATATGGGATGATTTTTATCATACATGCCTTAAATACGCACCATTTTTGGACTACAATGTAAAGCATCAGAACAAGTTCAAGGGAATACTGCGAAAGGAATTTGCTAGTGTCATTTAAACGTCGGATCAAAAATGTCATAAATATATTTAGACTAAATAGAGTGCTGAAAGATCGCATCGGTATACTAGAAGAAAGCGCGGCATTACGGAGAGATATCATTTTGGGTCTTGAAGAAGAAAACACTCGCTTGAGAGATACCGTGGTTTCGTCTGTTGATTTGGTTCAAAATTACAAGACTGGAATGCTTCAGATGAAGCAGTATTTAAATCAGGTGATTATTTCTCAATCAGGAGAGGATATTCGTGATGGATATACTCACTCAGAGGAAGATTCTTTTGATGAAAATGAAGAAGAGGGGGAGCTGGACGAATATAAAGCATTCAGAAAAAAAACTACCATACATTAAAATAAAAACAAATAAAACAAATAAAACAAATACGAGGTATTAATTATGTCATCATCATTCAGTCAGCTCAAAAAGACGAGTGCAAATAGTTTGGATAGTCTTTCCAGTGAGCTTGGAAAACTTAATGCTAAAACGTCTTACGAAGATGATCGGTATTGGAAACTTGATGTGGACAAGGCACAGAATGGTCATGCAATCATTCGATTCCTTCCTGCATCAACTGGTGAATCGGTTCCGTGGGTTCGCTATTGGCAACATTCATTTCAGGGACCGGGAGGCTGGTATATTGAAAACTCTCTGACAACTCTTGGTCAGGATGATCCGGTTTCGGAATATAATTCTGCCAAGTGGAATTCTGGCATTCCTTCTGATAAGGATATTGCTCGAAAGCAGAAGCGGCAAATCAAATATGTATCCAACATCTTTGTTGTTAGTGATCCCGCAAATCCAGAAAATGAGGGAAGGAATTTCCTTTACAGGTACGGGAAGTCTATTTTTGATATTGTTAACGATAAGATGCAGCCGCAATTTGAAGACGATACTCCAGTGAATCCCTTTGATCTTTGGGCTGGATGCAATTTTCGACTTCGCGCTCGACAGAAGGATGGGTATCGGTCATACGATAAGTCTGATTTCGACTCTACGACTCCTCTTTTTGAGGACGATGCGGAACTTGAGCGTGTTTGGAATTCCCAACATTCATTGCAAGAAGTGGTCGCTCCAGATCAATTCAAGTCTTATGATGAACTCAAGACTCGCTTCAATTTGGTAATTGGTGAGTCTGATGTTTCTTCATCGGCAGATGATGGACGTGATCCAATCCCACAAGCTAATTATGAAGAGTCTGTTTCGACCGATGAAGATGACGGTGGACTCGACTACTTTAAGAAGTTGGCTGAAAACTCCTAATTTATATTAGGTAAAAAGCCCCTCACTTTTCGGAGTGGGGGGCTTTTTTGCTTTTCATCATATATAAAAATGTGATGAATATGATGGATATACCAAAAATCATAGACAGGTTGGGTTCAGCAACAACTTTAGGTTTTGACCACCCCGAGCATGAAATTTCTCCTATACCACACGCCCGTATCTGAAGCCATCCATTTTGATATGGAAATTCTTCTGTGAGGACTTGCACGCATCCACCAATATTATCCACATAGCATTGGTCGAAAGATTCTTGTGTATAGGGTTCCCATACAAACTCTTTAGTTAGTGCTTCGTCACAAAAGTCTGCGATGTATGCTGGATCGCAATCGAAATAAAATAACTCATCTATAATTGGAACATCTGTTGCATTAGATGGCCACCCGTCTTCATCCGGTTCCTGCATTTGCATTTTCCAAAGGTCTGGATCTTGTGGAACACCCTTCCAGTGAAAAATTGGTTGTAGAAAATCCATCCACGGCAAAACTAAAGATCGCCAACCATCGCGCTTTGGCTCATCGCAGGATCTGTTTGCGTGTGCATTGGCATTGGTACGAGATTGCTTGCAGCTTGGCTCACACTCTGATCTTTTTGATCAATTACAACGGTTGCTCCGCCTCCACCACCACCCGCTCCAGACTCGACTCCTGCATTTTGGATATTGGCTGCGGCTGCTCCTCTTGGGTCTTTTCCAGAATTCATGAGATCCGCTTCGTATTCTGCACGAAGCATTTCATTTTCCCGCGCCATCGCTTCTTCCCGTTTTTTTGCCGCTTCGGGAGAATTTAGACTTTCCGTTGATGCTCTATTAAATTCATCTACTTCATTAGAGAGTTTTCTTTCATCATCGGTTCTTGTATCTTGCTTATACTGCTTGTTTTCCTTGTCCCACATTACATTGGCACCCGTGGGACTGACGTTGGTTTTGTACATAGCGCCAAGTCGGCCTCTTTCATCTTCGTCTTCAATATATTCTTCTTTATGTTTTTTAAGCATAAACTTTGGAACACCAGTTTGTTCGTCTACATCCTGTAGCAGTTGTTCGTCTTTACTCAATTTCTTCTCTTCTGGTGCCTTTGACGCTGGAGTCGGCTTTGCTTCTTTTTCTTCATCATCCCCGAATCCGAAGAAACTCATCGCACCACTAAATTTATCTGATACATAATCCTTTGCAGCCGTAAATGCTCCTGATATTTTTTCTCCCAACTCCACAAACCAATCTATAACCGGACGAACCATGCTTGAAATATCAAATTCAAAATCATTTAACAGGGTTTCTACTTCTTCAAATCCAAGTGCCCCGGCAATCCACGCAACAACATCTTTAAGGAAGTTCAGCGGAACGTCTACGAGATTGTTTATGAGTGCTTCAAATCCTTGGGTGATTCCTTCGATAATTCCACCTTCTTTATATCCTTCCATGAACCCAATTACAAAAGATACAATACCTATGAGCATTGTTATGGGAAAGAACAACTTGCCAAATATTTTAGCTATTCCACCTAACCCTCCAGAGAAAAGACTTGATATGGTTTTGAATCCCGGTATACTGGACATCACTCCACCAAGTGACTCAAGTATCCCGCCACCACCGGATGTCGAAGCAGTAGCAGCACCCTCACCATCTGCTGGAACAATTCCAGACGATTGTCCTCTTTCTCTCTCAGCTTCAATTGAACGCATCCGGTCGCCAGCACTTTCAGCCATCAGCTCCTCGTGCATAACCCTTTCCATCGTTTCTGCATCAACCCATACAGCAAGCATTTCTGTTTGCAAACCCACAAGCCCGTCCAGACCAATATCAATATTAGCAAGAAGTCGTTTCATATCTTCTAGTGCATCTGTTTGTGGATCTAGCTGAGATAGGCTTTCACCAGCACCATCCGTTGCACTAATTACGGTGCTTTCATCTTCTTTCTTGTCTTCCATTCCAAGAAATGATTTTCCCATAGACATGGCAGATTCGCCGACTGCCTCTCCGAGAGGCGACCCTGCAAAGACGGCTTGATTCATGTCTTTTCCGGTCAGCTTTGCTGTTGCTATTCCCTTTTTTGCAATTCCGGGCAATGCTTCGTGAGTTCTCCTTATAGCAGCCCCTCCAGCCTGATCAGCCTTATTAGCATAGGACTTAAATCCAGTCGTGAAAGATTGGATGGAGTCGTTGAATGATTTCATCGTTTTTGCATTGTCGCCCGGTATCATAGGTGCCTACTTTCTATCTAGTATTCTTTCGTTCTTCTTGTTTTTGTTTTTCTTTTTCGATGTGTTCAATAACCATGCTAACATACAAATCTCTTTCCCACGGAAGCAGACCCTCAATGTCTGCTAAAGTATAATTATGATATTGCATCAGTGAAAAGTTTATTCTCAAAGTTCCCTCTAACGAGTGATCAGAGAGAATCAGGTAAAAAAACCAGCAAGACCTTCTATTTTAATGTCCTCTTTGTAATTACATTTTTCACAACTAAATACGACATCCTTATACATCTTTGGCATTGTGTCAAAAAACTTCTGAATCTGTTTGAACTGCTCTGAGGTGAAGCTATCAACAAATTCCTTTAGTTCATCCTTCGTATAATCGCTTTGGTTGTACACATTATCTGCATCGTAGATTTTGTCTATGCATTCAGAAATAACTTCAAACACGTCTTCCGTCGAAGCGTCACGATCTTTGCCGATAGTTTTTTTATCCATCATATACATGCTTGGATATTTCATAATGATTCCTACTTTATCATTTAGCTCAATTTTGCTTTTGTGGTTTTCGTCTGTTGATACCTCTATTGTTGACAGGTCAATTTCAATTTCGACAGGACTGCAATCTTCTCGTTTACACTTCTTATTCACATAGCTGGTTTTAACCACATCTCCCATTGATCTTGCTCTTATGTTAAGCAGCATATATTCAATATCAAATAGTGGCATGTTATCTACTTCTATACCATCGTCCACAACACAGTTGTTAATAATTTGTTTGATAGCTGTTGTGATTTCCTTATCATCACCACCTTCCATTGCCATCAAAAGAATTTTTTCTTCTTTTACGAGAAAAGGTCTATATGAAATCTCTTTTCCCGAAGATGGGATATTTAATTTATAAATGGGTACATCAAGTTTCGGTAAAGCCATAATTTAATCTCCTGTTTATGTATTAACGACGATCATCAGTTACACTTGCACTGTCGTCTGAGGCACTATTATCCCTGCTGTGCTGCTGATTTTGATGCTTTTATGTTCTTACTAAATCTAATATTTTGTCCGACTTGGCTCATAAGTTTTCCGCCAGCCTTATCAAAAAGAGCAACTCCAGTTTGTTGTAGTGCCCCTCCAAGGTCAAAATTGGGAAACAAGCTGCTGACATTTAAGAATTTACTAAATGGACTAACCGAAAGTTCTACCTTCCTCCAATAGCGATATACCATTGATATTTGAAGATTGTGAAAGCTGTCTTTTGATGACCAATCCAATTGCATTGGGGAAACCATTCTGGGATACGCATCAACAAGTGTTACCGCATAAGCCACCGACCCGGTTGGGGTTAATTGTTCAATCGTGATGTCGGAAACATAATCGTCAAAGTAGCTAAATTCATTTGATGCTGTATTGTCCTGAATATATGATTGCCAATCTGTGAACAGCTCATATACACCCATACCCTCTTGACAATAGAAGCTCAATATCATTTCATCAAAAATTGAAGCCGATGGGATTTTTGTTACTGGACCGTGTGTTACTCTGTCAGCGGTTTGAAAGTATCTTCCGGGCAGTTGCGCCTGATTACAAAGAATAGCAAGATCTCTAGAGCTTTCTTGATCAACAACGGCTCCGCTTATCATGACCCGAAAGTTTGCGGGAGATGCAAGTGAACCGCCAATTTTTGACTTGAATGCATTTATGTCCATTGTTATTTTCTTCCTCTGTAATATTCTTTCTTGGTGTCGATCCAGATTCTTCTTTTATTCTCCCCAACAAATCTTTCGAGTGGTAGAAATAAAGCAATTTCCCACTCCTCTTCAGGTACTTCCATATATCTTGATCGAACTTGCTCGAATAGGTATTTTTTTATGCACGGTTTGAAGTATCTATATTTAGCAGATTTCTTTAAAATATTGTATCCGTTAGAACCTAATTGTAATTTAGGCGGATCTGATTCGTTTTTGGGGTCTACTTTTAGATCATATAGAGAGTCCATTAAAACAGCTCTCCATGTATATGGGAGATAGTGTAGGTTGATGGCAAGAAATCCGTCTGCATGGGCTTCGATGGGAAAAACTAAAGGAAACTCATCATAGTATGGTAGAGTGTCTGCATGTTTGGCTTCATATTCAAACATAAACATCCTACCCAGCATGATCCTTCCCCGGAGAGTTGGTTTCATTCTTTGATTTTCTCTACCAATACGAAGAATCTTTTGAGAACTAACCCCCTTTAGTTGTTGCATTCTAAATGCGGTTTCTCTGTACCATTCTCTAGCCTCCTCCACTTTCATCACAACTGCATTGGAAGATATTTTTCTTTTGAGTAGTGTTTTAAACGTAACTTTATTTGCCATTTTATTTGACTATCCTAATGCCCATTGCCTTTAGGGTGTCTTCTGTCCAGATTTCAAAGTTCCAACCACGACCATGTGCATAGTCTATTGCATACTCCCATTTGGAGGTATTCATTCCATATGCATATACTTCTTTGATATATCGTTGATTTTTTTTCTTTGGTTTCTTGGGGGGTTTGGTTTGTTTCTTTGGTTTTATTTCTACGATCACGGTCTTTCCATTTTTGTATGTTATCTTTAGATCTGGAAAATAGTTATGTCGCTTTCCATCAGTTTTGGAAACATAAGGGATCTTTAACTCTTCGCTGCTCCATTTCGTAATATCTGGATTATCATCACACCACTTAAAGGTCTGCCTTTCCCATAATGAACGATATGTTATTTTCATCGGGTTTCCCTCGTATTTTTTATAATTCTTTGGTTTCCATTTGCCTTTATATGCCATGTTTCACCTAAATAACTATATCTATTCTATATTTATATAAATATAAATAATCTATATATATATTTAGATTCCGGGGAGCATGGAATGTCAAATTTTAAAGAGTTGGGTGATGATATTGTTGGGAGTGTTTTGAGTGGTGCTTCTGGACCACTTGCTGACCTATTCACTCCAAAGCATGGTGGCACAACATCTTTACGTTATCCTATGGATGTGGAGGGTCTCGGAGAGAGTCATTTCATGCGATTTAATATTATAGCAATTGCCCCTACAAAACTTCCATCTCAAGAGGTTCCGAAAGACTCGAATAGTCCAACTGAAAGTGCTGCTGGGGAATTTCTTGGTGGGTTGGCTGGTGCTGCTGCTGGTAATGCTCTTGGCGGCGGGCTTGGTTCTTTTGCTGGTGGGATTGTTGGAGAAGTTGCTGGAAACTTTGTTGATGATAGCGGTCTGGGTGGTGCTTTAGATACCGGAATTGGAGCAGTTACAGAAGCAGCCGGGGATGTTGTTGGCGGAGCTTTAGAGCTGGGCAGTGACCTCGTTGGTGGTGCAGCCGATCTTGCGGGTGATGCTCTTGGCGCTATAGGTGATGCTGCTGGTGACTTATTAGGCGGAATTGCCGGGGGGATATCGGGTGCGCTTCCACCTTCTGCCGCATCAACATTTGGTAAAATTTCTGCACAGGCAGGAAAATTAGCTGCTTCTGTCACGGATAGCTTGCCGCTTTCTAAGGACGGTCTTCAAGATCTTCTTTTGAGTAATTCACCCTTTGCTGATGTTGTGGGTGGCACAAAAAGTAAAAAAGCTGATATAGTATTATACATGCCGGTAGGAATTACTGAGACGTATGGTGCTAGTTGGTCCGGCGGCGAAATGGGGGTCGTTGGATCAGTAGAAAAGGCTCTCACGGGCGAGGGTGGAACCGGCGGCATTCTGGATCAGGTGAAAGACGCGGGCAAGGGGATGCTGGGAGAAGGTCTCGGAAAAATTGCAGGTCAGTCTCTCGGCAACGACAAACTTGCCGATAAAGGGCTAAAACTGGCTGGAAAGGCTATCAATCCTCAATTTGAAATATTTTTTGATAAACCCACCCAAAGAACCTTTAGCTTTGACTTTAAAATGATTCCCAGAAATCCATCAGAAGCGCAGGCTATTCAAGATATTGTTAAAACTTTTAAGATGTATGCGGCACCAGAGCTTGATTCTACGGGAGCTGCTGGTAGGTATTATAATTATCCCTGCTATTTTCAAATAGAATATTGGAATGCTGATAAATTACATAGACTAAAAGAATGCGCTTTGACTAATATTACAGTTAATTATAGTGCGGCAGGTACACCGGGAACTTATTACGATGGCGCTCCAATTCAGACCGATGTTACTTTGAGTTTTATGGAGTCGGTTCTTCTCACCCGTCAGGACATCAGAAACGGATATTAATTATGGCAAAATATTTTTCATACTTTCCTACAGTTGCATATGATGCGTTTGACGATTCGGGTAAAAATAAAGTTGTCACGGATATCTTTAAGCGTGTTCGTGCAACATTAGAAGCCCGTTCAGATAAAACTATCTACTATACTTATAATGTTCGTGAGGGTGAAAAGCCAGAACACATTTCCTATAACTATTATGGTTCGGTTGATTATCATTGGGTCGTATTGTTGATGAATGAGATTCGTGATCCGCAATGGTGTTGGCCACTAGATCCTTTGCCATTTGATAGCTATATTATAGATAAGTATGGGTCAAGTACAATTGCTGTCAATACGGTTCATCACTACGAAACGAAAGAAGTTAAATCGACTTCCAATAATGATGTGTTCCGAACGGGTGATGTAATAATTCCTGCTGGAATTACAGTAAACTCTGATTTCACCTATACATATACTGAAACTGTTAACGGCGCTTTGCCGGGAACTGAAAAAACTATAACTAATGTTCAGGCAGTAGATTCAGTTACAAATTATCAATATGAATGGGATGAAAATCAAAACCGAGCAGAAATTGTTTTATTGAGAAAAAATCTACTTGAAGATTTTGTTTCCGAATTTGAAAATTTAGTAATCCAAAAGCGATAGGTGATTCTTTATGAGTAAAGATGACGAAAATAGAGGAATGAATGATTTTGCTGTTACCAAGTGTAACATCATCTCCTCTGCTGGTAAACATTTAGATAAGCTAGTTGACAATCCTTGGAATGGTATTACTTTAAATGAAAGTATTGGGCTTCAGGCGGGAGATCCTCAGTTTATTTCTGGTGAGATCTTTTTGAATGATGAAATTGATATTTTTAATGAAATGAGTCTTGTCGGAGATGAAGTAGTTGATTTAAAATTCAAAACACCCGGAAAGAAGGGGATTGAATTTCAAGGTAGGGTTTATTCGACTGGATACTACAGATCTCCCGATGGTGCCTCTACGGGTCTTTCTATTAAGTTTTGTTCTCCTGAAAAGATATCTTCTGACCAGATCAAAGTAAATCGTTCATATCGAAATGTACCATATTCCGAGATCATAAAAGATCTATTTGTTCCCCTTAATGACATTTCTAAAAAAACAATATACGTTGAACCCACAAAGAACATTGGAAGTTTGGTTGTCAACAACGAGAGCCCGATTGATGCGATCAATAAAGTTGTTCAAGTTTCTCGTTCGACTGGGTACAATGGTGCTAACTATGTATTTTTTGAATCTGTTGATGGTGTATTTCGGTGTAGGTCACTAGAGGGTATGGTCGATCCGTCAAAAGTAGAACCCGTCCTTACATACACGTTTGAACATACGATGGGTGAAAAAAACGACATTAGAAAGTTGGCAGCGATTACGTCATTTCGAGTTATCAAATTTCCAAATATCATAAGTGATGTTCAGGGAGGGATGTATGGTTCGACCGTGGTCAGTAATGACTTGATGAAGAGAAAGGTCACTTATAATAATTTTGATTATCTTGATTCTTATGACAAATATAAGTCGATAAACTTTAATGAGATTTCTGTGGGAGATCAATCGAAAACCGCTTTAACTAATAATGATAAATTTCGGTCGTCGAGTTTAGTTCACTTTATTCCCAGAAACTATAAATCATTTGATACTGAAATTAATTTCAATGACGATAGGAGTGACCTGTCTCTTGTGCGAAGATCCCAAATGCAGCAAATGAATGCTATTCAGGTTCAGGTTACTGTTTCTGGAGATAGCCAACGCAAAGCCGGGGAGGTTGTCGGTCTGAGACTGCCATCAACAAAACGAGAAGATGGTGAGCTTGATCAGTTGCTATCTGGAAGATATTTAATTTCAAAGGTGAAACATGTAATTTCTTCTAATGTGTCAAAGGGATATTCAACCGTTATGCTTCTTGTCAAAGATTCTTATGGCAAACCACTTCCGAAAAGAGTAGGATAATGCGACCAATTGGCGTAGGGCAGATGGGAAATTTTCATTGGTGGGAAGGTGTTGCAGAAGATAACCTTGATCCCACTGGTGCCGGTAGATGTAGAGTTCGTGTAATTGCACACAATACTCCTATGAAGTCCGAGATGGATACAATAGAGCTTCCTTGGGCATATCCGATGATGCCCCTAAACAATCCGCATGGAAAGATTGTTGCGCTCAAGCCCGGAACGCGGGTATTTGGTTTTTATCGCGATGGGAAAACTGGTCAAGACTTAATTATGATGGGGACTGTCAACATTGGTTATGGTCATGTTCTCGGATTTGACGAAGAAGAAGAACCGCTTGATAACATTAACATTGCTGATCCAGTTCCACGATTAGGTCAAGTCGGATTCATTGACGACCGCGCTGGCGCTGGGGAGCCAATTGAAAATCAGCCGCAAAAAACAAAGCTAACCTACAGCGAAGGGAAGATTGTCTCTGAAAATATATCAGATTATGGAGAGCATTATGTTAATGAACTGAATACCTCTCGACTTGCGCGCGGCGTGGTTGTAGGAACAATTGCCGAGGCACAAATTAGTTCTCAGCCTGACACTGTTGTGGTTAAAACCGATGGTTCAGAAATGCCAGAGCCGCCACCAACCTTCGCAGCCAAGTATCCATACAACACCGTTGAAGAGTCCGACAGTGGTCATGTTAAAGAAATTGATGACACTCCCGGTGCAGAAAGAATTAAAGAGTCTCATCGAACAGGAACATTCTATGAGATACATCCAGACGGAACCCGAGTTACAAAAGTCGTAAAGGACGATTTCTCTGTTACGATTGGTGACAAGGGTGTCAAGGTGGATGGTGTGTGTGCTGTCCATGTTGTGGGTCAGGCTGATTTTTATTGTGAGAGTGATATTAATATAAAGACTGACACGAATGCAACGGTAACAGCCGGGAATGATTTGTATGCTACCGCTTCGCGAGATGCGCTTATAACCGCAGATGGAAATTTGGATATTATTACTGCGGGTGGGCTAAGTATTCAGGCTGGAGGTGAAATATTATTCAAAGACGCCTCGGCTACGGCATCAAATGTTGATGAAATTATTAAGGACACTGTTGACGGTAAGGGCAATCAAAGAATTCGAGTTGACGACCCATCGTAGCGACTAAATAAACATAGGAGGAATGTATCTTGCCTGTAATAAAGAAGTGGTCAGATTTAGATTTAGATTTTACGGCGCATCCAAGCAATGGACAGCTTTCGATGAAGCGGGACGAGCAGTCAATTGTTCGTTCAGTTCGATATACACTTTTGACTAATTTCTATGAAAGGTTATTTAATCCGGGGTATGGTTCGGATTTGACCGGACAGCTTTTTCAGCCAGTGACATATTCTTCCTCGTTAAGCATACGAGATGCTATCACTGAGTGCCTAAATAACTTTGAAAAGAGAATTCAACTTACGAATGTTGAAGTTAATGCTAATCATGATAAAAATTCATATGAGGTCAGTTTAAAATTTTATATTGTCAATGAACAGGTTGAGAGACAAACGAGATTCTTACTGGAAAGAAACCGATAAATGGCTACTAATTATATAACTGAGACGAACAAGTTAAAGATCGCAGAGCTTGATTTTGATTCTATCAAAACTGCTTTGAAAACCTTTCTTCGCGGTCAGACTGAATTTGCAGACTATGATTTTGAAGGTTCTGCCATTAACATTCTTCTTGATGTGCTTGCATACAATACACACTACAATGGGTTTTACACGAACATGCTCGCTAGTGAAATGTTTATGGACAGCGCATCTCTCCGGTCATCAATCGTTTCCCTTGCAAAGCATCTTGGTTATACCCCATCATCTAAGCGGGGATCAACTATTGATTTGGATGTAGTTTTTGAAGGGGCTTCCGAAAACGTTCCAATAACTATTCCAAGAAATGCAAAGTTTACTACTAGAATTGGTCCAGATGCATATACATTCTTGACTACACAGGCTAGGACTTCGATTTATAATTCCACAACAGGGAAACATGAAGTCATAAATCTCCAGATAACGGAGGGGATTTCTTTTTCTGAAACCTATACCGTTCAGGGAAACACGAATGAGACCTTTGTTATTCCGAATGAAGACGTTGACACTACAACGTTAATTGTTGCTGCTGGTGGAGAGATATTCACAAAGGCAGATGATCTCACAGAAATTTCTTCAACCTCAAAGGTTTATTTTCTTCAAGAGGGAAATCAAAATCGCTATGAAATTTATTTTGGTGATGGAGTGGTTGGAAAGAAACCTTCTATTTCAGAGATAGTTCAAATTACATACAATGCTTCTCAACTAGGAACCGATGGAAATGGGGCAAGAACCTTTTTTCTCGCGGAAACTGTTAGTGGAGCAACTTCCGTTGATTTGACACTCTCTTCTGGGTATACTCGGTCAGCGGGCGGATCAGAAAGAGAAACTACTTCGTCGATCAAAATTCAGGCACCGAGGCAATTTGGTCTTCAAAAAAGATTGGTTACAACCAATGATTATAAAACAAGATTAGAAAATGATTATACTCTTGTTGACAGTGTTCGCGTCTGGGGTGGAGAGGATAATAATCCCCCGGAGTTCGGCACTGTCTATGTAAGTGTTAAGCCAAGAACTGGATATGTTTTGTCACAGGCAGAACAATACAAAATTGCAAATGATATTATCAAAAAGCGAAATGTTGTAACTGTCAATACTCGTTTTGTTGAACCTGATTATCTGTTTGTTGCTGTTAACTCTACCATTAGTTTTGATCCACGGCAGACATCGCGAAATGCGAGTCAGCTCAGTAATTTAGTTAAAGCGAGAATTTTAAATTACAGCACGACGCAGCTTACTCGGTTTGAAGATTATTTCAGATACACTGCTTTGACCAAGATGATTGATGAAACGGAATTCTCAATTAAAAATAATACAACAACTATTGCAATGAAAAAACGAATATTGCCCGAACTAAAGGTTCGACGAAGATATGAGCTAGAATTTAATAACGCATTGAATCGACCTCATGCTGGTCATGCTCCGGTTCTTCGTTCCAGCCTCTTTACTTATGGTGGAGTTGAAAATTGTTATATTACTGATCGCGATGGAATTTTGAGAATCGTGTTGTCACAAAGAGGAGACTCCGGCGACGATTTGAATGACACATCTATGTCTGATTATGGTGTTTCTGATAATAGAATTATTGAGGATAATATTGGACAAGTTGATTATACAACAGGGGAAGTAGCTTTTACTTCACACATATCTAAACTTTTTGGTAATGAAACTTATCTGTATTTTATTGCCCAACCCGCAATCAATGATATCATTCCACAGAAAAACACTTTTATCACAATTGATACCTCCGATGTACAGGTACTCGCGATTGATGATAATAATAGAATTCAAGAAGATCGTGTACGCAGTTACTAATGGGAGCGTTTGATATATAATGGCACCAATTAACAGAACAGCAAATTCGCATCAGACCTCATTTTTGGTTTCCCAACACGTTCCTGCGTTTGTTCGGGATGACCACCCACAATTTGTAACCTTTCTTGAAAAGTATTATGAGTTTGCTTCAAACAATTCTATCTTAGAAACATCTGAAGGAAGTGGTGCGTATTACTACGGGTTCGATTCTGCTTCAAAACTTCTTCAGGATATTCACGACGTTGACCAGACAGACTTTAATGAATTTGTTGAGTCTTTTAAAAAGCAATATGCATATTCATTTCCACAAGAGCTATACAATGGCGTAAATAAATCTACATTTTATAAAAACCTCATCCAGTTTTATCAGGCAGTAGGCACAGAAGATTCTTTCCGGGCGTTATTTCGTCTTCTTTATAATGAAGAAATTGAAATTTATTATCCCGGCACAGATGTGTTGATCGCGAGTGGTGGTGAATATGTAAAACGATCAAGACTCAAGACCACATATACCGAAAACATAAATGACATATCAAATAAAAAAATTGTAGGTTCGGAGTCTGGTGCATATGCAACAGTTGAATATGTTCAAGTTGTAAGGGACAGTAGCGACAGTTTTGTTGTGGGAAACATTCCTAATTCGACAACCCAAACAAGCGGCGCTGTTGGAAATACGAGTATTCACGATAGCCGAAAGTTCTTAGAGCATGGCAGGGCATATGCTTATGTGTATTTGACCAGTGTCTTTGGTGATTTTAAAATTCATGAAAATTTGTATTATATGGATGGACCCACGACTAACACCTCTATTAAGAATGTTACTACGCTTCCCCAAACCAAGCAAATTCATTATTATGAATCATATGATTATCACTCTGCCAACTCTGTAGTCTCTTTGTATGATGGTCGGAAGTTCAACCAATCTACCAGTAACAATCCTCCTTGGGGAACATCAAATATTGCATATTCAAATACTGGATTGTGGCATACAACCGGACCCGGAACCGGCGAAATTAAAATGGTTGGAAATTCTGCTAGTGCATTGTTTAACTCTCGCGCTTTGCAGATTGGCAATAATGATTTAACCGATGCCACTGCGTATAGTGACATGCGACATTTTGTTCATTCAGACTTCATTGGAATTAGTAGCCCGGATAATCTATACAGAATGACTGTCCGAGCGCGCGATCTTGGTGGAAATTCTGCTTCTTCTGTTGCAAACGGAAACCGATTTTCTGCTGGAATCACTGCGTATCGACACGACTTTAGAATATTAGGTTCGGATTCATATGCGAATACATATGACAACGCATTCTGGTTCGTGTCTCATAAGCAATCTATAGATGACCAATTCTATACTTATGTTGGTTATTTTGGTGGAGTGGAGGATCAGAAAACAACTACAGGTCCGTATGATTCAAATAGCTATGGAAATGGTGGACGCATTGATTTGCCGACAGGAACTCAGAAATTCAATTCATTGCAAAAAGCATTGGATGGTAATACTAAGTTGCCATTCAACACAACATATATTGTTCCAACATTCAAGGTCAACGAGCCCGGAGATGGTGCTGCATATTCTCAGGGAATAACGGAAATTGATTATATTTCTTTGGATGAGATGACAGCTCTTCAGACACAAGAGGGGAATCGCACAGGAGCCTATCTTGAAAATTCGCGAAGTCTGCTTTCGGTATCTTCAAATCTTCAAGACAATTATTATTGGCAACTCTCTGCTTATGATATTCGCACAAAACAGCAGATGGGAACTGCCAATGGATATGGTAAGATTGTAAGGGATTCTGTCCATCCGGCTGGAATGAAGATGTTCGGAACAAAGATCAGTGAGTCCGATGTTGCTGTTAGCGTTTCTTCCGAGGGTCATCTTGAAGATACATTCTCTCCCGATCAATTTGATTCTCTTGCTGCATGGTGGAGAGCCGATGCGATTTCTCCGCAGAATGTTGAGTATAAAAAGTATGATCCTGCATCAACATCAAATGGGATCTATGGGACCGAGAGAAATCGTTTCCCTGTTGGTCTTAGTTCCTTTGAAGACTTGGCTGTTGAATATGATCTTGCTGAAAATCAGGGTTGGACCACTAGTGCAGTCATTGTCAGTGGTTCTGATGATGCCTATTTTGGAAATCGTTCTTTGAAGATTACTGATAGGCATACAGGTTCGCGGGGTTATTTTGTTATCCCGACAAGGAATGATGATATTAATGTGTTTCAGCACGGATATATGGAAAATCATGATGATTATGAATTCCCTGTCGTTGTAGAACCTCACAAGAAATGGCTTTTCAGTTTTTATGGAAAGGTTAGCAATACAACAGTAAGTGGCACGTCCTTATCTCCTATAAATTCATTCGATGTCCGTGTTAATTCCGCGAACACTTCTGGCTCTCTGTGGCTTGGCGGTCAGACTGGGAATACCTTTCCCATCGCCCAGCAATCGTGGTTCCCTAGTTTTGAAGCAGAAAATACTTGGGAAAGAAAATCAATGGTATTTGATTTGACACTATCTGCTCATACAAGATTGTCTTTTGCCTTTTACTTAGCAGATAGAGGTGATTTTAATGAAGCAACGGGAAACACGACATATCATGTTGACGGATTCATGTTTGAAGAATATGATCCAGCGGCACATGGAACCGTATGGGGGCAGCATACACCATCACCCTATCTTGAAACTGGATTAAATGGTGGTAATGTTATTTCTTGGTTCGATCAGAGCCCGAACAAACATCATGTTTATGCAAATACTCAGGGGGGCTTCTATGCGCCACAGTATATTGCCAGTGCAGTTAATGGGAAGCCTGCCGTCCGATTTTCCGCAAATACGGTCAAGAATACGGGCAATGTTTATCAGTATAGTTCAATTGGCGGCACGTCGAATTCTATTGCTCTTGAATACGGCGATGCAACAAACTTCAAGCCACCGACATCAGGGCTTCAGTCAAAGATAACAGGAAACTCTTCTGGTGGATACCTTGGCGGAACTTTGAGTTCACCCTCTCTGCCAAGACCTGTTGCTAATTCGTGGACAGTTCTTGCTGTTGTCAAATCAAATCTTGTTATTAACTCAATCTCATATGCTACGTCCAGCCCGACTATATTCAATTCGGGTTATGCCGGAAATGAAGATGCACTCTATGACTCGGCAGGAGCAACCGGAGCAATAAATCTTGGTTATCGTTCTGATATTGCTGACAATGGTGCGTTGCGTGCGGGAGTGGTCAATTCAACGGCTGGTATGGATTCGATGGAAACCAATACGACTGCAACATTCACACACGAATCTCCGACAACGAACAACACTTTCCGAATTGTAGGTGTGTCTGTGAATGCGGTTGCATCCGGCGATGCGATTGGTGATGTTTTGAATTTTCATATTGATGGAAGACGATACTCGAATTCAGATATTCTTGGTCTTAATGGTTTTGTTTCAGAAAATTCAGGAATGGATTGGTTGTCCCAGAATACCCATGTGACTTCAATTGGAAAGTGGGCTCCGGGTAATACTAGTGTTTATCCACATGGGACACATGATTGGGATGGTGATATTGCAGAAATTCTTGTCTTCAATGAGAAACTGTCGAATAACAATATTGCAAAGGTTGAAGGTTATCTGGCACACAAGTATGGTCTTCAGGACAACTTGAATCACAAAGAGGATGATGGAAGCGGAAGCCCCGAGATTGAAAATTATAGATGGGAATTTGCAAATACTGCCGAAGGGTGGGATTTCTATTTGGACGACGGTGGGGTTCGTCAAAGTGATGTTGTTGACACTTCTGGATTTGTATGGACCTCATATAACGGTGTTGCTGATTCAAATAATGAAATTCAGGTTGATGTCCCATCGACAAGTGGCACAGCCAATCTGATCATGGAAAAATCCACGGCAGTTCAATTTGATGGTGCTGCATATGATACATTTAAAATCAGATTTACAAAACGAGGCTCGTCGGCTTCTGAATCCGAAGAGTCTTACCTTGTCTTTAAGGATGTTGATGGAAATGAAACCTCTATGTTTGATCAGAGGCTAGATCACACCGGCACGACGGGTGATCGGTTCGATCACACAGTTGATCTTTCTGGAACTGCTGCGTGGAAAACAAAACGAATAACGAATTTGAAGTATGTATTTGATCGGGATGCAAATGGAGGAGCGAATTATGATATTGATTTTGTTTCCATTTCGGGAAATAGTCATCCCCATCCATACGGTGAAGTCGCACCAAATGCAGAGGGATCAAACAATTGGAATTTAGAATACTAAATAGTAAAGTATTGTAACAGGAGAAAAGTCTTGCCTGCATTAATAGGAAAAAAACTCAGTACATATAATGCGCTTACATTCGCATCTGTTTTTGGTTCAACGACAGAGAATTTATATCTGTACGTCGGAAAAGTTGTGGAATGGGGGGATGATAATTCTCCTCCTACTCCAGAAGATACTGACGGATATAACAATTCTATTTGGAATAATATGGCAGGAATGGTTCGCATTGCTTCTAGTGAAGTTTCTCTTGGTATTGTGCGAAATGATTGGGCATCGGATACTGCGTATTCTAGATTTCATCATGCAAACACCGATTTGGGCACAGACTATTATGTTTTGGCGGGAGCGTCTAACCGAGATGTATATAAGTGTTTAGATAATAATGGACATTCAAATTCAACATCAAAGCCATTCCATAAAAATTTGGGAATTACTAGAGAGCCTGATGGATATGCATGGAAATATATGTATACGATCAGGGAATCTGATTTTGTGAAATTTGCCACTGCCAATGTTATCCCTGCCTTTGTTGATCAAGATGTTTCTAGCAGCAGCCGAATGGGGGGCATTATACACGTCCCAATCCCCACAAATAACATAGACGGAATTGGTGAATATTATAGAGGAACTGGATTTGTCAATACGTCGTATTCGGTTATAGCCTCAAACGCCACAATCTTTACCGCAATCGCTTCAGGCACATCAACGAATGAGATCAAAGTTGCTGCATCTTCTGGGCTCGCTCCTTGGAATGATTATTATAATAACTCTGCGTTTTTTGTAACGTCTGGCATGGCTACAGGAACTTATAAGAAAATAATAGACTACAAAGTAGATAGCAATGGTGTTCCCGGTCCAGATGGTGCGACAATAACATCAGCGAATTTAGTTTTAGATGCTGCTATCAGTGAAGTTGCTAATGGCGATTCGTTTATTATTGGTCCAATGGTACATGCCCCTGACGGCGATTTAAGTGGCGCAGGATTTTTGGGGATAGGAAAACTTAATGCAGCAGGAAATCTTGTTTCTATAGAAACCTCTTTAATTGGTAGAGGATATGCAAACGGGACTAGTGCAAATGTAATCATTAATGGAGTTTATGATCCAACCTCAACAGGAGCCGATGTCCACCCGAATGGAACAAATGCAAATGTCGAATTTATTATTCCCCCTTCTGGTGGTGGTCATGGATACAATACCTTCTTTGAATTGAACGCTAAATATGTTATTGTGGCACCACAAACTATCGTGGCTCGCGACCATCAAACCGGAATATTTTCTGGATATGGAAATGACTATAGACAGGTTGGTGTTGTTAGGAATCCGATAGATACTCATCTGGGTCGGCGTGCTAGTCGAGATTCATATGACATGAGAACTACTTTGTATTTTGGTTCTTCTGAGACGGTCAATTTTCAGGTAGATCAGCGAGTTTATAATTCTGCGGATTTAAATACTGAAACCGCTTCTGGTCTTGTTTATAACGTCTGCGGTTCACTGCCGAATCGTTATCTGTCAATAATTGATGTTCAGGGTCAATTTGCAAATGGTGATATCGTATACAATAGACTTGGTGACAGCGCACGAATTTCCACTCAAAATATTAATAGATTTGAATACCCATTAAATTCACAAAAACATCCTATAGATTCTGTTGTTCCTTCTAGTGTTGCTAAATATATAGGACAAATCGTTTATCATGAAAATATTTCTCCGATAACTAGACGAACGGATCAAAAAGAACAGTTTAAATTTGTTTTTGAGTTCTAAATAATAAAGACTTAAAGGGACCAGCATAAATGCCTATCGACTTTAACAGATTTCCATATTATGACGATTTTACTCCAGACGATAATTATTATCGCCTTCTGTTTAGACCGGGTAGATCTGTTCAGGCCCGAGAGCTTACGCAAATACAAACACTTCTACAAAACCAGATAAAGAATATAAGTTCCCATATGTTTAAAGATGGTTCTTTGATTTCTGGTGGTGAAATTAATTATGATCGAAGCGATACGAAGTGGCTTGCGATTCAGCCCACCTTTGAGGGATCTCCTGTAAGAATCAGTACAATCATGCCCGGAACAGGTCTTAGTAAACCTGCAAGAACGCAAACGGTTGGAGCAAGAACTGCAACGATCACGAGTGTTATTCCATCAGAAAATAATGATCCGAATACAATTTATTTTAAGTGGGATGGTGGAGAGCCTGATGATGTAAATACTGATGGATTTTTGGCGGGAGAACTTCTTAGCGTTATAGATAAGACTAGTGGCATTGCAAAATATCGTGTAAGAGCAATGAATCAGACTGCTGCGGGAGTGTCTACTCATTATGGAACATCTACTCAACTAAGCGTAGCCGCTGGCGTGTATTACTGGAAGGGTATTTTTGTTCAATCTACTGGAGGGAGCCTTACCCTTTCAAAATATTCCGATGATTGTACTTATCGAATTGGGTATATTGTTCAAGAAAAAATGATCACGGACGATCCTAAAACCTTGGACCCGGCAGCAAACTATTCCAATTATTCTGCTCCCGGTGCTGATAGATATAAAATAGTATTAACCCTCGTAAAAATTGGAGATGGTTCTAATATAACAGAAGAGGGTGTTCATAATTTTATTGAAATTGCAAGAATTCAGAATGGTAACATTCTTGTTTCTGACACAAATGCGGGTCAAAATATTTACAACCTTCTTGGCAAAAAGATGGCTGAAAGAACCTTTGAAGAAAGTGGAAATTATATTGCAGAACGATATAATCTTCAACTAAGAAATAAGACAACAAAAGACAATCCTATTATATCTGCCCACATGAACCAAGGTGTTGCTTATGTTGGTGGCTATCGTCATAGTTTGAATTTCAATAGTGCCTTTGATATTAAAAAGGGTAGAGATACCATCAAGGAAAATATACAAATCAATAACACCTATGGCGACAATTATGTAATTGTGCATGATCGAGCGGATACCGAAAATGCATCAAATCCTGAAAATGCAAATGGGCTTTTTGTTGTCGGATCTGGAGCGGGGGTTCATGTATCAACTGATGATTACGGTCAGAGAGGTGCTGCGGTATCAATTCATTCTGTTCCAAAGGACATGGTTGAGAGATACAGTCTAACTGATGAATGGAAGTGGGCTTCTACGCTTGTTGGGACGGCAAGACCAACTCAATTTCTTTATGATGTTGAAGCCTCGAATGCTTCCAACAGCGCGTTAAGAGCTGGACACTCATATGATTTGTATTTGGGTGATTTCAAGAGTGCTAATGTTGCGAATACGGTTTCCGTAGATAATGTTGTCGAATTGGGTGCTGCATATTCCAATGCAACACATGGAGTATTTGTATTTCCAACTCGGACACATGGAATCACGACAGATGATCGCATTTCGGTTTCGGGAGTTTCTTCTGATGGGCTTAATGTCGATTTTATTCCAGTTGTTTCAGCTAATGATATAGCAATTGTTACTGATATCGGTTCCATTCCGGCAAGTATAGCCTCTGTTTCAGATGGTGGGCTATTATATAGAACCACAGGAAATGTTAGCGCAAGCCGATCAGTTGTTTTGGATTCGTACAGTTCTGCCGCATGGAATGGTTCGTATATTGGCGGAACAATTCGAGTGGGAAACTCTCCACCCAAAACCATCATTGATTATATTGGAACAAATTCCGATGCAACGGCAAATTATAGCGCACAGGCTGATACTGGTTGGGCAAAACCCGGAACCGTTATTGTCGATTCTGACTTTACGCCAATTCCGAAATATGGCGATTCTTATACGATTAACCTACCCATGTCTCAAGCACGTTCTGTTGTATATAATAAGAACATCTCTGCCACAGGTGCATCTCAATATCCTGCTGTTTTAAACCAATCGTGGAATATTGATCCCATTTCTGGTGTTGTAGGAAAACCAAAAGACAAGTTGACGGATCGGGTTTATGGTAATCGTGTTGATGGTGACACAGGTTACAATCGACATGGAAATGCTCCGGCAGGGGAAGACGCTCTTCTCTTTGATATCGGAAGAAGTGCAGTAAAGTCTGTTGTCGCACACGGTTCTTTGGATACTGGCTTTTCAGGAAACACTGAATTTTACTACACGGAATATTCGGATTTGGGGGGGGATAACACCAATGATTTGACATTTGCCGTGGGCAGCGCAGCAGGGGATTATAAGTTTTTCGCCAGACCTCTTCCTTATCCGTATACGAATAGTACAATTACTGACCCAATCGAATTGAAGAAAAATTATACACTTTTGAATCAAACTACTGGGCAGCTTTTGACAAATGCGATTACGCAAGTTGACACTAGTGGTTTCACCATAGCCGTTACGACTGCTGGATTGAATTTCGCTTCGGGTTCCAATTATGTTCTTCAATATCCTGTAAAGGCAACTGAATCATCTCCAGCCTACAAGAAATTAGTAAAAGCGAATACGACATATTCTGGAATACCTTCGACATCATCCCTAACTGATTACGCTAATGGTCATGTTATGTTTGAAAAGGGAACATATTCAAATGCAGCAGGTTCGCGATTTTCTATCGGAAAGCCTGATGTGTTCAAGATCCATAAGGTCATTCATAAAATAGAAAACTCTGGTGTTAACACCATAGATGGAGATATTGCCAATACTCAATTGGACATCACCTCTTCATTTATTCTGGATAACGGTCAACGAGATTCTTTCTACGATAATGCATCACTTGTTTTGAAGACGGATGTAGATGCTCCTTCAGGAAATGTTCTTGTCATCTTTGATCGCTTTGAGCGAGTTGATAATCCAAAGAGTCTGACACAGACTGAAGAACTTGATTCCCCCGGATTTTTCTCGGTTGACTCATATCAGTACACCACCGACTTGACCCTCAACCATGCTGCCGACCAGTCTGGATTTACGGTAGGAATGGAAGTTAAGGCAAACAACGGAACTACTGCATACGTCCTTGAGTATGCCAATACAAGCGGTGTTGCCAAGATGCGGCTTCAGGATGTTCGCGGACCCATCGGGGTTTCTGTTCCAGAGTTCGTTATCGGTGAGACGATTACTGGATATAATGAATCTGGGATTTCTATTGCTGGTGACATTTTGAGTGTTGTTACAGCAGATATTAAGTATAGTGAAATTCCTGAATACAAGAGCCCGTCTGGAAAGATCTATGCTCTGCGAAACATGATTGATGCCAGACCATATGTGGTTTCTAATAATCGAGTCAGTGATACCATTGCCGATTCAATGACTCCATTTATTCCGTCTGCATCTAGAATCGAAACTGGTAGAACATCTACATCTCTTGCAAATCCAATGGACACCACTGTTGTTTCTGATAGTTTTGCAGGAAGAATTGATAAGGTTATAGTCACGACAGATGGGGACTATAAGAGTGATCCCGGCGTTCCATCTTTCCAAAAGTATCCGCCAAAGGATAGATCCGATAAGGAGGCTCTTACTCTTTTCACAATCAATATCCCTCCTTACACATTTGATCCTAGTGACGTTCAAATCAGAGAGAACCCTGCGATTCGTCATACGATGAAGGATATCGGAAGACTAGCTCGACGTGTTGAAAATCTTGAATATTATGTATCATTAGATATGCTTGAAAAACAAATGTCTCAGCTAGATGTTGTTGACGAGAACGGGTTTTCCAGATTTAAAAATGGCATCATTGTAGACGATTTTAATTCAGACAATATCATGAGTAACTCGGATGATAATATTGCAGCAATTGGTAAGGGTGAGCTTAGACCAAAGCCAATCGTTATGCCGAGTGATGGCAGTATTAAATTCTCTCCATTTGCAACATCGGGTACAAAAATTAACAATCGAAATATGGAGTCTGTATTAAATGAGCCGAATGATGATGGCGAAATTATAACACTCGACTATACGATTGCTCCAATGATCACACAGCCCTTGGCAACTACATCAGAGAGTGTTAATCCGTTTGACATTCAGAGCTTTACTGGTGACTTGACGCTTTCTCCTGATGTTGATCATTGGTTTGATACCACGAAGATTCCTGAATATAGTTCTCTCCTGAATACGATATTTGAGGCGATCACAGAACTCAAGGAAGGTGTTTCCGCAGCAGATGAAATTACTGCTGCAATTCTTAGTCAGAATGATTTCTGGGATGATATTACCGGAGACATTCCTCTTGGTGACAGCATTACAAGCACCGGGGTTCATTTTGAAACCCCGACACAATCTTCGGACATTGAACGAAACATTGAACTAGGAACCACTTCTACAGGTAAGGCAAAGTATTGGGTTGCGGCAGAGCTGGATGCTGCAATTGCAACTCATGGATTGACTGATGGATTGACAGGAAGTCTCAAAATTCTTCCATATATTAGAAGGCGTGATGTTGTAGTGAAAGCTCAGGGTCTCAAACCACTTCATACAGCCAGCATTCAGTTTGATGGGGTTGGGCTTGAGAGTCGTTTTGCTCGTGCCACAGAAATCTATATTCAATATGATCCAAGAACTGCTACAACACTTTTCCAGCCCGATGTTAATGGGAAATATGAGAAGATTAAATTGACCGGAGGAGGAAAAGCTGCAAATGGAATTCTTCTTGCTGTTCGACAGCCCCCCATTCAAGAAGATCCGACTATTGCAAGCGCGACTTCTCGTTACATGCTCGGTTATGTTGTTCCGGTCACAGATGATGAGACTGGATTGATTGACTATTCGGCAACAAACAAAGATGGTTACTACTCCCCCGCTTGGTCTGAAGCTGAGATAAAAGCTGGTGGATGGCAAGGCACTGGAGCGCGAGAGATTACTGGATATAAGTCTGGCGCGACGGCTTCTTTAATTCAATCGCCAACACCACTCGATTATTACAACGGTCATTATTCTGGAACTGCAAGAAATTCTACTTCTAATACAACTCATATCGTTTTATCGAGTGATGCCCATCGTTATGTTGCCAAAAATTTCCAAAAAAATGCTTCTGGTGCAGCAATCACAACCGAGGGGTATCCTGAAAATGCATACGTCACGATTGTTTCTGGGGCTGGGGCTGGTCAGCAGGCAATTGCAAATTTGATTACCCATGTTGCCGGAGTCAATCCCAATCCAACTCTTGTATTGAGATCTGCGTTGACTACTGCGATTGATGATACAAGCGTATATTCAATTTCAATGAAACCTGTTAGCCCATTCGATGCGAGCAATCGTTATGATGTTTCGCAAATCGGATGTATCCCAGCAAAGACTAATCATTATGGCGAAAAGCTAGGAGTGCTTCACATTCCTTCGGATGATCGGGTTAAGTTTACTACAGGGAGAAAGTTGGTTGAAATCGCAGATCGTTACAGTCAACAAGCATGGCGAGTGACTAGTTATGCTTCTGGATATTATGAAGCTGCTGGACAATCACGTCAGGAAGTTTCTACATCCTTGACTCCAGATAGGCTAAATCTTCTTAAAGAGATTCGTACTAAGGTGGGTGCGTGGAAAATTACTGACCACCCTGACGATTTGAATTATATTCCCGCCAGAAATGCTGGTCAAGAAAATTATGGTAAACTTGCTGTTGTTACGGGAATTTCTTTTAATCATCCAGAAGCAAATGGAACGTGGACAGCAACACAAACTGACGCAATTACATTTGTTCCCGGTTCTGCTAATTACGGTGTCATTAGCGGAGCAGCACAAACACACTATAGAGAACAATTCAATGGTATTTGGGCAAACATTCGCGATAATTACCCAGAGGTTTATAATCAATATTATCGTGGATACTTTGACCAGTGGATTATTGACGCTGATGTTCCTGAACAAGAAAACTAGGAGAATATTTAAAAATGTCATTACGAACCATTAATCCAACTCTGGGTCAACACATCCAATGCCTTTCCAACAAGGGCATACTCTCCATTGATGTTACCCATTCCGGCGAGCCTGACAGTTTTCTTTTATCTCCTTGCTGCGAACACGGATTTCGTGCAGTATATTCTCCTAGACCAAAACTAGATTTTCTCCGATCCGCATCAGCCTTGAATGAAAACACACTGGCAACACGACGTGAACTCAATGCAGCCCTCTCTGCGGCAACGACAGAGGAGGCTCGTGACGTTATCTTAGGTCAATTAGCCGATCAGGATAATGGAGGCCGTGAGGGGGCATGGAATTGGACAGATCCATCAGGCGCGGATCAGTCAAACTTTTTCACCGAACGACAAGTCAGTGGTCTTAATGGTAGTTGGGTTTTGATAGCAGGAGCTACACTGGACGGTGCCGGTGTTCCAACAGATGCCAAGGCAAAATGGTGGGCAACAGGTCAAGGAGATGCTTCTATATTAATAGAAGATTTAACTCGCTCCAATGATTATTATGGCAGAGGGGCTGGCGAAACTAATGTACGGGGACAGACCATATCGGGTGGGGATGTTTCCACATCGTTTAAACGGTGGGTGCAGGGAACTACTGGTAGTTATGCACAAGCCTTGGATATTTCGCCGAGTGGTAGTGTTTTGGGTGAAGACTCGACTTTACCAAATCCTTACAGGGGAAATGAACAATCAAGTCCGTATCGGGGATTTACTCCAGACAGCATTTATTGGGTTCTTTATGGGGAAAGAACTTTTGAGGGAATCGTTGGGTGTCAAGACCCTACAGGAATTCTCCCCCATACATCCCACGGCGACGGCGACAACTGGTCTGGGACCACCCTTATTGATCCAGAGGTTTCGGGTTTAATATCTCCAACCCAAACGGCTACTGGCGGATACCGACCAAAAATTGTATTTTACGGTGGAGATATTCAGGGTGCAGCGGGAACCAGTATAGTTGATGGCGATGGAAATATAACCGGCGTTACTATGGATGATCCCGGTACAACTGTAATTACTCATACGAATGATAATGCAATTGAAGCGCCGAATGTTACTGTTGATATGCCTCTTCACTACAATCAATTTAATGCAAAGGCTGAGGTCACGACAGACCCACAAGAAATCAAGAGTCTTCTTGGAGATGCTCTCTTTAGAGACAAGGCATCAATGTTAGCCGAGGTTTGTGATGGTTATAATGATCCGATTGCACAAACTTTTATGATTTCTCCAGATGCACATGAGGATGGTGTGTTCGTTCCAAGAATTGATTTGTGTTTTAAAACAAAGCCACCCTATGGTTCTCCGACCTTGAATCCAGTTTATGTTGAAATTCGACCAACTGTAAATGGACATCCCGATTCGGAAAAAGTCATTGCATATAAAATTCTACAGTACGATGACGTTAATGTTGCATCGGGTACAGTGCCAAATGGAACATCATTGAATCCTTGGGATGATCCAATTCAGGCTTTTGCGGGAAGCACACGGACTGACTTCTTTCCGTCATTTGATAATGCGGATTCCTTTACTAGTGTTACATTTGATACTCCGGTATATCTCTCTCCCGGTGAATATGCGATTGTGATTCGATCAAACGATAGTGCCTATAGCTGTTGGATTGCGGACATTAACGGTCATGTAGTTAATTCAAACGAATCGCTTGCAGATTTTGGAGCTACGACAATTCCAGACATTCAGACTACATCAAATATTCAACAGTATGGTGGAGTATTCTTCCGATCATCAAATGGTCGAACGTGGAATGATAATCAAGAACAAGATTTGATGTTTAGGGTGCATAAATGTGTTTTTGGGGGAGCAGGAACATTCAGCTTGGGTGGTTCAAAAATCGCTACAGCATTTGATTATCATCGTTTGGATCTAAAGACCAATTCAATATTTAATCCAAACCCAAATGCAACAGAAATGTCTGCAAATCTGAAAACCAAACCTGAAGGGGGCACTCTTTCCGAACTGACTGGGATTTCTGGAAATCTTATTGGGCAAAGAGCAGATGCAAAGACTCGGGACATGTCGAAAACTATGACATATGGTTCGGCTTCAGTGCCAAGCACTTCTGATATTCAACTTGATTATACGTTGACCTCCTCAAATCCTGATGTTTCTCCGATAGTGGATACAAGACACTTATTTGCCATTCCTTATAAAAATGATATTAATGATGGTGCAATCATTCCCTCCGCTGTAAAGATTTTGGATGGGGGTACTGGTTATACTATTGGTCAAGAAAAGTTCATTATCTCGGGCGGCGGAAGTAAAATTGATGCTGAAGTCACAGTGGCATCTACTGACTCTGGCGTGATTACAGGGTTTAATGTCACCACCGCAGGTTCGGGATTTCATAAATTTGAACATGATGATGGATCACCCGAAATAGACCAAATAACAATTACCCAAACCGTTAGTGGCGGGACAGGAGCGGTTCTTGAGGTTCTATCCGAAGAGAGTTCTGATGGCGGAAATAGCAAGATGCGGTATATTACAAAAAATATCGACCTTGCTCCCGGTATGGAGGCTCGCGCAATCAAGGTATTTCTTTCGGGTAAAGAGCCTGCTGGTTCAAACATTTTTGTATACTACAAGGTTCGTTCGCGAGAAGATCGCGAAGATATTAAGTTCAAGAAGTGGAGGATTATGGAACGATCAGGTCCAGATCAGGACTTCTTCACTCCAAGTCTTTCTCCCATTGCTGGATCGCAGGGTGATTCGGTTACTGAGTATGAATTTGATACTGATCAGGTTGTAACATACACAGATTCTGATAATAATGCACATGAAACGTTTGCATCCTTTTCATTAAAAATTGTTGGACAAGCATCGAATCCTGCACAGCCTCCCGTCATTAACAACATGAGAGCTGTTGCGGTATTCTAATTTATTATGGATGATTATAAATATCAAAAAACCGAAGATCCAAACTTTGTAAAAGATACCGCTACAGGAGCATTAGTGTCCAATGATCTTATTGCATTCAAAAAACATAAATTACAACAGAAGCGGGTTGTCGAGTCTAAAACCCAAAAAAACGAACTAAATAGTATTAAGTCCGATGTCTCTGAACTTAAAGAAGAGCTTTGTGAGATAAAGGATATGTTGAAACAGCTTTTGATACGATAGGACGTTTTGATTAATGCCCAAGTTTGACTCACCTATAAAAGTTACATCCATACAGAGTGCCTCTGGAAATAATACGCTTTTGCATCTTGGTGCAGATAATCGTGTTGGTATTGGTACAGATAAACCTCTAGCCAAATTACATGTTAATGGCGCGGTATACGCAACGGGGTTGATTGTTCCTGCATCTGCGCTTGCGGGTCAGGGTGACGCTGCTGAATTCCTCGGATTCACACCTAACATGGATGACTGGTATGTTGACACCAACGGCAAGCCAGTCGTCAATGGTTATGTTCAATCATCCGAATTCGATGGCACGGTAGGGCAATCCTCTGATGCATTGATGGGTGAGTTTAGTGCCGAGTTTAACGATGATGATGTGGTGTGGAGCCGCGAAGTCGTATTCGATACTCCACTTTATCATGATATATTCATCACAGGAACCATGTCGTATAAGTTTGATTCGCATACAACCGGAACACCCGGTATTGCGGTCACTCTTACTCATAGAGAAACTGCCGATTCAGAATTTGATAATAGAGATGATAATAATAATATCATATGGAACAGTCAAAGCTCAAACACTTATATTGTTCCTGTTTCAGAGGACTCAAAGTCTGGGGATGCTCTTGGCAAGTTTACTACACCCGTTTGGAGAGCTGTCACTCCATCAAATCGAGAGATTACCCGATTAAAAATTGAGATTATTTCTACTAACGATGTTCTTTACAATACATCAGACGATAACGTTCATAACGACGGTGGGTCAGGTGAACTTACAACTCTCGGTGGTGGAACTAATTTTAATTGGATTCTTGATGGGTTTTCTCTTCAGTTCAATCATCCAGACCTTCGTGTTGATCAGCTAGGTAGAATCACTGGAAGTTTTCTTGCAGATGCCACAGTCGATGATTTGAAGATTGGTAATTTCATTTCTTCTTCTGGATCAAAAATACATGATAATACTGCTGGGTTTGGAACTTCGGTTCCAGAAGACAATCCACATCGTCCCGAAGATGGAATATCAACTGGTGAAGAGATTCAAGGTCTTGTATCAAATGGCACCTTTGCGAATGGTTGGAGCCTCTCAAAGACTGGTAGAATTCGTGCAACTGATATTGAAATTTATGGTCCAGACGGAACCATTTTTATTGATGGTAGCGGTGGTGGAGAAAACAATCCATTTTCAAAATGGGCAAATCGAAGTCTTCGTGATTTAGATTCAACCTCATTTGATTACCTTTATGGATTGGATTTTAGCGAGAGTAACAGAGCTAATGTTGCGATGCGTGTTGGATATCGAGGTTATACAGGAGACAATAGTGGGATTGCTCTAGAGGATTCGTCGTTATACATAGCAAACACTTCTGAACCACTTACGGGTTCTGGGAATCAACTTTCAAATGGGACAATTACATTTAATGGATTGTCCTCGAATGCACCTCCCGGCACTATATTTACGGGTGAAAAAACCGTAGTAAGAAATCTTCAGGGTGCCTATATTCTATTCTTGGCAAACACTGATAAGTGGTCAACAACTACGGGAACCTATTCAGAGTATCATGCAAATAACTATCTTGGCGATTATGGTCTTTATGTAGTTGGTATGCCCACTGTTGGTGGATGGTTGTATCACCCCCACGCAAATGATACATGGTATTCTATTGACTCCATGCAGTCTGGTGAATATCTTCATGAAAGAGACTTCCTGACAATTGGTCGTGCAGGAACAGATGGCGACGGTCATTTTATTGAGAGCCTTACATCAATCAATTCTCCGACAAGTCTTGATGCAATCACTGCCGATGAATCACGAGGTTCATATCCACCAATTGGAATTACGGCTGGTGGTGTTCTATTCGCAGATATTCATATCAATCAATATAACCATACAGCAAACAATGGCGAGATTCAACTAACAAACCCCCGAAACTCCCCGAATACCCAGTTCACGTTCATTCATCCCGGCACAAATGATCCAAACGACAGCACACTCTATACCGCAAATGGTGCGCGTGGTGTTCTGATGAGCCTTGAGGACTTTCCCGGTTCTCGTTATATTACATTTATCGGTGCAGATCCAAGTCGCTTTACTTTCTACGATGACGGACACTCTCCTGATTTTGTTGCTGCCTACCCAATTGGGAATCGGTGGTTTTATAATCAAGATGAAGGACGGTCTTCCCTGTTCGTTCCAGATCAAAGAGACTGCATTGTTGCTCGCGTAGATTCTAATGGCGTTTCTATGACGGGTGATGGTTCAAGTGGACTTACTAACATCTATCGTTACGCAGAACGGGAAGCGACTACTGCCGAGGGTGTAGTTCTTTCGGACATGATCATTGATCCGCCACGAGGAATGTCGAGTGGTGGTATTGTATTTGCGGACTTCACAATCAATGAAGAGTTTAATGATTCTACTGAAATCTTTACTGCAAATGACGGCTTTGTTACTTTCACAAATCCGCTGAATACTCCAAGAAATGAATTTTATGTTGTCCATCCAGAGAATCCGCTATATTTTTGGCAAACCTCTAATGTGGAACGTGGTGTTGCAACAAGTCTGACGCCAACTGTTAATGCAACAGGAACTCGACATATTGCATTCGTTGGTCACAACTCAGCCCGTTTCCCTGCCATTGCTGCATACGAAAATGTATCGAATGACTTCATTGCAGTATCCAAATATAATTATCAAGGCAATCCTCGTTCTGACGGAAAATGGTACTACGATCCCGGTTCTGGTATTTCCGATGACTATGTATTTGATGTGGATGCGAATGACTTTATTGTTGCAACCCTGTCATCGTTTAATCCGAATTCTGATGGGATTGATCAAATCACTCGATATGCAGAAAATGAGGGTGTGATTTTTGTAGAGGGGGAACCACTTACGGTTTCCAGTATTCGCAATCTTCTTAATGATAGAATTGATGCAGCCAATACTGTTGCAGCGGTAGCTATTGAGGATGCGGAAAGAGCCTTTGTTGCGGCTACGGCTGCGGGAGACAGTTCGGCACAGGCACTCGGTCTTCTTGATGGCGCAATTACGGTTTATTTGCAGTCAGAAGGTGATTTGCATGTCGGTGAGTCTGATAGCGAATTTGCTAATAACAAAACTTCTGGACCCCCATCACATTTTGATTATAATGATCTTTGGATTAATACTAGTACATACAACAGGGCTATTGATGGATCTTGGTACTCCAATGCAATCTTTAGATTCTCAAATACTCTTGGGGGATTTAATGGCACGCTTAGGTGGACACATGATCGCACAAACCCACAGGGTCTTTCGTTCCTCCAAGGATTAACCGCAAGAGGATTTGCTGATAGAGCTGCCACATTCTTTTATATGGATAAGATTGGTACTGATCCATATTATGGTCCTAACGTTGCCACTATTAAGGCTAGTGGACCAGACCAAGACCAAGGTTTCGCGCTTCTCAACTTCAATCCTGAAGGTGATATGTGGTTTGATACGACTCCCGACTCGGCAAACACAAATCAGCCATTTATATACAGAACAAACACATCGTTTAGCACAAGTAATGCGACAAACTCTGGTTATGCGAATGGCATTGGTCATGCTGGAGCATGGGCTCAGACTGCATTTGATTATTTTGCTGGTAACTTTGACCCTACTACCAACGCGACAGGTTGGTATAACAATCGAGACTCTGCTTTTGCTACGGCAACCGACGCGACAGCTCGGCAAGCTGCCGCAGATGCCGAATCATCTGCTGCTGCTGCACTTGCTGCTGCTGTTGATGCACAAGACGCTGCTGACAACGAAATCCTTGCATACTTCCAAATCAACACTGATGTTCCAGAGGCATCCGGTAATGGTGATGTATGGATTCATACGGACAACCTGATTAAACCAGACGGGACATTAAATGCGGCTGCGATTTTTGTTGCTAATACGAAATCGGGTGGTATTCCAGATCCCGGTGCGGTTGCAGATGCGACCTCGGCTGAAGCCCATTGGTGGTACGCATCTCCTAACAATGCCATTGGTCTGATGTACGCAAAGAGTTATTTTTCGGGTGTTAGTGGAGCATTCGACCGTGGCACCAACCTCATGCCTCGTGGATACTCACTCTTTGATTCTCCGCTGAGTGATTATGTCACACGAACAACAAATATTGATGACACAATTCCTGAACCATTTGCTTTTCATGCGACACAGACCGCCGCAAATGTTGCGGTTGATCGAACAGGAGGTGCTAATTCTTATATTGGCGATTCCTCTTTGAGAATTGATACCACCTATGTGTACTCCATCATATATTTTGGTAAGAATCGTATAACAGCGGATTTTGAAGAAAATTCTGCCAACAATTTGCCATTCATGATCAATATTCCAAAAGGACGCAAATTTATATTTTCATATTATTTGAAGAGTGATGCTTCAACATCTATTACTCCTAGTATGATTTCCTCAAATAGTGTGAATGCGTATGCTGGTACTGTCCAAGCCCCTCCGTTCACCACCACACCCGGAGATTGGAAGCGTTATGAACATGTTTTTGATTTTACAACTGGAGATATGGCAGCATCCAGTCCAAAAAATCAAATCACATCTGTTATGCCGGGATTTTTATATGGTTCTCGTGCAAACACTTTCATTGATGCAATTCAATTAGAAGAAGTTCCGAACACAGTCTTCACGGCATCACAGTTCAAAGAACCTTCTGACGCAAAATCCATTGTCTTTGGTCGAGAAATTACAGACGGAAAGATTGTTACACACTATTCAAACAATTTCTATTCTGGCGGAACTTGGTATGGTCCTATTCCAAACACTACACCAACAGGTTATCCAAACCCAGAACCCAATGGAGATTTCTGGGTTAACACCGGAAATAATAATATCGTCTTCCGTTATCATCAAAATGATTTGTCCTTCATTCCATCTTCTCAAACGGTATACTGGACTTCAGAAACTAACGGTGATGGCTGGTATACAACAGAAGACCTGAGAACTGGAAATGCACTTTCAACTTCTTTTGATGCCCTTGCAAATGCAGCAACAGCACAAGCCGCTGCGGATCATGAGATTCTGGCATACTTTGAACCGGATGCTCCAGATGCATCGGGCTTTGGTGATATTTGGATTGATGTTGACAAGTATGCTACACTAAACTCTTCGGCAATTCACGTTGCAAACACCCAATCGAGTGGTGGTATTGGTGCTGGGTCAGACTTGTTTTGGCACATTGCACCGAACAATGCAATTGGTCAAGTTTACCTCGATGTATTTCTTTCAGAAAAGAAAGCCGGAAGAAGTGAATCACTACTTCTAAGCGTCATGGAGAGTGATGACTTACCCTTCCCGGTTTCGCCAAACCCCAATGGAATCTCTGTTGGTGCCACTGGTAATGTGGTGTTCTACAAGAACAGCAACCAAGAATATCTTGAAGATCAAACCGGAACCGATAAAGAAGGAACTATTTTCATATCGAATCGTGGGGGGATTGATTTTGTTGGACCGAAGGGGAATATCTATTACCCGGAGTCGGGAGACTATGGTGTTCCCGAAACAGGAACAGTGCTTACATCATTCCGAATAAGTGGATCATCCCCCGAATCGACTACTGTTTCAAATAGCACATTCTCATCATTATATCTGATGTATTCTAATATGAGTGCAGTGACTCGGTTCGGAACTACTGCTTCAGCGTTTGGTACACACAAACACATTATTCCGGTTCAATGGAATAATACGACATGGCAAGCAGTTGAAGCAGACGACACAACTCACGACTTTACTCCCGACTCGGCAAATGGCGACTTTCTTGTTGCTCAACTGTCAAGGGAATATGCTTTCCCAGAAGGTTTTGGTGAACTCGATTCTTGGATTTTCAAGACACTTCCGGCACAGACCCGAGCCATCGGTGATGGAAAGATCGTCACTCACTTTGGAGTAGAGTATGAGTCGGGTGCATATGGTCCACGAGCAAACCTAACACCATCTGGGATTTACAATCCAGAACCTCATGGTGATTTCTGGATCAACACCTCAAACAATAATCTGATTTTCCGATATCATCAAAACGTTGATAATAATTGGGCTCAGACGGCTTTCCATGCTCCGACTAAACCAGAAGATGCTGGTGATCAATCCGGTTGGTATTCAACTGAAGATGTAAGAATTGCCAATAATGAACAGCAGGCAACTAACACATATTCTTGGCTTGCCAATACATCCAATTGGGCAGGGTATCTTGACGGCGAGACTGTTAACAATTCGTTCTGGACTACCCTTGCTCTTGCCAATGCAATTAATGCTAATACTGCCGCGTATATTGCACAGGCATCAGCCGACCGAGAGATCAATGCATTCTTTTCAGTCCACGATGCTGCAATTCCACTCCCAACTGGAAATGGTGATGTTTGGATTCATACTGACAACGCAATAACTAATGATCCCAATCCAGCCACTAGATCAACAAAAAATACAGGTGCAATTTTTGTATCAAATGCCAGTGCATATGCAGCCGATTATAAAATCTATCCAGCTTCTCATGTAGGCGAGTTGTGGGACTTCAGTACCACAGCAGTATTCCCCAACGATTCAGGAGTATATCATAATTGGGGAGCGCATACAGACACCCATAGTTTTGTTAACAACAACGCGCTCAAACTAGAACGTGTCGGCTCCCCTAATCTTCTGTATCTATACAAAGGAGGAAACCTTCCCACACATACTGGGATGGTGGTCAATGGTTCAACTCACACGCATGTAAGAGTAAGAATGCGTGCCATGAACATCAGCTCCGACCTGGCTCGAACCTGGCTCGGTACATTATACTTTGAGAATTCAGATTCAGCTTCAGTTGGATATGGTGGGACGATTGCCTCAACAATCCCTGAGCCAAACTGGACGCTTGGAGAATGGACCGAACTTGTTTTCGATATGTCATCCGAACCTCGATGGACTGGCAGTGCCGACGTTGAGCGCCTACAGATACGATTCTCTTATCTCAACCCACTTCCCGACAGCGACATCTTTGAGATTGACTGGATCAGAATTGACGACGGCACGCCACAATTCTATTGGGGATGGCACCAATCTCCTGAAAATGCAGTCGGTGGAATGTATATTGATTCTTATGCGGCAGGCATAACATATACTGATGGTCGTGTTGTTACACAGTATTCTGATCATTTTGGAACAACCCCTCCAGATTACTATGGTCCGTTATCGAATGTAACACCCACAGGTTCAGACAATCCATATCCTGATGGCGATCTTTGGGTTGATACTAGCAACAACAATATCATGTTCCGGTACAACCAGAATACCACCATCAATTATGCACAGACTGCATATTGGGAAGCAACGACATATACATTCGATCCGGTAAGTCATAAATCTGGTTGGTATGCTCTTGAAGATCCGAGACTTGCCAACAATGAGGTTAATGTATCGCTTCTAGAGATTCATTTGGCTAATACTGATGCGTGGGCTGCTAATCTTGAAGGAAATACTGTAAATAATTCGTACTGGTCCAACTTTGCACTCGGTTCTGCTCTCTATGCAAATGGTGTTGCATACAACGCAAATGCAGCAGCTTATCTCGCTCAAGCATCAGCAGACCATGAGATTTTGGCATACTTCCAGATTCATTCAGATGCTCCAGAGGCAACCGGCAATGGTGATGTTTGGATTCATACTGACACCCTGATTAAACCAACCGATGGAACCTTAAACACTGGCGCAATCTTTGTTTCAAACACGAAACTGGGTGGTATTCCAGATGATGCAGCGGTTGGAGCCCATTTTTGGTACTCATCTCCGAACAATGCAATTGGTCTGATGTACGCAAAGAGTTATTCGTCAGGTGTTGGTGGAGAGTTTGATCGTAGTACAAATATTATGCCGCGTGCATGGTCCTTGTTCGATGCTCCTCGTGAACTATACTCAAATACTGCTCCGCTAGTTGATACAGTTCCATATCCATACCATACTCCCAACGCGCCATCCCGTGAGGTAAACTTTGACATCGTAGATGATCAGAATCCTCCGGTCGGCGAAAAGGCTTTGTATTTAACTCCAGCCTCGCCAGATCTTAACTCCGGTTACATATACTTGGCGACGAATTCGACGTTTCAAACCTCGGCGTCAAGGCAAAAATCTATCGAGATTCCGTTTGGCAAAAAGTGGATGCTTTCTTGGTATGCAAAGAATGCCGAAGGCGCGTCTGATAATGATATGGATTCTGGTGTCCATGTTTATGCTGCGAACAATTCACATCCAGACTTTTTTGGAAGATTGAACAGGGGGATTGCTCAGGGAGGAACTCAGAATTTTGTAGGAGCGGACTGGGAAAGGCATTGGTTTGGCTTTGACCTCTCGGGCAATTCCATAATTGAAGGTGTGGTAAATGCTACTTCTACTGGTCAGGGCAACTTTTGGGATGCGGGATTCAAAGTTGATGACGGACCCGGTACGAGTTTATTTTCCAGCGCAAACAGTGCCAATAGAATAGCTCTTCGGATTGATCCGGGTGGGGTTAACACCATTCCCATAGCTCGCACCCTCACATATTATGCAGGATTCCAGCTTGAAGATGTGACTGCCAGCGGAAGAGTGGTTCCATCCGAATTCCAAGAACCTTCGGACACTTCTGCTCTTATCTTTGATCGAGAAATCACAGACGGAAAGATTGTTACACAATTTTATGCATCCAAGCCACAGTCAATTGGATATGGTCCTCAAGCAAACGTAACTCCGAGCGGGCTTCCAAACCCAGAACCGCATGGCGATTTCCTTATAGACACTAGCAACAACAATATCATGTTCCGGTATCATCAAAATATTCCAAGTGCAAGAGTTTGGTCTCCTGATTCTACATTTGCACAGACACTCATCTACACATCACCAGCACCCGGCGATGATGATGGTTGGTATGCACTAGAAGATCCTCGTCTTGCCAACACTGAATCGTGGTTGGGAACAACAGAAACCACTCTTGCTTCAGTAAGTGATACAGCATCAGATGCACTTCAAAAAGCTGCCTCTGCTGCCTCTGCTGCTGATGCAGAGATTCAGGTTTTCTTTGAGCCTAGCACCAATACAATCATGTATGACGACGGGATTAATTTTGCTGGTGTTCATGCTGGTCCAGCGACAGGCAATGGTGATATTTGGATTCACATTGATCAAGTCTATGATGCAGACGGAAACCAGAACACAGGTTCGATTTTCTTTGCAAATCTTTCTCCAGACTTCCCAAGTGTAACTACATATAGTTGGCAGGCATCTCCCGACAATGCAATCGGTCGAGCATTCCTTGATCAATTTACATCAACCGGAAGAAAGAACTGGATTCCATCTGGATACTCGACATGGGATGCCGATGTTGATACGACCGGATTTGTTTCCACGCCGAATTATAATATTACCGGCAGTGCTGCCGGAGAGCCGAATGGAGAGTCTCCGTACCCAGTTACGATAAACAATAATTATACTGCAAATGCTTATGTTAATACTTCGTTTGGTAAAGTTTCTGATGGATCTCTTCAGGTAACAGATTTCATATCATCTCCTGTAGATTGGCAATCGGTCATTTTTACTTTGGCAAACACGGCTGCCCCTTGGCGTCGAGATAAGCTAAACAGCCCCAAAGGAACAACAGTAAAGTTTCCAAAGGGAAAGCGTTGGATTTTCTCGTACTACGCATACTCAAACTCCTCTCTTGATATTAACTATCCTTTTGTGGACCCCAACCTATATGTGTATGACTCAGCAAACACCACGGCAAACACTGGTGTCATTAGATTAAACGCCGCATATCCAGAAAGTGGAAAGTGGAATAGATATTCTGCTGTTCTTGATTTTTCTAATACACATCCGGGTGCGACAATAGATGAATACACCCTAACGTCTGGGGTTCGCTCGGCAGGCGACTACACAGGACAATCCCAAGGTGTAGATATATCAGGTCCACCATACATCTCAACGGCAATCAAAGACATTGATTCAATACATCTTTATGTGGGTCAAGGCGGAATCGGAAACACTGTATGGTATGATGGATTCCAATTAGAAGAGGCACCCGGCGCGCAAGTTATTGCCGGACCATTCTCTGATCCTGATCGCTTCATTGACATAAACTTTGCTCGATCCATTGCAGATGGCAAGATCGTTTCTCATTATGTAGATGGAACAAACGGTGGTCCTACTGGTCGCTATGGTCCTCGACCACATCGAACTCCGCAAGGTCAACTAAATCTCGCTCCACATGGCGATCAGTGGATTGATACCGGCAATAACAACATGACCTATCGCTACAATGCGAATACGTCATATGAGTTTGAGACACGAGATAGAGATGATTTGCCTGTACAGGTGGCATATTGGGATACTGTTTCAAATAGGCAAAATCAGTCTGGTTGGTACATCGTTAGGGATCAGCTTTTTGAGAGTAACATTGTTGATGCGTTTCAAAATCTTTCTAGTCAGTTCACACAAATCACCAATCTTGAAGCAACCACCGATGGAGAACTTCAAATCTTCTTTGAAGAAGAGGGTGGTGATTTCGTAAATGCCATTGGCACATATCCAGATTCAAAGTATGGTGATCTTTGGATTAATGTTAGTGGATATAATAAGTTTGCCAATGGAACGCTTGACTCGAACGCAATTTTCCGATGGCAGAATACTTCACAAGGGTATCTGCCTGAAAATGGTCTTGCATGGCATCATGCTCCAAACAATTCAATTGGCAAGGTGTATCTGCGAACTTATGCTGCACAAAATGCTGCGGACAGTAGCGTCACTGCGTACTTCATGGATGGATTTGGTGCTGGAACATCACAGTATCATGGACCACAAACTAATACTACACCTTCAGGTTTGGATAATCCTAACCCCGATGGTGATATGTGGATCGACACTCAAAACAACAATGTTGTGTTTGTTTATAATCGTGTTGGCGGTCCCACTGTTGCGGAAGGGTTTGCCCAGACAATTTATTATGCCGGGGATGATGGATTCAAAACAGCAGAAGGTTGGCATTCGTCAGAAGACTTGCGAACCGTTTCTGCTGATCTTGCTTTGGAAATTGCGAAGGCAACGGGAACCGACCGATTCGCTGAAATCTTCTACTCTGGATCTGCACCCGCCACATCAACCGGAAATGGTGACATTTGGATTGACACATCATATCCATTAAAACGAGATGGATCAGCAAATACACTTTCAATCTATATTGCAAATACATATACAGATGGTGTTACATATGGGGACGCTGGCACTCCAAGACTTTGGCACCTAGATGAAACAAGCGCATTAGGTCGTTCTTCTCTTGACGGATATAATGCCGATCAGAAGTCTGCTCGTGCTGAATTGATAGAACTGGTCAAGAATCGAACTCCAAGGTCTGATGGGTACTCCTTTCCATTCCCGATATATCCAGAACCAAACGGTATCATGGGTGTTGGTGCAACGGGTAATGTTAAGTTTTATTCTCCCTCAGATGATAGAGACGGCACTTTTAATCCGGGTGAAATTGATGTCATCAATAATGGAGGGATTCCATTCATTGGTCCTGATGGCATAGAAAGAACACTCACTGGATTATCCCAACCCAATCATATAATTTATGGTGGGAATTTTGGTGAGATTTATACAAGATTTGAAGGCTCGATTGCTGGGTCGCAATATACAACAGAAGCAAATACTGCATATCTCATGTATACCGCAACTACTGCCACCTCCAGATTCGGCGGAGGCGGTGGTTACGGTCAAATTGGAAACATTATTGCGGTCGTGTGGGATAATGATACAGAGTCTTGGTACACTTATTCAAATGAGGGTGTAACGGAATTCCCATTTATTCCTGATGCAGATCAAGGCGACTTCCTCGTAGCAGAATTACGAAGACCTCTTGGTGATGCCTTTCCGACAGTACAGTCATGGGTATTGGACAGCGTTAATCTTCCGCAACAACTAAAAAGTTATTCAGACGGCAAGACTGTCTACTTCACTGGTCCCGCATATGACGAGGGTAATTTCAAGAATGTATATGGTCCTGATCCATCAATAACATCGAGCGGTGTCATCAATCTCGAACCGCACGGCGATAAGTTCATTAGTTCTAATGCACCATACAAAACATATCTGTATTTCTCCAACTCAACTAACAAGACATCCCAGACGATCTTCCATTCGTACTATACCAACTCTGCGACATTCTTGGTTGCCAACACGAATTATCCATACGGAACATCAAACACCAGTTCTGGTTGGTATGAATATAGAGACACTGGTGATGCATTAACTCAAGAAGGATTCCAAGTTTCTCTTGGTCGTATTTCTTTGGGGCAAACTTCCTACTCGGACAATGATCCATTAACAATCCTTGATCGTGGAATTGGTCTTCCTGAAGATGCGGATAATGAAAATCCGGCACCCATTCTTGATGTTGGTGGGACAAGCACCTTTGGTCAGACAAGAGAGATTCTTCTCAATCCTGTTCCGCCGTCAGATCAGAATCTACAAGGGCACTGGACATTGAATTCTTATGATGTGGATGACGATGGACATTATTTGGTTCGTGATATTTCTGGAAGAAACAATCATGCTACGTTTTTCGTAAGTCATAATCCAGAGGACCAGCCGTCGTATAACCAAGCTCCAAGGAGTGATGATTTTCAGGATCAAGATCCTGCGGCTGATGTGATTAACGTGAGTGGAAATCGTTCCATGTTCATGCAAGCCTCCCGCTCACCCAGTATGCATCGACCTTGGACAGCCCTTATTCTCGCTTCAAATGGAAGCGTCTCGAATAGCGTGTATGGCACTAGGGCTAGTCCGCCGATGGGCAGTATTCCGACACATACATATCAAGGCTCAAATTATCCTGTTGACATAACTGATGCTACCAAATTCAACAAAAGCACATTGTGTTTTTGGTGGAAACCATCTCCGCATATACATGATGGTTATGTCAGCCCAGCCTCTATCGGGCAAGATAAATATATTGTTGGACAAAATCATAATCATAATGGTGGTTGGAGTCTAAGAGTAGATAGTGGCATTAAGTCGGGTTCTGTATCCGAAGGAACAGCGACCTATTACGAAGAGATTACTCCAACTGCTAATGGCGACGTTCCTATAATTTGGTATAATAGACATGTGAATGAAAACTTACTCCATAAACCATCTGCGGAAATATACCTTGATGGTTGGTATGGAGCCAATGATGGAGGAACATATACGCCAATAAGAGCCAACGAATGGCACTTCATTACCATACAATCAAATTATGATGACAATAACCAAACTCTGTGGATTTATCGTGAAGGAGAAGGGCTTCTGTATCATAATGTCAGTCTCTTCCACGGAAACCCGGCGACGGACGCTTCAACCGTTAATCGCGCATTAGTTCTAAATGGATTGAGTAATGAAACATATGGAACATACGGCAACGCAAACGGAAACTACGATGAAGTTCGACTCTACAATTCAATACTGACTCCACGAAACATTCGATACCTCTATGAGAATCCAACCGGAAGACCGCATCAGTTGCAACCAAGACCGGGATTGGCAGTCAAGAAGGGATACGACAAGTTTGATAATGGGTATCCAAATGCTGCCAGTGACCTTGGTGACGGAGGCATTGGAATAAATGCCTACGCATACTTCCACGGATATGATGTTGATGGAAATCCTGCTGACGTTAATCCTTATGTTTCTCAGGATGGTCGGGTGACATATTTGAATAGGGGTCATGTTCTTGCTAGGTTCTCCGGGGCAGCCGAGAGAGTAAAGTATAGTGGAAACACTTTCTATATTTTCTATAACACAAATCCGAGTCCGAGTGATTTTGGAACAGATTATTACACGATATGCCAGCCAGTAGGAAATGATGATATAAGATTCGCAGAAAATACTGGTGAATTTACATGGAGGGGATTAACTTCAACCGATGCCAATTGGAAATACTTTACGCCTAACGAAGCTGTTCAATTTGTAATCGGAGAAGGTAGATTCGATCAAGAAGAAAATCAGCCTTATAGTCATGCTTCTCAAATGAAGGACTTGAAGATTTATCAGTTCTCAAGAAGTTTTGAAACCATTCGCGAAAGTTATAACTTCAATATTAGTCGAGAAGATTTTATCGGTGACAATTTTGGAGACCAC